>Ga0181346_1001006_pt1 | contig 12448 bp, 13 predicted proteins | sample Su13VDMM15DN_FD_130100 | JGI IMG/M metagenome (GOLD analysis project Ga0181346, IMG submission 130100) | Freshwater viral communities from Lake Michigan, USA - Su13.VD.MM15.D.N | ecosystem: Environmental > Aquatic > Freshwater > Lake | place: USA: Michigan | collected 2013-07-15 | reverse complement strand
TGACCTTGCTATAGACGCACTTTATAATGGTGCACCCGCTTCCGTTGCAGCACAAATGCAGCAAGCAACAAGTATTCCCGAAGCTATGCGACTCGGTGGACAATATATTGGTCTATTGCAACGACAAGCAGCACAGCGTGCATCTGCGAATGTAGACCTCGCACGTAGAAAAGACTTACTACAGTTAGCTCTTGCGGGCGACCAAGCTGCTATAAAAGAACTTGGATATGACCCTAAAAATCTACCGCTTACAGCAAAAGAGATAACCAACTTTGAAGACCAAAAGTCAGTTTTTAAACGTGACCTTGATATATCTTCGCGAGCACTTAACAATAATACTGGCTTACAGACTAGTACAGGACTTGTGCGAGGTGGTGTACTTGGAGCCTTTATTGAAACACCTGGTGGCGTATTGGGAGCACCATTTGCAGCATCTAAGAAGCAAGACTTTTTGGCTGACGCTGGATATATAATCAAAAATCTTACTTTCAACAAAATAAAAGAGTTGTCTGACCAAGGTATAAAACTAACTCCTATTTCTGAAAAAGAATTGAAAGCTATGGGTGATGCTTCCAACGTATTAGTAAGTGCCGCACAGTTTGATGACTCGGGTGCGCTTATAGGATTTAAACTAAGCGAGAATAGAGTGCGTGAACAGCTTGGGCTTGTTACAAAGCATTATCAAAAAGCTATTGACGATATAACTACGCAAACAATGCTTAGTACCGAAGATAGAGACGAAGTAGCACGAATGAAATAATATGGCACTCTCACTTGAAGAACGAAAAACAGCAGAAATGTTAAAGAAAAGCGGTAAAACCACTTCTGAAATACTGCGTATTATTGCGAATCAGCGTGCGGGCATTATTGCTCCTAAAGAAGAAACTGACGAACCGTCTTCGGGATTCCTTGCTGCTGTAAAAGATATACCGAGTGATATTGGCGAGACTGTGACAAATGTTGCTTCAACACTTAAAACAGGGCTAGTGGACAAACCGCTTGAAACCGCAAGAAATCCTGAAATAAGTACGGGAGCAGGTTTATTTAGGTCTATTGCTTCCGGGGCTGTAAGTGCTGGGCGTGCTGTTGGTGAAACACTAATGGGTGCTGGTAAATTATTTACTTCTCCAAAAACTGAGAAAGCTATTTCAGATACAATAGGTAGTGGGGCACAGGCTGTTTTGGAGTCACCTATTGCAGAAAAAATAAAAACTCAATTTGATTCGCTTACTCCTGAACAGCAAGCTGTGTTGAGTGGTACAGGAGATATCGTAGAAGCAGGGTCAAGTGTAGTTGGATTTGGGCAAGTTTTGTCAAAGTTTAAAACAGTATTAAATAAAACTGCGCAGACTTCTCTTCAAGCGTCAGATGACATTTTACGAAAATCGAAACAGTCAATATCTACACCAACAAAAACAACTATCCCAAAAATAGATTCAAATATCGTTAAAGATATTCGTTTTGCTTTGTCAGATGTTGACCCACAAGTTGAGACAATTCTACAAAGAAGTAATTTTGATGAAGTTAACAGGTACTTCCAACAGGCTAAAAATGCAAAAGCAAATCCAGCGAAAGATACTCCACTAGCCCTTGCTGGCGAAAAAGCAGAGAGTGCTTTTGATATTATTGATAATGCACGCAAAGCTGCTATTAAGGGTAAAAAATCGATTCTTGAAGATGTTGCAACACAGCGTGTTTCTGGCAACACATTAAATGAAGTAATGTCAACAAGTATTCAAAGAATAAATAAACGTTTTGGTGTAAATCTAGATGCGAAAGGAAATATAACACAAGCAAAAGGTCGCACATCACAATTCGATACAAGCGACACTAAGTTAGTGGGTGACTACTTCAAAAGGCTTAATGCTTTGGGCGTTTCACCAACAATACAACAAGTAGATGACTTTATTGACTGGGCGCAATCACAACTATATAAGCAAGAAAAAACACTGAGTAAGTTTGAGGTAGCGTCTGACCCTGTAATACGGGAGCTTCAGTCTATAACTGGAGACTTGAACGGACGTTTAAAAACAGCCGTAGGTAATGGATATGGAGAAGTAAATGCGAGAATATCACGATTGATTGAACTACAAGATGAAGTTAATAGAGCTTTGGGTGCCGATGCTCGTAAAGGTGCGGGATTGATGAAAAGTCTTTTTGGCCCAGCAGGAGACAACACCCGACGTATTTTTGAAGAAATAAAACAAGAAACTGGAGTAGACTTAATAAAAGAAGCGACTCTTGCAAAATTTGCTATGGAAGGTGTTGGTGATGTACGTCAGCGGTCTTTACTGCAGTCTTTAGGTGCAATAGAGGAAGCCTTGAGTGTTGATTTAACTAAACCAGGAACATGGCTCAAAACAATCAGAGAAATAGGCGATTTAGATGCACAAGAATTAGCTAATGAAATTATCCGTCGTTCTAACGCTTCCAACCCATAAACTTTCTTCCAGACTTTTTCACTGCATGTTTATAGTCGAAGTATCCTATAACAAAAAGTGCGAAAACAACCAAAAGTGCAATCATACCGACACGCTAACATCTACGTAAAATTACGCAATCCACTTATCCCCACGTGATATACTAACTACATGGTAAACACTGAAGCTACATTGGCGAAATTAGAACGACTACTTAGTGTCATTGATGATTCTGTGACTAAAAAAGAGTTTGAAGACGCTGTGGAAATACTCGTTTCGTATGTAAAAAACATAAACAGCAGTACTTTAAAAGATTTGGGATTGATAAAAAATCACTCTGAGACTTCTTTGAAGAAGATAAAGGATGATGCTGGGTCGATACTGAATGACCTTAAAAAACAAGTAAATCAAATTTCTGCACGCATGGAGAGTGAACACGCCTCTAAAATGGCGTTTATTGACCGTAAAATTGCTTCTGTAAAAGATGGTGAACCAGGTGAGCCAGGTGTAGATGGTAGCCCCGATACTCCAATAGAAATTATAGAAAAAATAGAAAGCGTCCAGGAAAAAGACAAGCTAGTTATTGAAGCTATCAAAGGACTTCGACAAGAATTAGACGAATTGAAAAAAACAGCGGACAAGAATAATGCTAATGGTGCTATTTACGTTGGTGGTGGTACTACTGGCGGTGGTAAAACAGTTAAAGTATACGACCTAACTTCTCAGCTAGACGGTGTACTTAAGACTTTTGCACTCCCTGCTTTCTGGCGAGTACATACAGTTGACCTATCTTCTTTCCCTAACGCACTACGCCCAACTGTGGACTTTACTACTGACGCTGGACTAATGACTATTACCTTTACCTCTGAAATAAATGCTGCAACATCTTTAGCAACTGGTCAGACGTGTATTGTCACCTATAGCGAATAGCGTGTTAATATAAATTATACATAGTCCGGCGAGGGATTTAAATCTTCGTCAATGAAAAATTACCAAAAAATAATACTCACCTCATTAGTTTTTTTTGGTGTTTATGGTATTGCTTCTGCAGCACCTGGGTGGATTTATCAGCGTACTATTCTTCCAGAGACAGACCAAGCATTTGACCTTGGTACTACAACCCAGCAGTGGCGTGATATATATACTAAAAATATAACCGTCACAGGCACCTGCACAGGTTGTGGGTCAAGCGCAGCCTTTCCCTTCACCCCCACTACCAACTACAACGTAGCCGTCAACTCCACCTCAACACCTATATGGTTTACCGCTGGACTTATGGCGTCGTCGACGTCGTACTTCCCAGGTTCGGGTATATGGAATTCAAGTGGCAACGTGGGGATTGGGACAACTACGCCAGTGACACAGCTTGATATTGAAAACATGTCTGCGACCTCAACCCTTAGACTATTTGGTGCCAACACCTACGGTGCGAAGCTTTCGTTGTATGAGAACGCGAACGCCGGAAGCGGTCTTGGCGGGTTTGGTTTTGATATTTTTTATGACGGTACAGCGAATGTCCTCTCCTTTACTACTGTCGAGAATGGCACCCCAACTCTCCAGGCGCTAACGTTGCGCCGAAGCAACGGTAACGTCGGTATTGGCACAACTTCTCCAGGTCAAATGCTCTCTGTAGCAGGGGACATCTTGGGCAACAACATCATTGGTTCGTACTTTACCTCAACCTCAACAACTGCCTCCACATTTGCGGGCGCCATCACCTCCACCGCAACATCTAAAAACACCTTCCCATACGCATCAACCACTGCCCTTACGGTCTCTGGCAACGCGTACTTCCCAGGCTCTGGTATTTGGAACTCGAGTGGGAATGTGGGGATTGGGACGACGACGCTTGATATAGCGGGTACTGCACTTGATACGTTAGTTATTGGCAAGGCAGCAGATGTGAATGCTGGTGTAGTTCTTGACCTTGGGGCAGCTGGCACAGGGGCATATGGTTTTGCCATCGACGGCACAATTAATGGTCGTATTTCGTACAGCGCAGCAAGTAAGGCAATGTCATTCTTAGCAAACAGTTTAACTGCTAATATGACTCTCGCCTCTTCAGGGAATGTCGGCATCGGTATTACTGCTCCAGAAAACACACTGCAAATCTCCACAACCAGTGCAGGTATTGTGACCAACGGTCTACTTTTGCAAAACCGCAGCAGTACTATCGGAACAGGTGTATCACTCAACTTCATTTCATCAGCAACATCTTTTTCTGATAACCGCTACAACTCGATTACTTCAGTTAATACAGATGGTAGTAACGGGCAAGCTCTAACCTTCAGTACTTCAAACAGTGCTCCTCAAGTAGAACGTCTGCGCATCACTGCGGCTGGCAATGTTGGTATCGGCATCACCACTCCAGGGGCTCTACTATCTCTAGGTACTGCCGTAACCACTATTAAAGTGGCAGCGTATGATGGTGGCGGTTCCCAAATGTACGGAATGGGAGTCAATAGTGGTCAATTAACTTTTGGTGCAGGTATCGCAGTTAGCGGGACTCCACAAATGGTACTCACAAGTACAGGTCTTGTTGGCATCGGCACCACCAGCCCTGTAGGGACGCTCAGTGTGGCAGGTACTATTTACTCTAATAACTTACTTGTACAAGGAGATTACTCTAATGCATACATTCGTCCCCAAAACGCAGGGTCGAGTTTGTATCTTGGTGCAGCAGGTTCAAACTATCTCACGGTTCAACCCGACGGTGACTTTATAGTTAACAGTGGCAACGTCGGTATCGGCACCACATCACCTTGGGGCAAACTATCGGTGACGGGAGCTGGAACTGGGACCGGAGTGACTTTTGCGGCCGCGAATTCGAGCAACAGTCCACTATTCACCGTACTTGATAACGGCACTGTCGGTGTCGGTACAGGAATTACTTACACAAGCAGCGACTATGGCATGCTTATTTCACGTTCATTGGAAGCATCAACAACTCCGAATTTTACTTCTATGACAGCCGGTTCTGCACAAGGGGAAATTAGCGACATGGCTATGTATTCAACCTTCGTGGGCACTGGTGATAGCGGTCCACGACGCACTGCCGATATCGTTGCGGGTTTCAACGGTGGCGCTTGGGGGAACGAGTATCTCGCCTTTGGAGTTGGATTTAACAGTAGTCCTAACGACGGGAGACGTCGAACAACAGAAAAGATGCGGATTACGGCGGCTGGCAACGTCGGTATCGGTACCACCACTCCAGGTTCTCTTCTGTCAGTAGCAGGGGGCGCGTACCTGTCAGGCTTCTACAACACCTCGCAGACAACAGGTGGGTACAAAATGAACGGTAGTGTAGTACTTACCGCTTCGTCTACATCGGGACTTACTCTTGGAGGCATTGGTGCAGGGAGCGCACTCAGTGCAACGACAACGCTCAACGGCAACACAATCTTCGGCTTTAACGCGGCTAACGTCTCTACTTCCACAAGCCAGACCACAGCTATTGGGTATCGTGCGCTCGCATCTCTAAATGATTGTAGAAATTCTGGAGCTGGAGCGTCCGGGTGTCTACTCACAGCAGTCGGGCACAATGCTCTTGCTGCAAATACGATAGGGTACTGGAACACAGCTATCGGTGCAAGCGCGCTCGCGGCAAATACCACTGGTATTCAAAATATAGGTTTGGGAGCTGGTACGTTAGTCCTAAACACGACGGGTAGTGGAAACGTAGCCATTGGTGGGACAAACACGCTTTCGTCTAACGTAAGCGGTTCATCAAACGTGGCAGTTGGGCAACAATCATTGCAATCAAATACAAACAGTAACAACACTGGCGTTGGTACGTATGCAGGCTACCATAACACTTCAGGTTCGGTAAACACGTTCATTGGAGAACAGGCTGGTATGGGTAACGTTAGCGTTACGAATAACTCTAACTCAGTTATCGACACCAACATGCTCTTCCTTGGATACCGCGCAGCAAAAGACCGCTACGGCCTTGCTTCTACCTCCGTGATGACAAACTCAGCGGCTATCGGTGCAAACTCGGTAGTGGGCGCATCAAACTCTATAGTACTCGGCGGGCTTGGCTCAAACGCTGTTAGTGTAGGCATTGGCTCTTCAACGCCGTTCGCAAAACTCTCGCTCCATGCATACAACGGGGAGACGAATGCCAATCTCTTCGCTATCGCATCTTCCACAGCGAGCGCAACAACCACTCACTTCAGTGTGAGAAATAGCGGCGCCATCTACGCGCCCAACACCACCTCATCAGGCTCAGCACAGACTGGCTATTGGTGCTACGACGCAAATGGGCAGTTTGTCCGCACTAGCACGACGTGTTTGGTGTCCGCCAGCCGCTTCAAAGAGCGCGTGGGCGACCTGGATGTAGGCTTGGCTGAGCTTATGAAACTCCGCCCGGTATCCTACTTCCTCAAGGATACGATGGGCGACCCAAACAATGCCGACCAGCAGATTGGGTTCATCGCGGAGGAGGCACAAGCCGTAGACGCACGCTTGGTCACTCGAAACTCCGAAGGTCAGGTGCAGAGCTTCCGCTACGAGCAGTTCACCGCCCTACTCACCAAGGCAATCCAGGAGCAGCAGCGCCAGATTGAGAACCTCAAAGTCGGCGTGGTCGAGATAAAACGCAGCGTAGAGGAGGACTGGCAGAACTTCTTCCTTTTGTTACTGTTCGCGGGGCTCATTTTCCAGCAGGTGCAAATTAATAAATTACGAAAATAATATGCCAGACAACATCGCTACACAACTGCGAAGCCTCGCAGTCGAGAATAGAGACAAGGCAGCGTTCTTTGAGTTAGCTGCGGACCTACATGAAGTGGGGTATCAGAGTGACATCGAGGCCGCTAAATTAGTCCTTGCGCCGCGTATAACAGAGCTAGAGGGCAATGTACGCAGTCTGACAGAAATACTCAATCTCAAAGTTGAGGAACATGCGGGTATTATTGCGGCTAAAGACCTGGAGTTGGCAACCGCAAATGCGCGTATCGCGGAACTTGAAACACAGTTGGTCGTCAAGGAACCTGTGCCAGCCGAAGATGTTAATGTGGTTGACCCAGTAGTAGACGGCGCTAATGGCGTAGGATAACTATATGGAGCTGCTTACCTTTCTTAATCCACACCTCGCAAACATACCCCTCATGCTATCCTCAGTGGATATAGGGTATGTAAGTCATTTTATTTGTCACGTCTAGCGTATGGAGTTCATCAAGCAGTTTCAAATAGAATTGGTATACGGCATCGTGGCCGTTCTAGGGGGTGCTGCTCGGTATCTCAACAGTTACGCACAGGGCAAACCATTCAAATTCAGTATTTTTGTAGCATCTGCATTTGTCGCGGGTTTTTCAGGTTGGATGTTCGCGCTTCTAGGTATCAGTGTAGCTATGCCACAACCAATGGTATTTATGATGGCTGGTGTAGGCGGTTTCTTTGGTGAGCAGACACTTAAATTAATCATGGAGGTAGTAAAGAAAAAAACTAGATAATATATGGAATACAACAGCTTTAACCTTAAGAAGCAGCGTGCAGAGGAAAGCGATACCGACTGGCGGTACGGCTCACAATCCCCCTCATCTCTCTATGAGATACCCCTGGCAGAGCGCGAAAACTATCTGCCTATGGGCGAGGTGCAACGCGGGTCTTCTGACTTCAACGATTGTGCCTCACGCGGGCCGGTAAACTACCTCGCAGCAGAGTTCACCTATGGCTACAAGAATGGCTTGATGAAGCCTGAGAGCAAGCGATGGCTTAAAGCTAACGGCTACGTCCAAAACGGTAAGGTAGACTTCTCGGACAGATACATCGCCATTAAATCTGGCACTACCACGGGCGGTAACAGTCTCAAAGCGCCACTAGAATCAGTCCGCGCCCACGGCCTCATCCCTAAACCGATGCTCCCTGCTGAAAAGTGGATGAATTTTGCCGCCTATATCGACCCTGCCTCTATCACCAAGGAGATGGAGGAGCTTGGGGCGGAGTTCTCTCGCCGCTTCCAAATCAACTATGAGCAGGTGTCTGATGACAGCTTCGCTACAGCGTTGGAGAAAAGCTGCCTCGATGTGGCGGTGTATGCGTGGCCTTTCCCTGAGGATGGCGAATACAAGCGCGACGACCGACCATTCAACCACGTTGTGCTGCTTTATGGCCTCCCTGCCTTCTATGCCTTCGACAACTACTTAGATGGGGGAAAGCCGGGTGACTTCACCAAGAAGCTCGCATCTGACTACGCCTTTTTCGACTATGGCTACCGCATCTATGTGAGCGCCGAGGTGACGCCAGAGGAGCGAGCAGTGACCGTCTCTGTGTTCAACATCCTCTCCAAGTTTGGTCTGACCCGCTTCTTCGCGGATTTCCTTGCAATATTCACCAAGAACCAGGCCAAGCCGTGGGCACCGTCGCTAGTGCCAGCTCCCGACATTCTCCCAAGCGACATGACTCCACCATCAGACGCTAACGTACCAATAGACGGGTCAAAACCTAAAGTAGAAACCGTAGCAGAAAGACTTGCAGAGGAAGCAAAACTACGCCTTGGTACAGACGCTTCACCCAAAAACCTTGCACCACAAGAGTTAGCGTGTGCAGAGTCGGTATCAAACATTATCCACAGTGTTATCCCCAGCTTCCCTGCTGATGTAGTAGGAACGCCAGAGCTATACAGACTTCTCTCAAAGAGTACTTTGTTTAAACGTGTTACCGACCCAATCCCTGGATGTGTTGTTATTTCGCCCACTGTAGGCACTTCCAGAGGCCATACAGGTATCTATATCGAACACGATAAAATAGCCTCTAATAGCTCAAAAACAGGGCTGTGGACACACACACCAACTCACTACACACGGCAAAGATGGATAGACTACTTCAACGGCCACCAAGGACTCAAAGGCTACCTTTTTGTACCTGTTGATTAAGTGAATGTACTATTAAAAAGTGATATACTAATTATATGGAAAATCATAAACGCTTTGGAAGTTTTTCAAGTTCGGTAAATCCACAGGAGCTTAGTTTAACAGTAACTTCGATAGCAAAGGTTATTATCGGTATGCTCATTGGGTTTGGTGTCTTCACCACCACAGGTGCAGATACTACGCTTACACAAATCCCTGTTATTGTGTCTGCTGGATATGCCACATGGCAATCAGGAGAAGCTCTATGGGGCGCGGTGCGAAAGATTATCGTCGCTGTTACAGCACGTTAGTCAAACATTTTGAATCTAATATTACTTCTTGCATTACTAGGCTTTTCGCCAACTCCGGCAGAAGCCGCAATAATCAGCAGTACAACGGTAGAATACAGCTCTACGACGGCTCCGCTTGTACTTGAGGCTTTTGCATACAGATATGGTATTGATGCCAACGAGTTTAGAAAAGTTGCCGAGTGTGAGTCTCATTTAAATGAAAAGGCATGGAACAAGTTAGACCCGAATACAGGAAGTAAAGGAGTATTTCAATTCCAAGACGCTACATTTGCACACTACTCAAAAGAGGTGGGTATAGTAAACCCAGACGTATTTAATCCTTGGCACAACATAGAAACTGCGGCCTATATGTTCTCAAAAGGCGAACAAAAACAATGGACATGCTATAGAAAATTATTTGGCGGCAAAGGTGTATAGGTCGATACTTTTGCCGCTGACCGAACGCATAAGGGCTAGAGGGATAACCCTCTAGCTTTTGTGTTTCTGGTGGTACTATTTGGGTAGATAGTAAGGGAGGTACTTTTGAAAAGAAAACGTCTACGTTGGAGGCTTGCCTTACATCGCATAAAACAGGAGCACAATAGCAATGTTACCTCATTTTCCGTGGCCCAAGACGCTCTACGCACTCAAATCGGCCTCTACAGGCCCTTTGTACGGCAAACACGGCTCAAGCACAATTTGTGCGTGCGGATGCTGCAAGGCTCATCGTAACGCCGTTTCCAAGGTCGTGACCGAGCAGACCCGCTACGGCCAAAACCGCAGGGTAGTCTGGTTCCACAGCCTTTCCTGCCGCGTCACGTGGGAGAAGGAACATGGCTAAGGTCAAGTGTTACTGTGGCACGCACTACATCAACCCTGATACTGCTATGTACTCTGTGGGAACGGATGTACTCTGCAACAGAGTTTGCTACACCAAGGCTCTGCAAGCCCTGCAAACGCGCGAAATTGAGCCACAGGGCGTCTCTGGCTCCATGAATGGCTACAGCTTCACCCACAAAGGGTGGGACGTAACGTGACCCCCTGGGAAGACGGAAACAACTACAAGGAAGACTTCTGGGCGGCAGACAACAAACCACACCTGCCAAAAGGATTGGTGCGGTACATACTGGGAGCCTTGCTTATCATAGGCTTCCTACTCGCCGTTTAACGGCAAAAGCGCTCCTTTTGGGGGCGCTAATTATTTTAGATACACTTATTTTTTGTCTAGAAAGCTAGAATTTTAGCAATCCCACTTTTTGAGTGCTAGAGCCTTTCTAGTAGGTTTACCATTCTTTGCCATAGGTCCTTTTACTCCTGACATTCTAGCACAAAATGATTTTCTTCTATTTGCGTCTGTAGGGCTTTTTGCTGCTTGTTTAGCACTTACAGGTGCTTTTAGATTGCTTCCAGTAGCACGGTTATATACTGCTCTACCTTTAGCTGTGAGACCTCCTGTGCGTGATTTCTCACCTCTACCTAGACTTAGGCTAACAGGTTTTTTTGCCATATTTATTTTTTTGCTGTTTTTTTAGCTAGTTTAAAACTTTTAGCAGTTGGCGCTCCTTTAGTTCCTACCTTTCTCATTTTTTCGCCAGAACCTGCCTCTATTCTTTCTCTTTTAGCGTGTATGTTTGCGTATAGACCTTTTTTCATATATTAGTAGCTCATTTTATTACCTTTTCCAGCTTTGTGCTTTGTTGCCATGTGTTTCTTTAATGCCATAGGTTTCATTTTTGACATAGCTGCCTTCATTGTGCTTTTGTTTGTTTTCATATATCTAAATTATACCATATATATTACTTCATACTCAAAAGGTAGCACAGACAGATGAATTTAAGGTTAAACCTTTGGGAGATTTTATTTTAATTACGCTGGTAATGTTATCTCTGGGGGGGGTTAGACTACTTTCATTCCAGCAACATAGGCAAAGCCATCGCTGGTGATAGTGAGTAGCCCATTCACAGCGGCAAAATAAAGGAAAACTCTTTTGCGTTCGGGATAAACCTCAATAACATTAAAGCCGTCAAGATACCACTCTATTATTGTGGGAACTTCGTACATCGTTGTACCGTTATACGGATTGGGAAATTCAACCTCTAATATCTTTCTCTTTGGTTCTTTTTTAGTTTCTTCTTTCATCTCTTTATTTATTACTTGTTATCTCTGGGGGGTTAATCTCTTGTTGATAATGTCTATGTATTCCTGACTAATTTCAATTCCGATGTAATTCCTATTATTCTTCTTTGCCATTTTAAGTGTTGTGCCACTTCCTGCCATTGGGTCTAGGATTGTGTCGCCTTCGTTACTCCAAGAGAGTATGTGGTCTTCGGCGAGAGCGTCGGGAAAGGTTGCAGGATGGTCAAAGGCGACATCATCTTTGGTACCCTTACCCTTACCAGTATCGTAAGTCCACAAGTTATACCTCACTCCAAAGGGCTTGGTTTCAACTACTTGTTTTTGATATGTTCCGTCTACTTGGCGTTTCATTTTATTCCTCGGAATTGTGTGGATATTCTTTCTGTCTTTTATGAGATTTATACTTTTTGGAACTCCTTTGGAGAAAACGAACATATATTCCACTTTCTGCTGATATGCTTTTAATGAGCCACTATTTAATCCGCCCCTTTTGAAATAAAACATCGTATCGTGCAAATTGAATCCTATCTCCTTAAAGTAAAGTGCTTGCTTGAAAGATGTGCCTGTTTCACTTCCTTTAATCGTGGCATCACCTACTACCCACACAACCACACCACCTTGTTTTGTTACCCGATATAGCTCTTTAGCGATTCCTTCAAAGTCAAAAGAATATCCATTATAATCTCGCAAGTTGTCGTATGGTGGCGAAGTAACGGTTAAGTCAACACTCTTATCGGGTATCTTTTCC
>Ga0181346_1001004_pt1 | contig 12452 bp, 20 predicted proteins | sample Su13VDMM15DN_FD_130100 | JGI IMG/M metagenome (GOLD analysis project Ga0181346, IMG submission 130100) | Freshwater viral communities from Lake Michigan, USA - Su13.VD.MM15.D.N | ecosystem: Environmental > Aquatic > Freshwater > Lake | place: USA: Michigan | collected 2013-07-15 | reverse complement strand
CCTGCAGCGGAATGCATCACGGCTTTAATCGATTTAGTCCTTTTACAATGATAAGATGGCTAACCGATTTAGACCTACTTACGATCCAGGGATTAACTCTGGTACCTCTGGAGCTGAGGTAACAGACCTTAATCCGGAACAGGCTTACGACACGGACTTACGACGCATTTCAGCAGATTCCCGTGGGTCTGCCGAATCTGTAAATGACGATCAAGGCCGCGTTGCTAAATTCATGCGAGCAGCAAAAACCGCTGGCGAGTACCAGAAACGCAATTTAGTGCGTGAACCAACCAGTGCAACGGCAGGTGATTCGGGTGGGCGTGCCGGATCTATTGGCTACGCCCGTAAACCCAAAGTTCAATTTGGTAAACCTTTCGGTTAAACCTGAGAAAAGACCACGTTGTTTGGTTGGTCTTGGTACTTACCTTTCCGGTCTTGGTACGTTGTGTGGCATGGATTACCCCGATAGAAAAGCAGTTGCGTGATCCCTTCGTTTGCATAGATGCGATTGAAGAGCCCAGTGCAATTACTGATTTCAAGCGTCAGGTAACCTTCCCACCCACTTTCGGCTGGTGTAATGTTGACCAGGATACCTGAACGTGCATAAGTAGATTTACCGACGGCAACGACAGTGACATCACGAGGAAGTTTTAGACGTTCTTGGGCAACGCCAAGACAATAGCCATACGGAGGAAGCAAGAAGTACTGACCGCGTTCGTCCTCTAGGAGATCTGCAGGCTTCAGGATGTCAGGATCAAAGTTCTTTGGATCACAGTCACCAGCTTGTACCTTGCCAAAGATCAGGCATTGCGCAGGAGACAAACGGATGTCATAGCCGTAAGAACTAAGGCCGTAGCTAAGAAGCTTGCGTCCATCTTCTTTGTTGACCAAATGATCCACAAAGGGTTCGATCATCTGGTCGTCTTCCGCCAGTTGCTTGATCTCCCAGTCGGCCAGGACGCTCATAAATCCCTGTAATCGTCCTTCAGTCTACAGAGATTACACAAGAAGGTGTCCGCGTTCCCCATAAATTTTTACGAAAGAATCCACAGCATCAACAGAGGAATCCTGTGGCGGCAGGTACACAAGAAATGAAGTACACGTTTGCTTCCTGTTTACCTCACCCTCTTTGTGACAAAGGATATAGGGTGCAGTTCGTAAAATGCACATTGGAAATTTGAAAATTTTTGGCTCGTAACGAATCATGTCAGGGCAGTTGCTGAAATAAAGACCTTGCTCTATTTCTTTTGCAAGCCACGCATGGTACATTCTGCGGAACCAAACAGCATGAGATGACGTGAGGGTTAACGATGAGGCCCTTGTCATCTTCCATTTTTCATTCTTTTGATCCCAGAAGTAAGCACCCGCTGGTGGAAACAGGTAACAACTTCCGTACCACTGTTGTGCATTTAATCCATCATCCGTTGGTGTGTAATAATTTTCTGCTTCTACATACTCATTGGCAACCCTGGAACTTGCTACATCAAGAGTGATGCCACCCAACAGCTCGTTGGCAGCAAGCACCAAGTCTTTATTGGTGATTAACTCAACACCTTCATTGCGAGCTGCAACGCCACGTACGCCTTTTTCAGCCATTATTCTGCAGTCTTGTTGTAATCAATTTCAAAATAACGCATGCCTTCGTCATCATTGATGACATAACCAGCTTTTTCCGTTGGATCAATCTTCTGTGCTGCTCCAAGGATGCGCCTAAAAGTCTCGGCTAAATCACCGTCGTTATTCCGCTCACAATCTTCTTGTGCTGCATGGATTTCTTTCAACGTCCAGAAGAACATAGAGCGTTTTTTGTTTCGTGGCTGGAACACCATGACACCTGGGCCTTCAATCTCCCACATCTTGCAGTATTGCTCACCCATATCACCAAGAATTAACTTGATTGTTGCATCAAGCATCTTGGCCTTCTTGTCATCAAGCTCTGGTCCAATCACAGAAGCGATCAGTTTTTCACGTCGATCCATCTTTTAATAATCCTTGGCGGTGTAATGATTCCAGGAGCTTAGGTGTTGGTTGGTACAGTACAACTAATTTGCCTAGTACTCCACGTTTTTTAACAAGTTTTCCGTTTTCATCTCTTACCTTATCAAATTCTCCAGACCGGATAAGGTATTCGGCTACGCAACGTAACCTTCGTTTCAGAGGCAATTCTGCTTGCGGGAATTTGCCACAGATTGTATCTGCGTTCAGATCATGGAATGCAAGACGTAATCGATTGGCAAGAGTCATACCAGAATTGGCGTCCTCTTCTTCGTAGTTTTTTAGGTTTTCTAGGTACCTGCGCAGGCAGCCATCATCAAATGATCCACTGGGTGGCAAGAACATCTCCACTTGCCTGATCAACGATTCGGGCAGCATCTCCTCATGGTTCTCAACCGTTACAGAACCAAGATCAATCCCCTGGAAACGATGAGCCATTATTCCAAAAACTCCTTTTTGTTGCGGTATTGGTCATAATTCCCACGTAGATTTCTTAAATCCAGGTTTTCGTTCTTGGCAAAGGATTGGATCAGTCGATTCCAAGGGATCCGGAGGACTGCTTTGCGGTGTACATCAGGAGAAACATTGACATAATGGATGCCCTCTACCCAGCCTTTATCTGGGGTTTTTCTTCCGATAGAAATCCAGTTACGAATGGTTTGGTCTGATACGCCCAGGCGTTTACCACATTCTTCTGTCGAGATGTACTCATCGGCAAAAGCCTCTGGATTTAATGCGTCCGTTTCCCCAGTTGAATAACGGCTGTGCCACATCGAACCAAGGATATTCTTAATGCCTTTTAGCTCGTACGCAATATCCTCTAAACTTTTGCGTAGTCCGTACTGCATACTGCACATCCTTTGTTTATATGTTAGTCTTTGGGAAAACAATTTGCGACCATGGAAGAGCAGATTCCCCCTAGTCAGCCACCTATTTCTTATCCCGTGGAAGGACAAATGACGCTGGAAGGTCAGATTACGCCTGAGATGCTTGCTCAGATGAAGGCTAGGGCACGTGAGCTTGCCATCCAACAAACCATTGCACAACAAGCAGCAATTCCACAGCAGCAACCTCAGGTTGTTTATGTGCGACGCAATTTAACAGTCGCTGAAATCCTGTTGGTTATCTTGCTTTCTTGTGGGATTGTCACAGGAATCCAATGGTCCTGGAACATTGTAACGAATGTTTTGCCACGTGTTGAGATTAAGGTGCGCTAAATAAGCCGATCTATAATGTAGAGAAGGAATTGCGTAGTTAGTAGGTGGCAAACCGTAGGATCAGTGAATTCCCTGCCATCAGTGGGGGCGAGATCGATGAACAGGACCTGTTAACGCTCGTCCATGTCTTCGAGGTTGACCCCACTTTACGCAACAAAAAAATTACCTTTACTCAATTCAAAGAATATCTCAACGAGTATTACGCACCTGCTAGTGGCGCAACCTTCAGTGGTAACGTCACAATCTCAGGGAACCTAACGGTTTCTGGCACTAGCTCATTCAATTCAATTACAGCTTCTGGATCTAGTACATTCAGTGGGATTGTCGTTCAAAGCAATGCGGTTGTTAGTGGTACCGTCAGTGGTCTGACCATTACCGGAACCAACGTACAAGGCACCAATGTCAACGCAGTTACTGCCACGGTTACGACTGCAACCGGTACGACAAGCGCTTTTACATCTGGCGTTTACCAAAACCTATCAGGTGCCACGATTACAGGTGGTATTGTCCGCTCGCCATCTGGTGTATTCACCAATCTGAGCGGTGTCACAATCACTGGCACTACCGTCGCGGCAACCACAGGTACGTTCCAGGTCCTTGGTACGCCTGTTCTGGATGTAAACGGTAATCTTTCCGTTGCTAGTGGATTAACAGTTACTGGTACTGCTCAATTTAGTAACGGTGTTCAGGTCACAGGAACATTATCTGGAACAACAGTAACTGGATCTACGGCACAATTCACAAGTGTCACTGGTGTATCTGGTGTTTTTACAACACAGTTATCTGGCGCAACCATTACCGGAAATACGGTACAAGCTTCTAATGTCACAGGTGTTTCCGGTACCTTTACAACCAGGGTTTCTGGGGCAACCGTAACAGGTAATACGGGTGTTTTTGGTAACGTTTCTGGTATCTCTGGTGTTTTTACACAGCTCCTTTCGGGTGCACTCATTACTGGTGACACCGGACTTTACACAACACTTACTGGTGTATCCGGTACATTCACCAGAGTTTCTGGTGCAACAATCACTGGTAACACAGTTGCTGCAACAATTGTCTCTGGTGTATCCGGTGTCTTTACTAGTCAGTTATCGGCTACCACAATTACCGGTGCCTCAGGTGTTTTCACAAACCTGACGAGTACGTCCGGTACATTTACCACTCAAGTTTCAGGTGCAACCGTTACCGGTAACATCGGCACCTTTACTTCCTTGACGGGGGCAACCGGTACATTTACCACACGTGTTTCCGGTCTGCTTGTCACAGGAGACACTGGCAGCTTCACGAATCTGACCGGTATCGCTGGTGTTTTCACTACCAGTGTTTCTGGGGCCACAATCACTGGTAATACGATTCAAGGCACGTCTGGCGTATTTACCAATCTTAGTGGTACGACGTACACAGGAACAACAGTTAATGCAACAACAGGTGTTTTTCAAACACTTGCGGCAATTAACCTTGCTTTTACTAACACGACAGTATCAGGCAACCTTAACGTTCTTGGTTCTGGTTTCTTTGCTTCTGGTGTCCAGATCACAGGCACCCTTAGTGGCACAACAATTACAGGTACTACGGTTCAATCGGTTACAACCTCTGCAACAACCGGGACATTTACTTCATTAACAGGAACAACAACCACAGGTGTAACTGCAACATTTACAACTGTTTCTGGTGTAACGGTCACTGGTGCAACCGGCACGTTTACAAACATCACTGGCAGCACACTTAGGGTAACCACACCTTCTGGAGCAACCCCAGCCATCGTATGTTCTGGCGTTGTTTCCGGTAGCGCAAGTGGGTTTGTAATCCAAGGCCCACTAATTATTCTTCCGTAATTTTCTCGGCTAAAATAGACAAAAAGAGACAACAAAATGGCGTACGGCACAATTAAGGTTGATACAATCACCTTTACTGATGGTGGTGTTGATAAGAGCGTTTCGGTTTCTGGTTTAGTTGAGAATCCTACCTTTACAGGAAACGTAACAGCAACAGGTACTATCTCTGGGGACATCGTACGAGGTCAAACAATTTCAGGTGTTACCGTCACTGGTACCACTGCAAACTTTACTAGCGGTAACTTCACCAATATCAGTGGTGGTACGCATACTATTACATCGGGTGTATTTGCGTTAGGTACTGCAGCAAATCCATCGATTAGTTTTGTATCAGACTCCAACACCGGCATCTACTCCCCCGGTGCAGACCAAGTAGCCATCTCGACTAATGGCACTGGGCGATTAGTTGTTGATTCCAATGGAGTGTTATCAGTTGGATCAGCCCAGCCTTCCGATGGCAGCATTAGAATATCAAATACAACAACAAGGGCGTCTGGCAATAAATACGGTATTCGGTTTGCCGACAGCAGTTTTGAAACAAACGTTTCGATCTATGCCGAACAAAACGGTTCAGGCAACAACGCCTCAGATCTTGTATTTGCGACAAGTTCTGGAGCAGGCGGAATTAACCTTACATCTGCAGCCGAGCGGATGCGCCTGGACTCCAGTGGCCGCTTGGGTATAGGAACCAGTAGCCCTAGCTCAGCACTTGACGTGAGGGGCGAGATTAGAGGCGGCAACGGGACGATCATTGGTGCCCTCTCGTATTCAACACGCCCTGAGATTGGTTCTATTAGCAACCATGATCTTGGGTTCTTTACGAATAGCACGACTCGAATGTTGCTTGATACGTCAGGCAGATTAGGAATTGGCACTACGAGCCCTGGGGCAGCATTGGATGTTGTCGGCGGTTCAGCAGCAAACCTTAATGCTCCTGCGGTCTTTATTGAAAATAACAAGTTTCTAACGTGGAAAAACACAACAGGTACATGGGCGGCAGGAGCTTCCGCAACATCAGGAAATGATTTTCTTCTTGCTGCTGCAAATAACCTCACGTTTGGCAGTGGGTCATCCGCTACCGAACGCATGCGCTTGGATTCCAGTGGCCGCTTAGGTTTGGGGACTTCTGCACCAGACGAAAGGTTAGTTGTTGCAGGTGCAATCCGCGCAACTAGTAATGCCACAGACTGGTCTGCGTCAGATGGTGCGTTGATTGACTACAACGCGGGAGAGATGAGAATTGTTGCTGCAAGAAATGGCGCAAACAGCAGCAATATGTCTTTTACCACTTTTAACGCGGGCACGGCTAGCACGCGTATGTACATCACTTCGGCAGGAGCGGTAGGGATTGGCACTACGAGCCCTAGGTATAACCTATCTCTTGGCAGCACAGCCCTTACATCTACAGCTTCTCCAGATACCATTGATCTGGGCGGCACCTATAGTAATACGGCAGGTGCAAATCTTAAGTTCCGTCTGTACTGGGACGGAACGACAGCACAAGGATTTGGAATTAGCGCGTCTCAAATGGATTATGTAGCGGCATCGAACGCCGCTCATGTGTTCTACAGGGGCGCATCAGAAGTGGCTCGATTTGATACTGCAGGTTCTTTAATCTATGGCACGTCAACTAGCCCAGGTGCTGATATTACATCTGGCACTGGTTTCTACTATCAAATCTCTACTGGATTGTTTTATGTACGTAGCAATGGAAGTCCGGTTGCAGCTTTTAATAGGGGCGGTAACGACGGCACACTTGTTGAGTTCAAGCAAGATCAAACCACTGAAGGTACGATCTCCGTTTCCGGCACTACCGTCTCCTACAACGGTGCTCACCTGAGTCGTTGGTCGCAACTTCCCTCTGGCGCAGAACGCACCGAAATCCTGCGCGGCTCCGTCCTTTCCAACATCGACGAGATGTGCGAGTGGGGTAACGAAGACAACGAACAGCTCAACCGGATGAAGGTGAGTGATGTCGAAGGTGACAAGAACGTGTCGGGTGTGTTTCAAGCTTGGGACGATGATGACGACACCTACATCAACGACTTCTACTGCGCGATGACGGGTGACTTCATCATCCGCATTGCTCAAGGCGTCACAGTGGAACGTGGTGATCTGCTGATGTCCGCTGGTGATGGCACTGCCAAACCCCAGGACGATGACATCATCCGCAGCAAGACCATCGCCAAGGTCACCAGCACTAACGTGAGTTGCACCTACGCCGATGGCAGCTACTGCGTCCCTTGTGTTCTTATGGCGTGCTGATCGGTCGTAGTCCTACTCACTACTGCCGATCAAGCGTATAGTGGTGGGGCAGCGAGTTTGCACCTCCTGCCCCTGGCCACAGTTCCCTAGAAACCATGACCCAAGAAGAATACCGCTCCGAGATCACGCTTAGCGAGCGTGGCAAGGAAGTCATCCGTGTAGACGAGGAAGGCTTCCACTACAACGGTCAGTTCATTGCCGATGCCGGTGAAGCGCATCGCTTGCTGGTCGAGTTCCTGAAGAAGCACACCGCCTAGTCATTACCACTAATCACCTATGACACAACAACAACAACAACACCCCATCACCCCGCCGCCGCACCTGATAGAGCAGTGGATGCAAGATCACTCCACCAAGTACGCCCTATCCCGCCAAGCCGCCCGATGGGGCGCCGACCAAGAGCTGGAGGCTTGCTGTGAGGTGCTTGCCCGTGAATTGATTTGCGATGGCAAACATGTTGCAACAGATCTCCGCATGATTCGCCGCCCCAAGTCACCGAACTTGAAGGAGCGGGCGCTGATCCACTTTGAGTCATTTGCAGCGGCATTTGAAACATCTGGCGGGGACTCTGACCTGATCCGCTGCGCCCTTGAACAGCTTCCTGATCACGAGTAGTCGCTTCCACTAAATTGTCACGGGTCGGTAGTCTATTGGTAAGGACAGGCGGACAACGCACCTAGAAAGTCGGTTCGATTCCGACACGACCCTTGGCACAGTAGTCACCTTCACTAATCACACCTGGTAAAATAAAAGAAAATATCATTAACTATGGCCAACACTGTTTGGGATATTGCCAACCTCGAACGTCATCTTCCTGATGGTGACACCTGTCCTGATGGCGCTGTATACACCGTCCATTGGACTGCATCACTGGAAGAAGACGGTAAAACTGCCGGTTGTTACGGCAGCGTTGGTCTTGGTGAACCCAACCCTGATAACTTCACTCCTTTCAGTGAACTTACCAAAGAAGAAGTGGTGAACTGGACCCTGGCAGCACTTGGCGTTGATCAAGTTGTTTCGATTGAAGAAGCACTGCACAACCAAATCCAAGCCAAACTGCACCCCACTTCTGAATCTGGCGTTCCCTGGTGATTTTTGTTATACTCTTTGAAGTTATCTGTTCATTATGGCTTGCACAAAGTCTCAGCTAGTTAGCGCCATCAATTCCTTTGGTTCTGCACGTGCCACTGGTGACGGCAACCTCATTGCCTTTTCTGCAAACCTTATCGGTCAATTGATTGACACGATTGAGTTTGCTCCAGAGGAAGAGACTCAAGCTGAAGGAAAGGTTGAAACAGAAGAGTGATCAATGGATCCTGTTAAGTGGGGTATTAGGAACCTAGACCGTAAACTGCCGGATAGCATTGCCTATCCAGGTGGTGAGGTCATTTCTATTCATTGGACTGCCTACAAAACAGAAGGTAAACATACCGTTAGTACAACAGGTATCGTTGAGCTTTCTCCGGCAGATGCAAAGAAATGGGTTCCTTACACCAGCCTTAACAAGGAAACTGCAGTGGGTTGGTGCCGTGATGCCCTAGGTGCAGATAAAGTAAAAGCAATTGAAGCTGATATTGAAGCTCGCTTACAAGAGCTTCTGCATCCAACACATGAGTTTGGACTACCCTGGGGTGCACCCGATCCACTTCCGCCATTGCCGTACAGCATTGGTTATGTAAACCCCAAGTAGTTTATTGACCTGATTTAGAGTAATACAAAAGCTCTAGGTCGATATGTCAATCAAACTTACGGACGCTGCTAAGTTCTTTGTAGAAGAACCGCATCAAATTGACGCATGGAATTGGCTCCAGTCTCAGTTAACACCTGAGACCCTGGAGTCTTTTTCTGTTAAATACCGCAGTAAACCAAAACCTCAAACAGAAACCGCCAACACTTGGGACGGTGTTCTTGCAGCAGCAAAACAAGCTGGTGCTAAATGGCCTGAATGTGTTGCTGCACAGTGGGCGCTTGAGTCAGGCTGGGGTAAGCACACATCAGGTGTTAATAATTACTTTGGTTTAAAAGGATCTGGCTCTAACGTCAGTACTCAAGAATTTATCAACGGTAAATGGGTCACAATCAAGGCAGGCTTTATTGATTTTCCCGACCTACAAACCTGTATTTGTTACCTTGTTGATCGCTGGTACAAAGACTTTGGGCGTTTTAAAGGCGTGAACCGTGCCTCTAGCAGGAATGAATGCGCTCGTTTACTAGTAAAAGAAGGCTACGCAACTGATCCTGACTATGCCACCAAGTTGATTCAAATCATGGATCGACAGCTCCAAAACATTGGAGAAAAAGAAGATGCCAATCCACACAACAACAACTTCAATCCCTGGAGCCCTTTCACGTACAGGATTACACCTAACATTACGTACGGTGAATTAACTTTGAACCAGGAAGCTCGGCGTTTTACCAAGCAATATCAATGCGACACAGCAAAAGAATTGTGTTTATTCCTTGAGAAAGTACGTAAGCAGTTTGGTAACAAGCCATTGATCATTACCAGTGCTTCTCGTCCAGAACCCATCAATGCACAAGTAGGAGGTGCTAAAAACAGTGAGCACACTTACAGTGCTCCTTCCAAGGGGGCTATCGACTTTTACGTTGATGGGGTCAGTGTCCACACTGTGCAAGACTGGTGTGACAAAAATTGGCCTTACTCGCTAGGATATGGTGCACCAAAAGGATTCGTGCATCTTGGTATTAGAGAAGGCAAACCACGCGTACGCTGGGATTACTAACGTGAAAAAATACAAAGAACCCCGCATAAGGGTCAATATGTGCTGGCAAATTGGAGACGATAAAAAATGCGTGACCTTACCAAAGGAGCACGCATATGAAACCAGAGATTGGGTAGAAGAACAAGGCGGGTGCGTATTTTGGTTTCAGGCATTGCCTGATTAATCAACGCTGTTTGGCACGCCCAATAACAAGACCACCAATTTCAATAATTCGATAAAGCTTGCGCACAAGTTTATCGTCTTTAGGTGTCGGGGTTAAAGCGCAGATAGCAGAACAAGCAGCATGAATAGCCAGTGCTACTTCTAAATACTCATTAAAGGAATGCATGGGTATCTCCCGTTTCTTTTATTGTAAGACTGGATTCTTGAAAAAATAAAATGCATCTTTTTCCGATAAGTACTGCCAATTTGGATTACCGTATTTGCTAAAACCTTTAATGTAAACACGGCGTTGTTTATCTTTTTCTACTGCATCAAACCAAAACCAAAGACTATCCCAATCAGGAATATACTCTTCAATACGTTTTAGTTGATAAAAAGCCCAATACAAAGGTTGCGGACCTGAATGACCAGTCATGTTCTTTGATAATGAACGAGACCTTTTATTCTTTTTACAGTTCAGCCAGTCATTAATTTGACGTTTTGATTTGCTTACCGCAAGACAAACAAGCCATACGCATGTACTACCTTTTTCCCCTGGATTTTGTACATAAACCCAAGGCTTTGCTTGTAGAACAGCAACTTCTTTGTTTCTGGTACGTAACGTAAAACGTTTTGTTTTGCGTTTCATCGATCAAATAAATTGTCAAGATCTTCTTGCACAGCAAAGAAGTCTTCCCAGTCTTTTTCAGTTGCTTCCGTGTAAACAGGCCTAGGTTTGAGTTCTTTGACCTCAGGTTTCTTTTCTGGTTCCATTAGACGTCATAGATACGACACCCTGGAGCGTCAGGGTTTTCTATACAATAGCGCAACCACGCAACATGTGGATAATGCTTAGGTGGTTTTTTGCGAAACAAAGCAAGCAGTTGTTTGATCATGGTCTGTTAGTCAAAGGTACAAAGAGTTCAGGGAATCGATCAGTGTCTTGGTGTTCCCTCTCCCATGCATCTTGCCATTCTGACAGTGAATGATCATGAATTGTGTCGTAATACGCATCATCTCCTACCTCAAGAATAATTTTATAGTTGTCATAGTCGGCAGCAGGAATACGTTCACCGATATACCAGGTTACTCCTGCGTTAACGGTCACTGTTACGCCAGCAGCAATTTCACAACTTGTTTCAGAGAAAGAATTAACAGCAATTACAAGATTGCTTAAAATGGGGCCTACAATTTCTGCAGCGTCAATTTCAGTTTCTTGTAAACAAACAGAACCATCAACATCTTCTAACTCAAAAAACGATTCGTCAACTGGAAACTCAATGACAACACCAAGCTCATACGCAAGTGTTTCGTTACGTGTGGATGAAATACAAATGAGATAGCTGCCGGCGCTTAATGGGTAGTAACGATCATCGCCTCGATCCAGGCGATTGCGCATGTACGTGTTGTAAAGATCAGACTGCGCACTCATCACCGTATCTAAATACGGGATGTAAGTTGAACCGTTAGTATCTATTTGGACAGAATCAGCATCAAAGATTGCGTTGCCTTGGATAGGTGTTTTGTTTAGGTCGTAAGCAGAAACTTGAATGTATTGGGGACGTGGTGGTCCTTTGGTAAGAATGATCCAACCAGGTTCCGCAAGCGTGACAACAAACCAATGATTGAACGTGCCTCCACCAATGCCACCATTAGATGTTTGGTTGGTATCAGCACGCCCAACAACTTTCCACTGTGGTCCAAGAGTCCCTTTAAGGTAGCGCAGTGAGGTTTGACTGAACGTACCAAGACTTAAAGGATTATTCTGAGTTCTTTGTGGTTGACTTACCGAACTCCTGGACATATGAACCGTAATACAACTCCTGTTCTTCATCATAATCCGGGGTATTTTTGTGTACCAACGGATGTTGGATGGTGTTTTTGTATTGTTGTTCAACGATAGGGAGAGGTTTATCTCTTAGTTGATTTTGCGCATAATGCATTGACTTTGCTGGATCAAACTCAACGCAAAATGGGTGGATAGTTTTAGGTGGAAAAGTGCGATTCCAACTTGAGACTAAATGGAGAGGGTTGAGACAGGCTTTGTTTTTGCATGTGCGTGTCACAAACATCTTGCCAACATCACCCCAGGCGCATTGGTAAATCGCTTTGTGGACACTGATGTTGTCATTGGTCTTGTCGTTATACAACGTGCGGTACGAAGGGAATCGTATGCGTTTGCCTCCTAACCAGGGGACCTCCCAACACTCATCCCACTCACCAATAGCGATTTGGTTCCAGAGACCCAATAACCT
>Ga0181346_1000999_pt1 | contig 12494 bp, 13 predicted proteins | sample Su13VDMM15DN_FD_130100 | JGI IMG/M metagenome (GOLD analysis project Ga0181346, IMG submission 130100) | Freshwater viral communities from Lake Michigan, USA - Su13.VD.MM15.D.N | ecosystem: Environmental > Aquatic > Freshwater > Lake | place: USA: Michigan | collected 2013-07-15 | reverse complement strand
TTTATTTGGAATAACTCATAAAACTTTGTTAAAATATAGAGTTCAACCAGTTAGTCATTTATTTTATGGAGATAAAATTGTTGTCGCTGATAAATTAGCATATGCTTTTGAAGAACGTAAAGACAACAAAATCACTTATAAGATTTATCAGCCAGAAAGCGAACATTATAAATGGATTAATAATCATAATGAATCTGTATGGCAGGGATGGGAACAATTACCTGAAAAAGGAGAAATTCTTATAATTACTAAATCATTAAAAGATGTTATGTCGATTAATGATGTTTGTGGGATACCAGCTGTATCATTACAAGCAGAAGGAGTTATGCCTAAACAACAAGTAGTTGATGAATTAAAATCAAGATTTGAATCTATATTTTTATTGTATGATAATGATTATGATAAAGAAGTTAATTGGGGTCACGAATTTGGTAAAAAAATATCCTCAAAATATGAAATAGACCAAATAGAAATACATAAATCATACAGGTCAAAAGATTTTAGTGATTTAGTATGCCTTATGGGAAAAAAGATTGCTAAAGATGTGTTAATTGAATTAATAGAAATACCATTTTAAAATAAATAAAAATATGGATAAAAATAATAAATTAGTTGCAGTATATGGTTCTTTAAGAAAAAATATGCATAATAATTATACATTAGGTAAATCAGAATACATAGGAAGTTTTAATTCAGACCCTATATTTACAATGTATAGTATAGGAGATAGATATCCTGCTGTAATAAGCGAAGGCTCTACTTCTATATTAATGGAAGTTTTTAGTGTAGATAAAGAAGTTCAAAAAAAATTAGACCATTTAGAAGGATATTCTGAAAGCTTTGATAAAAATAATAATTATTATAATAAAGAAGAAATAGACACTCCGTATGGAAAAGCGTTTGTTTATTTATTTAATAATGATGTTTCAAATCTTGAGAAAATAGAATCTGGAGATTGGTCTTCTTGGTTAGAAATTTTAAATTTAAATAGTAATGTTAAAATATATGATGAATGGGAGTATTAATAAAAAAAGTTGAAAGAAAAGTATTTGGAGTTGTAGGAATTAATAAATATAGGCCTATGATACGTAGCAGACATCCTTCCCATAATAGATTACGATACGAAATAGGAAAATTACCATTTAGATCTGTAATTAGATTTGGTTCATTAACTGAATTAACAGATATAGCATCGTTAAAAGGAAGTAGAATTGAATTAAATTCTAAAGAAGCTATTAGAAATAGTTCTTCTAAATTTAGAATGAAAGAATGTTTTAGTTCTCAAGGTGTAAATACAGCTCAATGGTATATGTTTAATGGAACAAAATTTCAAGACAGAAGTATATGTAGTGAAAGTGAAGATTTTGATGTTGATCCAATGGATTTACAATATCCTATTGTATCAAAACATTTCTTTGGCTCAAGAGGTACTGGAAACAAACTTCATAAATCTCAAGCTGAATTACAAGAGTGGATGAAAGATAAAAAATTAGAAAACTTTATTTTTGAAAAGTTTGTAAATTATAATAAAGAATATAGACTTCATTGTACAAAAGATGGATGTTTTTATGCTTGTAGAAAGATGTTAAAAACTGAATTTAAAGACCATCCTAATGCTTGGCAAAGACACGACGATAATTGTGTATGGATTTTAGAAGAAAATGAAAATTTTGACAAACCTAATAATTGGCAAGAAATAATTAATGACTGTGTAAAAGCTGTAACATCTTGTGGATTAGATTTTGGAGCTTGTGATTTAAGAGTCCAAAACAACTGTAATGAAAATGGTGAAGAACGTGACCATTGTGATTTTATAGTAATTGAAGTTAATTCAGCTCCTTCGTTTGGAGAAGTAACTTTGCAAAAATATAAAGAAGAATTACCAAAACTTTTAATAGAAAAATACAGTGCCAGAAATTAAAGACCCAAGAGAAGTAGAGGATTTTGCTATGAATTATGATAATGATAGCATAAGAATATCCATAAAAGGAGGTTATCAAACATCTTTTAGATACATACAATCTCCAACAGCTAATTGTCAATTAGCAAGTGCTTATAATTTTCAAATGATGATGCCTTTTTTAAATAAATATAAAATTAGAGATTTGTTTATAAAAATAAAAAAATCAAATTATTTAATAAAAAGAATATTGTTATTAGATTTAAATCAAAAACATGCTGAATTAGTTGTTAGTTGGTTAGCGCCAGCTTCTATAATAGGCAATATGCCTTATATATCAAGTAATGGAAGTAGAATGAGTATATTACTTATCAGATTAAGTAATCTTAGACAATTGCAATTACCAAAATAAAATATAAAAAATAGAAAAATGAAAAAAATAATAGGAATATATGCGGATGCTTTTAATGGAAAAGTAGGACAAACAATGCCTTATATGCAATTCTTTAGTCAATTTGGTCATGTTAGATTAATTTCTACATTAGACAATCTTGAAAATATTGAAAATGAAATAGATGTATTGGTATCTCCAGGTGGAGCTGACGTTAATTCAGCTTTATATGGAAAAGTTCCAGGGCCTATGGATGGCAGAGCTAATCAGCATTATGAATATTTAGATAGTATTTTACTGCCTAAATTTATTCAGGCAAATAAACCTATTATAGGTATTTGTAGAGGAATGCAGGCTATAAATTGCTTTTTAGGAGGTGATTTAAACCAACACATAATAGGTCATCATCAAGGAGATGACAGACAGTCAACTAGACAAAAACTTCAATTTACTAATAGTGATGAAGAATATTATATAAATTCAATGCATCATCAATCAGTAGAAAGATTAGGTGAAGGGTTAGAATTATTAGCTTATTCTCAACAATTTAGAGGCTGTTATTCTACACAAGAAACAATAGCTACTTGGAGATATTTTAATAAAGAAGGTGATATTGATAATAGAGTGAATGTTCCAATAACTATTGAAGCATTTAAACATACTGAATTACCTATATTAGGGGTTCAATGGCATCCAGAAGAATTTAATTGTGAATTTACAGTAAATGAAATTAATGAATTATTAAAATAAAAACAATGAACAAAAAAAATATAACAGTACTAGTAAATAAATCAGCAGGACACGAATCTTGTGTAGGATTTTTATCTAAAAGATTTGAGGTTAAAGTAATAGATTGTAAAGAGAATATAGAATCTGAAAAAATAGATTTAATATTATTTACAGGAGGAGAAGATGTAGACCCATCTTTTTATGGAGAAAGCAAAGGAAAATATACTAGTATAAATTCTAAAAGAGATGCTATTGAAAATGATTATATGTTTAGTAGATATGGAATGTTTCAGGTACCTAAATTAGGTATTTGTAGAGGAGCTCAATTTTTAACGGTAATGAATGGTGGTAAATTAATACAACACGTAAATGGTCACGGATTAAGTGGTGTTCATCCTTTAGATATTAAATATTTAGGAAATAGTGGAGATTTTAAAATAACTTCTACTCATCATCAAATGATGTTTCCATATAATCTTCAAAAAGAAAATTATGAAATATTAGCAACTTCTACACACTTTCTTTCAAATACATATTTAGACGGTATTAATTCTGAAAAAGAATTACCTAAAAACTTTGAAGAATGTGAAATAGTATTTTATCCAAACACAAAGTCTTTATGTATTCAAGGACATCCAGAATACAGTAATTGTCCAGACGATACTGTTAATGAGTGTTTAAATATGATAGAAAATTATTTAAGACTATAAAATGAAACCTATAATTGTAACAGAAGAACATAAATCTAAATTATTAGAAATGTGTAAAGTATTGTTTCCTGAATATGGTCGTATAGAAATTCAAGAATATGCAATAGATGTTGATAAAAGTCTTCCTAGTCCAGTATTTGTTGATTTATACAAACAGCATATAACAATTCCTTTTGATATATATTCTATTCATTGGCTTGAATTTTGTATGACTCATTTAGTAGAAAAATTATTTAATTCATTTGAAGAAGATGATGAAGATTTTTACGACAGATACATTAATGAAGGAGCTTCATTTTATGGAGTTGGTGTTAATGAAATAATATTTGTAATGTTAAGTTCGAAAAAACATATAATAGACTATCTTTATGAAGAATTTAAAAAATTAAAAAAATAAACAGAAAAATGAATAAATTTAATATAACATTAGGAGCAGATCCAGAAACATTTATTTGTGATGAAAACGAAATTGTTTCAGCTGAAGGATTAACAGACGGTGGCACAAAAAAAGATCCAAAAAAAATTAGTGAATTTGGACACGCAATTCAAGAAGATGGAATTATGTTTGAATACAACATTCCACCTTGTAAAACTGAAGATGAATGGGTTAATGCTCATAGAACCTGTATAGATTATTTAGATATATTAGCAGGTATTCACGGTTATTCTTTAAGTAACGCCGTAAGTGGTTTTGTTAACAAAAAATATTTAAAATCATTACAAGCAACTACTTTTGGTTGTGAGCCAGATTTTAATGTTTATGAAAAAAGCGTAAACGAACCACCTAGTAGTAATACTAATCTTAGATGTGCAGGCGGTCACGTTGCATTTGGATATGATAATCCAGACTTTTCAATATCTGAAAAAATTGTAAAATCTTTTGATATGTTTGTTACCTTACCAGCTCTCTTTAAAGACAATGATACGCGTCGAAGAGAATTGTATGGAAAAGCAGGTTCATTTAGAGTAAAAGATTTTGGTGTTGAATGCAGAGCTTTATCTAATTTTTGGATTAAATCTGAAGAGAATATGAGATGGGTATACAGACAATCAATTAAGGCAATAGAGACTGTTCTAAACAATGAAATTGACGAATTGATAGATTTGTATTCAGAACAAGTTAGAGAAGCCATAGACACTGCTAATTTAGAATTAGCAACTAAATTATTAATTAATATTAATAGTGAAAAAAGAGAACTAGTAACAATATAATTAAAATAAAATGGAAGTAAAAATAATATTAATATTATTGACAATACACTTATTAGGAATAATAATTTTTAAACCAAAGATGAATATTTTATCTTGTGGAATATTCGGTTGGGCTGGTAAGAGCATTAAAACTTTCAGTAAAGCTAAATTTGATATTCAAGGATTATATAATGATTCTAGAGGTGGAGACTCTTGTGGAGTAAGTACTGATGGAGAAATTTATTACGGAATCACTGGTTCCAAACATTATAGTGATTTTTTACATAAACAGGGGTATGATGCCCCTGTTTTAATCCCCACAGTAATAGGGCATACTAGAAAATCTAGTAGTGGAACTGTTAATGCAGATAACGCTCATCCTTTTGGCTTTGGAGATTATGAAAAATCATTTGAATTTGTAGGTGTTCACAATGGGACATTACATAATCAAGTTGATTTAGCTAAAATGCATGGATTAGAAACAACTGTTAATGAATTAAATATTCACGGAGTAAGCACTTGGAAAAGAAATAAAATTGACTCTGAAATATTATTAGAAATTATTTATAAAAATAAAAATTTTAAAGTATTATCTGATTATATTGGTGGAGCGGCATTGTTATTTACAAATACATTAGAGCCAAACGTTCTATATGTTTTTAAAGGAGCTTCAAGACTTGATGATTATGATAAAACGGCTGATGTAGAAGAAAGACCTTTATATTACTATAAAGAATCTAAAAACAGTGTTTATATTTCTTCTTTACAAGAAAGTTTAGAAGCTATTGGAGGTATTGCTAATGAAGACTTATTTAGTTTTAACCCAAATACAGTTTATAAAATAGTTGATGGAAATATAGACGCTGCTGAAAAATTTGAAATTTCAAGAAAAAATGCTCATCAAAAACCAGTTTCTTATAAAAAATCATACAATCTTTGTGGATATGAGTTTGGAAAATCAAAATATAGTAAGGATTGCGAGTGGGAGGACTTACGTACAACTTCAAAAAAGGAAGAAGGGGTCGAAGAAATTCAAAACGAAAAAGAAGTTAGAATTTACAAATCCCCTATTATATTTAATAAGTTAAGATACCATAGAAATGGACATTTAGTAAATGGTATTTGTGTTTGGATTAAAGAATATGGATTTGTTCCACTATGTGAAGATGTTGCATCTGCTGATGAAAAAGTTTTATGGATGAATAATAGAGCTTTTGATTTAGAATATGGATATTTTATGGAAGATGGTACTCAAGTAATACAAGATGAATTTACATTATTTCCATTTACAGCTGAAAATAAAAAAGTACCACCTTTATCTTATTTTTATGAAGGTATTATGTTAGAAACAAGACTTGATTACGAAGCTGTTAATAGTAAAATTAAAAACTTTAATATTTGGGATTTATCAGAAATGTCTAAACATCCAATTGTAGAGTTACATAAATATACTCAATACGGACGAATTCATAAAGCAGCTATATCTAAAAGAGTAGCTTTTACTGGAAATGTATGTCCTTTAGGAAGTAGTAAAATTTATTATATAGATAAAGGCGAGTTAGTTAATTCTAAACTAATAGAAAAAGAAGAAATTAAAGATAATTTTTCTGCAGTTGATTTATATAATAGAAATCAATCTAAACAATTATTTTTAGATATTGATAAAAAAGAACCTACACAACTTATGGTTGTTAAAGACACAGATGAAGAATTAATGCAAAAAAATTTTATTGAATTTTGTGAATTAAATAAATTAGAAGTTACTAGTTCTGACGAAACAGATGATAAAAAAATAGAAATTGACAATATAAGAACTGAATCTATAAAAAAATCAGTTGATATATTAATATCTCCAATTTATTTAAAAGTTCAAGAAAGTATAACTAATTTAGCTGAATTTGAAAAAGAAGATTTTGTTTCAGAAATCATTGAAATTAATGAAGATTATTTAATGTTATTAGACGAAGTAATAGGTAAAAATTATAAATAATGGAGGAAATAATAACAGTAAGCGGAAAACCTTCTAAAAAATCTAATTGTAGATTAATAGATAAAGAGTATTATTTAATTGGAGATAATAAAATAGAAAACTCTGGAGATGTATACCTTATTGATGGCAGATACATTAGAATGAGTACAGGCAGATTAGTTTTTAACCATAGTGATAAAAAATATCAATTAAAAAATGATAGTTTAGAATATGGAATAATTAGTATGGGAGATTTGTCTGATTTTGTTTTTGGATGGTTTAATAAAGATTTTGAAAATCAGATTCTATTTGATAAAGACAAAAGAGATTATATTTGTATTAATGAAAATATAATAAATAAAAATTTTAGAGAAGAAATATCTAGTGGGAATTTTTATCATATATCGTTAAAAAAGGCATCTCAATTTAATTTAATTAAAGCTGTTAAAAAAGATTATAAAGAATCATTACCATACGACTCAAAGGGAATGATGAAAAATCATATTGACAGATATGAATCTAACTATAATCCTAAAATTAATTCAACAATTGCTAAATATGGTAAAATTATTGAAGATTTAACTTTTGGATTTGAATTTGAAACAATTAAAGGAATTCTTCCAGATTCAAAATTAAAATCATTACCATTAATTCCATTAAGAGATGGAAGTATTTCTGGTTTAGAATATGTTACAATACCATTAAGCGGCGCAAAAGGAATAAAAGCTCTTATGGATTGCGTAAAGGAACTTAAAAAAAGAACAGAATACGACAATGATTGTTCACTTCATTTACATATTGGAAATTTGCCAAGAACACCTGAATTTATATTAGCTTTTTATAAACTAATATCTCATTATCAAGATGAAATATTTTCTTTATTTCCGTTGTATAAAAAATACAATTTTGGAGTAAAAAGAAAAAATTATTCAGAACCGTTTCCATTTAATCAAATTAATTCTAAATTAGAGCCTTGTATTAATTATTCTGATAAAGAAAAAATAAATCAAAATTTTGATGTTTTATTTAGTCATTTATCAGGAGGTAAAAGTTTTTATGATTATAAATGTAATTTAGATAACGTCACATCTCATCCATTAGACCCTAATGGAAATCAGAAATGGAATATTAAGAAAAGATATTATGCTCATAACATAATACCTTTAATTTTTGGCAATAAAGAAACTATTGAATTTAGAATTCATACTCCAACGTATGACATAGATAAAATATTGAATTTTTTATTCATTAATTCTTATTTAATAAAATATGCTATGATAAATCAAAACAAATTGCTATATGATCCATATTTTTTAGATGGTGAAAAAGGAAGGTCTATTGATAGATTGATTCGTAATTATTCAATGAATTATATTCAATTAAATAATAACGATAAAGAAGCTTTATTAAATTACCATTTAGGATACATAGATAGCAGAAGACAAGCAACTTATAGTCAAAATTGTAGCGGAGATATAATTGGAAAAGAAGATGATATTTATTGCTACAAAGCTATAGACTGGAATGAAGAGCTTGATCAAAAATTAAGTTTTAATAAATATAAAAGTTCTATTGTAGATTTAGGAAATATAGTAGATGATTGGATGGCGGAAACTGAACTAAAAGTTAGCACTAGACGCGTTGGTATTAATATAAAAGATAGAGCGCCTATGCCATCTTTTCCTAAAAGAGAAAAAGGAGAAACTACTTTAAATTATCATTCTAGAGTATCAAATTGGGATCGTATTATGGCATTAAAAAATGAAATAGATAAAGAAAAATTATACACTAAGGGTGTTTATAATAATTTAAATAATGATTTAAAAGAGCCATTTGCTGACAACATCAAAATAGTTTCAGCAGATAATGATATTAATCTTAAATATGTTATAAAAGGGTATGATATTGCTGTTGAGAATAATGAAAATTTTAACGAAGCTACTTTAGATGTTAAACCTAAAGTTAAACCTAAATTTTGGCAATAAATGATATTTATACCAAATAATACTCCTTCGTTAAAAAATAGTAAGATTAAAACTTCTAAAGGGATATTTTCTTCAAAAACAGTTAAAAAATATTTAGGTTTACTAGGAATACAATCATATTCATCTTCTAAAAGAGTTGTGATTGGTTATAAAACTAGACCAAATGAATTTGAATTATTAATACCTGAATTTGAAAAGCTATTAAAGGATAAGAAATTTCCTCTCTTAATAAGTTTTCATTTTGTTAGAGAATCAAAAAGAAAATTTGACTTCGGTAATGCTACCGAGGTCATTTTTGATTTGATGACAGCTCATGGAGTAATTCCAGATGATAATATAGAATTTGTTTTCCCGTCTGTAATGAGCGTAGATGGTGTATTACCAACAAAAGAGAATATGAATGAATATGAATGGTATTCTGTAGACAAGGAAAGTCCTGGTGTATGGATTAACATAAATTAAAAAAACACAATGAAGAAAACAATTATAGAGATAGAACAGTTAGCTGCGTTTGTATTTGAAGATGAAAAATATCAAAGATTTTTAGCTTTTATTGAAAGAAAAATGTACAACGACGCTAGATTAATGCTTGATTACGAAATAATGGATCAGAATCAATGGTCTTTCTTTTTAGAACCAAGTTTCGAAGTGTCGATAGCTAACAGAATCGTAGATCTATTAATTGATTTAATTGAGATTGATGTAGATGCAGATGAAAGAAGAATCGTTAAATCAATTGCTAGAGAGCAATGATGATAAAGGCCTGACATTATCATATAGTAAGTTATCGGATTTTGACCGTAATGGGGCAATGTCTTTAATTAGACATAAATCAGCAGAAGGCGCTGGATTAAAACACGGCGCTTTAGTTGATGACTTACTTGTTGATAATATGACAGGTAGTAATTTCTGTGAAGAAAGATACTATAAATTTGATGGAGAAAAACCATCGGCAACACTTGGATTATTATGTGATGTAATTTTGAAAAATTATTTAACAATTCCTACAAATTTAGATGACATAGTTGATATAATTAAATTAAATAAATTTTGGGGAAATATTAAAAATGAAGCAGTATTAATTGAAAAATTTGATATTCCTGATTTTTGGAATTACATGGATGCTATGTATGAAATTGGAGATAAAATACTAACAACTACTGAAGAATACATGGACGCAGTTGAACTTGTAAGTATATTAAAAACTCATAAGTATTCAAAAGACATAATAATAAATGATTATGAAAATATCTATCAATATAAATTTGAAATCGAATATAGAGGCTTTTTAATGAGAGGTATTTTAGATTTGATATCAATAGACCATAAAAATAAATCAATACGGTTTACAGACCTTAAAACAGGTAAAAATCCAGCTATAGAGTTTGAAGATAGCTTTATAAAATGGAGATATTACTTTCAAGGAGCTATATATTTATTAGCATCTGAACAAATACTTAAAGATTTAAATTTAGTTGGATATTCTATTGAAAAATTTCAATTTTTATATATTTCAAAATCAGATAAAACACCTTTACTATATACAATGACTGACAAATGGGTAAAAGCCGCAATAAATGGCTTCAAGATAGGTAGATACGTATATAAAGGAGTTAATGAACTGATTGATGAAATAGATTGGTGTTGGAATAATAAAGAATATCTAGTGCCAAAATACATTGTAGAGAACAATGGGGCGGTAGACATTAGAGATAACTTTATTGAAATAAATGAGTAAAATTAAGTATAATGTATCAAAAACATACTTATTACCATTATTATCAGAATTAGTAAACATAGATAATGAATTTGTTAATTATTTAGAAAACACTTATATGTTTGATGAAAATAATGAATTTTTTGAATGTTTCTTTTTATTATTTGAATTCAGTTTTAAAAATCCTGAATTTACAAAATATGAACATAGGCTTATAGATAGCGATTTGTTTGTTAAAATAATAGATATAGATAATAGTGATATGGTAGTTTATGTTTTTAAGTTTCCAGAAGATTATTTAAAAGAATATTATTATTTACAAGATGGTAAATATTCTAAATTTGGAGATGATGCAAAAAAATTAATATTGAAATTCTGGACAGTAATGTACGGAAAGGTTTATGGAGGTATCAATGTTATCTTAACGATTAAACAAAAATTATACAAAGATAAAATACTTAAAGAAAAATTAGAAAAGAGAACAGGCGTTAAGATAGATGATGATGCTGAGTTGGGAGAACATGTGTATAAACACAATGAAACACTTAGAATTGCTGAAATAATGGCAATGAAATTATAAAAATAACGAATGAGTTTAAGTATTGACAAACAGATATTAAGTGATATAACAATATACACAAAATATTCTAAATATATCCCTTCTAAAGAAAGAAGGGAGACCTGGGAAGAATTGGTTGATAGAAATATGCAAATGCATATTAATCATAAACCTGAATTAAAAGAAGATATTCAGAAAATTTATACTGATTTTGTACTAACAAAGAAAGTTTTACCATCAATGCGTAGTTTGCAGTTTGGAGGTAAGGCTATAGAAATGAATAATAGTAGAATATATAATTGTGCATTTTTACCAATAGATAGTATTCACGCATTTAGTGAAACTATGTTTTTGTTATTAGGTGGCACAGGAATAGGTTTTAGTGTTCAGAATCATCATATAGAAAAATTACCATCTATAAAAAAGCCTAATTACAATAAAACTACAAGATACTTAGTTCAAGATAGTATTATAGGATGGGCTGATTCTATTAAAGTGCTTTTTAAATCATATACAAGTAAATCTAGTAATCACATAAATTTTGATTTATCTGATATTAGAAAAAAAGGTGCTATGTTAGTTACTGCAGGAGGTAAAGCTCCTGGTCCAGAACCATTAAGAATTGCATTAGTGAAAATTGAAGCAATATTAAGAGAGAAAGAAGATGGTTCAAAATTAACAGATTTAGAATGCCATAGAATAGAATGTTTTATAGCTGACGCTGTATTATCTGGAGGAATTAGAAGAGCTGCATTAATTAGTCTATTTGATTTAAATAGTGATGCTATGCTTAATTGCAAATCAGGATCTTGGTGGGAAACTATGCCAGAACTTGGGCGCGCAAATAATTCAGTGTCATTATTACGACATAGGATAGATAAAAAAACATTTGATAAAGTTTGGGAGAGAATTGAAGCTTCTGGAAGTGGAGAGCCTGGTATTTATTTAACAAATGATAAAGATTGGGGAACTAATCCTTGTTGCGAAATAGCCCTTAGACCTAATCAATTTTGTAATTTATGCGAAATTAATATGTCTAACATAGAATCTCAAGAAGATTTTAATGAAAGAGCTAGAGCAGCATCATTTATAGGTACATTACAAGCCTCTTACACGGACTTTCATTATCTTCGTGAGATATGGAGAAAGAATACTGAAAAAGATGCTTTAATAGGCGTATCAATGACTGGAATAGCTTCTAAATCAAACTTAGAATTAAACTATGAAGAAGCTGCCAATATCGTTAAAACTACAAATAATGAAGTTGCTAATATTCTTGGAATTAATATTGCCGCTCGTACTACAGCCGTCAAACCTGCAGGAACTACAAGTCTTGTGCTTGG
>Ga0181346_1000996_pt1 | contig 12522 bp, 6 predicted proteins | sample Su13VDMM15DN_FD_130100 | JGI IMG/M metagenome (GOLD analysis project Ga0181346, IMG submission 130100) | Freshwater viral communities from Lake Michigan, USA - Su13.VD.MM15.D.N | ecosystem: Environmental > Aquatic > Freshwater > Lake | place: USA: Michigan | collected 2013-07-15 | reverse complement strand
CCAAAGGCGTGATAGCCGAATTTCTACGTTTAAAACCGGAGGATGTAACCGACGTTCGGGAATACACCGACAAGGCTAAAGCGATGCTGACCGTTGCCCGTGGCGTAAAAGCCAAAGCGGATGCGTTCGGTGCGACCACTTCCAACGAAGTGTACGAAATATCGAATGAAGAAATACTAAACTACGTTGAGTACGAACATAAAGTAAGCGAAGCAAGGGCAGAAGCAGCGTTCAAAGAATCTTACAAAGATTTGGTGGATGCCGGAATCCTTGACCCCAAGACCATGAGTTTTGAGGAAATGAAGGAAGTGGTGGACGCAATCGAAGGAACGGACGTGGATGCCGCACAGGTAGCCGCAGAGAAAATGGCTGCGAACGAAAACAAATTGGCTGCACTCCGCAAGGTGGTTGACTACAACCGGATGGGATTGGATGATTACGAAACTGTTAACCCAAATCTTACCAAACAGCAAACAACTATTCTCAAAGCATTGCGGGGAATTGACACCGCAGACCTTCCTGCACAATTGCTCGTAAAGCTAAATTCCGCTATCAATGAGGTAGCGGTGAATAACAATTTTGTCGGCAGCGGGGAGATAGCATTGCTGCATACCGTTCAACAAAACCTGCCTGAAATAAAAGCGATTTTAAAGAAGGCGGGCATGGCCAAGTTGGGCGAAATAAACAACCTGACCGCTTCGCTTAGTTCCATGCAGTTGATGCACGAATTTATCACAAAGAACACAAGAGTAGCCGCAGAGGTTCAAAGGCTATCGGGCATCTTTGACATATTCAGCGGACACGCCAAAGCGCAGGATGTACAGATGAAAGCCGTGAATGAATACCAGGCAATCAAAAAGAAAATGGGCAGGTCGATTGATACCGCTATCAACCGTTTCCGCCGGGGCATACTCGCTGACGTGGCCAATAGTTACGGCGGTACAGAAAAGGAAACAAAGGCCGAATTTGACCGGCGCAAAAACTGGATTAAAGTAAGTGCCGAAAGACTAAAGGCAAGTGAGGACAAGACCGAACAGCAGACGGGAGAAATATACCAAAAGGCTTACGACGAACTATTGGAAGGTTCGGAGAATTACGCTGATGTGCTGGCAAAAAGTGACAGGCTGAATAGCAACAACGGAACGCTTGTAGAGTTTTGGAGAAACAAGTTTTCAGAGCGGGAAGATTTAACCAGGGAAGATGCTGAACTATACAACAATCAGGTTTGGGACGGGCAGGAGAACTATACTTCCACCAAAATGAAAGGGCTGAAAGGACAGGTAAGCAGCATCAGCAAAGGCGAGGAAGATTTAATGCGGGATAGTTTCATCAGCAAGAGCATTAAAAACAAAGCGGCGGGAACGAAAACGAAAAAAACAAGTAGCGCAAACCCATCGAAGGGCATGGCGCTTGACCTTGATTTTGACAAGGTGCAGGCGAAGCGGTTCTATGAAACGAACTACGATGTGGAAACAGGCAAACATATCGCAATGGCACGGCTATTTTTCGCCACGGAAGGAACAAGTGAAGTGTTTGGCGGATCTAAAAACAGGGGCATCGTAAAGGATGCAGTAAGCAAAAGCATCACAGCACAGAAAGGTATAATGCCGGAGGAAGATGCGCTTTACAAAGCAGTCGGCAAGGTCGCAAATGTGCTAAATGCTAAAGGGGTGCGTATTGCATTGGGTTCTATATCGCAGGTAGCCAAACAGGTGATAGGTGTATTTGCGAACACTATCCCGAACATGGGCAAAGACGTTGCGCTACTGCCAAAAGCAACCGTAATGTTTCAGCGGCAACGTGCCGGGGCAAATGAATTGATGGCCAATTTCGGTATTGGAATCCGTGGGCGCAAAGCAGCAGCCGGAACGAATAAGGAAATAGACATAGCGACCGGCGGCGAGGCGCACATTACGCCTGCAGCAGAAGTGTTAGGCAGGGTGAATAGTACGGCCTCCGCATTGACAGATGGCATTATGTACACGCTATCATCAGCGGATGCAGGAGTAGCTAAAACCACATGGCTGGCTTACTACTTGAAGTCATTAAAAGAACAGGGAACGGACATATCAAACATGGATTTGAGTGCCGAAGCGAAAGCCCCTAACCAAAAGGCGGCGGCGTATGCAGAACAAATGGTGAGCAGGACGCAGACGCCGAGCGACCCGTCCGCATTAGGGAATCTTTACAAGGACAAGCGGGCAGCAGCAAGGCTGCTTAAAAACCTGTACATGGAGTTTAGTACATTCTCTATAAACCAACGGGCAAGAATGACTAACGATGCCCAAAAGATACTATTCGGAGGCGACAAGACCGAAGCGGCATTATCGCTTTCCGGTTCGATGGCGGAGGCTGTTGTATTCAACATGGTAAAGGTGATGGTGATTGGGGCGGCAGTAAAAGCAGGGGTCAATGCCGTATCAACAGCGTTCGGGTTCAGAGATGAAGATGATGAAAACTACGACAAGAATAAAGAGCATTTAACCCTGAAAGTGGGAGAAAAGGAATTGAATGTAAACGCTAAAACTAAAAAGGTAGTTGCCAATTCATTGAGTGATTTCTTTTTTAGCGGCATGGGTAGTGCTACACAAAACACCCTGAACGCAGGCGCAAACTGGCTGTACAATAATTCGGTGGAAGAATATACCAAAAATGGCGAACGGGTAGAAAATGCAAGGCTGTTTTACGTTCCTTCCGCAGAGGGTAAAACTAACTACGGAACGCTGTCTCCCGTTATCGACCAATTCAAAGAACTGAAAGACAACGCCAAATATCTCGATGGCGAAACAGAAAAGATTGTAGCAGCAGGGCCGGAAGGCGTAATTAAGGAAACGGCAAAACTAACCGAGGCGGAACTTAACGCCCATCGCATGAGCGCACTGATAAACTTCTTTGCGCTGGCCGGGCTTAGTGATGCCGAATTGACCCACGCCAACAGTCAATTTAAGCAAGTGATGGACAGGAAGATGGCAGACCGTTACGGCAAAGAGAAGGGCGTAGTGATTGACAAGGTGGCCAAAGACCCCGAAACGGAAGCAACTAAACTTGTAAAAGAACGTAGTGCAGCGATTAAGGCAGCGGCAGAAATTCAACGGGAAGGTAAAAAGTTCGATTCTGCAACATTGAAAGACCTGGAAAGATTTAATGTGAACCAAAAGGAAATAGACGGTATCGCAAAAGAGCCTGTTTTGTCTCCGAAAGAAAAGGCTTTTAAAAATGCCACGGTTGACAGAAAGATTGCACGGTGGGAAAGCATGACCGAAAAAGAACGGGCAGAAATGGCACCGCTTATCAGCGAGGAATCCATTAAAACCTTTATGGAAAAGTTCGCTAACACAAGTGCCGTGAAAGATGCCATTGATAGCAGCAAGGAGAAGGTGACAATACCAAACAATCCAACACTTGCCGACTTTCAAAAGGTATTTAAAAACAAAAGCCGTGCAGCATTGGAACACATGCGATACTATGCCGGACAGAAAATTAAACCTGAACCAGAACCCGAAGAACAATGATAGCGTACAACGAGAAAAGTTTTGAGGCGATGAAGTTCAACCCGATGTGCAAAGGCGACATCGGAGACGTTCATCCCGAATTGAAGCCGATAATGGCCATCTATGGGAAACCTATGCCCGATTTGGTCATACGGTATATCTTAATGGTGTACGACGACAGCAGCGTATTGGTGCAAGCATGCCGGGAAATTACCATGAGGAAGCGAACAGCAGCGGAACTAAGCAGGCTGAACACCATGAAGAACGAAAAGTTTTTCGACATGGTGCTGGATTGCAGCGACACGAACGTGGTGAAGATGATAGTTGAGTATTTGCGGGTATTCAGGAAGCCGAGGCTATGGCAGATGATAGTGGCCAACGAAATGCTGTTTGAGGAATACAACGCCCGGCTGATGCAGAAGATAAAGGAGAATGACGCTGATGAAAAAAAGGAACTGGACGCTCTGAATGTAAAGACCAAGATCAGGCAGGAAGTGGAGGCGATTAACACAAGTTTAGAGGCGTACTACATGGCGATGTTCGGCAATGATGACAACTTAAAAAAGCGGGTACAGTCGATAGATTTTTCACCGGAAGGGCAGGCAGTAAGACTAAAGTAAATGTATAGAAACGAACCAGGTACAACGAAGTTAAAAGTAGCGGATTACGTCTGCCATGTACCGCCGTTCGGGTATGGGTGGAATATTGAAACCGGAGAGTTACAGGAAACCTATGTTATCAAACGCAGCGAAAAGCCGGTTGAGCAATATTGGGAGCGGGAAGAAATTTTGGAAGATTACGAAATAAAGCGGGAAGCGGAGGTATTACAACAGGAGCGTGATTCAGATTATGTAGACCCCGAACTGGCAGCATACAGGCAGCAGGAGTGGCACCGGAGGAAATGCGGTGTGTGGTTTTGGAACTACGACGCAAAGACCGGATCAAGCCGCCCCGTTTACATCACCGGGCTTCATTACTTCTACATGCAATGGTGGGAGATAGATATAGGCTATCCATCGTACAGGGCAAGGGACACAAGACTATTCTACTTGCTGATGCTGATAACTCTTGACCCGTTCTGTTTAGGGCTGCTATGGATAACAAAGCGCAAAGAGGGCAAAACTGCCGTAGCCGGGTGTTGGGTTTACGAAACCATCACAAGGTACTACAAGGCGCACGGCGGTATTCAAAGCATGAATGACGAAGCTGCGTTTGAGTTTTACGAGAAAGCGGTACTAACGCCGTGGGTATCGTTACCGTCTTTTTTCAGGCCGGTATTTGATACGATGGGCGGTTCGCTACCTATGAAGGGATTATACTTTAATCATTCATCGAAGAAGGGAAAGGGAGCAACGGTAAAGAATAAAGAACGGGCATTGGAAAGTAAGATAACATTCGGCCCGGCGAAGGCAAGTGTGTATGATGGCCCGAAACTGAAAGCCTATGTAAGTGACGAGTGTTTAAAATTAGACTTGCTTGATATAAATGTTCGCCACCAAAAGGTACGGTTCGCCTGTGAGATAGATGGAGAAATTAAAGGCAAAATGTTCTACACCTCTACGGTGGAGGACGACGACGATACCAAAGCAAGTATCATCAAAAACAACAAGAACAAATTGGGGATGGCGGCACGGGGCAAGAAACTGTGGGATGCCAGCAACCCGAAAAACAAAGATGCCAACGGGCAGACCAAAAGCGGGCTGTATAGATACTTATTGCCTGCATACGAAACAGGGCAATGCGACATTTATGGGGAGGCCGATACCGACAAGATGCGTACCTACTTTGAGAATATGTTCGCATCGTACGCCAACGACAAGGGGCTACTCTATTCACTAAGAAGAAAGAACCCGTTTGTAGAGGAAGATTTATGGCGGGTAACCAATGATGAAAGCATATTCGAGACGGGGCTACTCAATGACCGGATAGATAATATCGCACCGTTTAAGAACGCCGTGCAGCGAGGAAATTTCGTTTGGAAGGATGGTATAGAGGATTCAACCGTAGAGTGGCGCAACGCAGCCAACGGGCGGTTTTATATCTGTTGGAACTTTACCGAACATGGACAAAGCAACCGGGTGGTGAGAAACGGCAAATACTGCTATCCGCAAAACGACCTGAACTTTTCATCCGGATGTGACCCCTTTAGCCATAGCGTGACGGTGGATTACAGAAAGAGTGATGCCGTGGCATTTATAAAGCGAAGTTACGACCCTAACAAGTTGGACGATCCGTACAACGATGCTTTTGTTTGCATGTACTCCGCAAGGCCGGACACGACAAGTATGTTCTACGAGGACATGATACGGATGGGGATATATTTTGGATGCCAGATATTATTTGAGAACAACAAAAACGGATGGGAAGATTATTTCATCATGCGTGGGTACGAAGCGTTCCTTGCAAAACTCCCTGGTGAAAAAGGTTACGGGATTCCCGGTAACAACCCGAATGTGGACAGGGGGATCAACCTGATGTACGATTATCACATTAAGAACATTACCAAATTTTGGTTTTCGGGGCTGATGACGCAGATGATAACTTTTGACTACCAAAACAGAACGGCATTTGACAAAGTGATAGCAGCATTAATAACGATGATAGCCGACAGCAAGCGAACGACACGGACGGCGGCACCCCAAATGGAAGAACTGTCCTCATTAATTTGTACTTACTAAACATTAAAACAACCTTTGAATCATGGAAAATAAAGCAGTTGATTTAGGACATAAAACAGATCCACGCCTAAAGTTAAAAAAGGAATGGATTTTGGGCAATGTGAAAGCATTGGTGCAGAGCGGCTGTGTTGCTACCCAAGACAGGGCGTTCATGCCAATGGCGGCACACTACAACAAGATGAAACTTTATTCCATTGGTAAGCAGCCAACCGGCCATTTGCGAAAAGCATTTCAGATAGACGGGGCGGCTGATGTAACCACAGCCAATCTTGACTACACGCCGACCAAAGTGCATTTAAAGATTCGTGATATAGCCGTGGCCAAAGTATTGCAGAATGTTTACGACCCGATTGCGACACCGATAGACATGCAGGCAAAGAACAAAAGCGATGAAGCCTACACCAACATGAAGGCTAAGTTGATGATGAAGAAAATGCTGGAGCAGCAAGACCCGCAATTAGCGGCAAGCCCGGTGTTTAAGCAGAACGACAAAGAGCCGCAGGATTTGGACGAACTGGAAATGAGGGCGCAATTTGGTGAGCAGTTTGTTCGCAGCATGGATAGCGAACTTATGGTAGGGCTTGCCTTTCACATGAACAAAGTGCCGCAAAGCGTAAGGAAACCAATTGTTGAGGATTGGTTTGATTGCGGGATCGGAGGATATAAAGATTCGCTGGACGCAAACGGGAAGCCAAACGTAAGGCATTGCGACCTGCGGAACGTTGTTACAAGCTATTGCACAAAAGAAGATTTTAGCGATGCGACATTTTTCGGGGAAGTTGTCACTCCCAACATCGAGGAAATTATGCCTTTGGTTAATGAGGCAGAAAAGATACAACTGAAAGAACTGGCCAGCGGCGGGATAGTGAACACCACAACGGATATGCCGGGCATCACCTTTATGCCATTACCGAAAGGGAAGGTTCGGGTGTTGGACGTAGAGTTTCTAAGCGTGAACACTATTACCTATCAGGTAGCGGCAGATAAGTTCGGCAACCCGAAAAGCAGCAAACGGCCACACGGAGAGAAAGGAGAGGGGATTATCACCAACGACAAGCAAGTGGTGTACAAAGCCAAGTGGGTTTTGGGTACTGATATTCTTTACGACTTTGGACTAGCTGAAAACCAAAAGCGCAAACACAACAAAAAGGACAGTTGCAATACGACCATGAGTTATAAGTTTTGGGCTTACTCATTCCATGATATGTATGTAAGCAGCTACATGGAAAGGATGATACCGAGCATTGAGGAATACCAAACGCTGAAACTGAAACTGCAAAATATTCGTAACAATCAAATCGTGAATGGATTTGCAATTGATTTGGACGCATTGGAAAGTGTGAACATAGCACAGGGCGGCGCAGCAATGGGTAAGAAGCAGATACTCGAACTATTCCGGCAGCGGGGGATACTGCTATATCGTGGCAAAGGGCTGAATGCTACCAACCCTAACGCCAAGCCGATTGACCAGATCGTGAACCAGATAGCAGGAGAAGTTGAAAGTATTATGTATCAAATGTCTATCTGCATTCAGGACATGAACCAGATTATCGGGCTGAATGAAGTAACCGATGCCAGTACCCCAAGCGACCGCATGAGTAACGCAGGGTTCAACAACGCCAACCTAAGCACCAACAACGCCTTGTGGCCATTGCTTAATGTGGACGTAGTGATGCTGACCCAACTTGCCGTGGACATGGATATGCGGGTAAAACAGAGCATCATTATCAACGGCAGTTACGAGGGCTACATGCCTGGGATTAATGAAACCACATTGCGGTTCGTTAAAAGCGGTTCGGATTATCACCTGCATGACCACGCCATAATGATTGACATGCGACCCACGAAGGAGCAAAAGCAATTCATTATAGAGCAGATGCAGCCGAACATGGTAGCAGGGTTAATCAGTCTTGCCGAAGTGTTTACCGTACTGGCCACCAACAATATGAAGCAGGCCGAAATGATACTTTCGTATCGGGTGGAAAAGAACCGTAAGCGTCAGGAAGATATGCAGCAGCAGAACCAAATGATGAATATTGAGGGGCAAAAACAAAGCGGCATGGCGGTTGAGAAAAGCAAACAGGAAACGATGCAGTTGGAATATCAGTTGAAAGCAATGCTGGAAAAAGATAAGCATGAGTACAAGATGGAGGAAATCGAACTGATGCAAAGTATGCAGGGGCAAATAGCGCAGGGCGGGAATGTGACCAAACTTGCAACCACCGCCATCGCAGCACAAAGCAAAGTGCCGGAGGGAATGATGCAGATGCCTGAAGAAGTGGAAGAACCTGAAATGATGGAACCTGAAATGATGGAAGAACAACCGATGATGTAACCGAATATTTAAGAGCCACCCGAAACGGTGGCTTTTTTGTTTGCAGTAAGGATATACCATAAATCTTTCTACACAGTTTTTTTTGAGCCGCCTATACCCCATTCTATTTTTGGATTACAACATTTTTCACCGTATGCCAGAAAATGATATTGCGACAGTAGAACAGCAGGAAGTACAAGAACAAGCAGCACCCGTAGAGGCGAAAGGCCAATCGGAAACAGCCCAAACCGAAGTACAGACTGTAACTGAAACACCCGCTGAAAGTGACCCGGCGAAAGGCCAACCAATCACCACAGCACCCGTAACAGAAAAGGAAGTCGCACAGCCGACACTAAAAGAACTACTGGCGCAAAGCGTAAAGGACGAGAAAGCACTAAAGCTAATTAACCACGCCATAAGCGGAGGGGACATGGCCGAATACTTTAAAGCCTACAACACCGACTACAACAAACTTGCTCCCGTAGAACTGATTAAAATGCAGTTGACGGAACAGCACAAGGGGTTAGAGCCGGAAGAACTAGACGAACTCATTCAATACGAACTGGAAAAGAAATACCATCAACATGAATTTGCTGATGATGCCGACAAGAAATACGGGCTGATAAAAATGAAGGCGGACGTTAAGGCTTTTAGGGAAAGCAAAATAGAGGAACAAAGCAACCTATTCGTAGACCATAAAGACCCACTTTCCGAAACCAAAGCCAAAGAAGCAGAGTACGAAACATTTGTACAGGGGTTCAAAAAGACGGTGGCAGACAATCCCATCACCCAAAAGTTACAATCTCAAAAGGTTTTAACTATTGGCACCGGGAAAACAGCCTTTAATTACAACGTAGCACACCCCGAAAAGGTGGTGCAGTACGCAACAGATCCCGGTTCAGCAGCAGCGTTATTCAGCAACCCGGACGGTACGCCCAACGTACAAAAGTATCTTTTATCAGCAGCCTTCTTTGCCGACATGGACGATTTCACCCAAAAACTTATCGACCACGGCAAATCAATCGCCAACATCAGCAGCATCAAAGAGAACGGTAACATTCAGCAGCCAGTTTCAACATCTGCAAGTACGGGAGGGAAATTGACCATTGAGCAGCAGATAGCCAATGGTACAGCAGTAAGAGGATAACCCCATTTTTTAAAAACATTAAATCTAACTATCATGGCATATACAGGTACAGTAGGTACTATGAACAAAGCGGTTGTTTCCGCTGTAGCACTTGCAGACGAAAGAGAAATCAAAAAAGAAATTGTAGACGCAACGGCAGAGAAGTCGTTCGCTAACAATATGAAAGCTATTGGCCGGTTCGTTCCGACCAAAGAGCCTGTTTACTACCACTGGCTTCATGGCGAGTTGGGTGTAATTGGTTCGTTCGTAGGTAGCACCATCACAGGTAGCACTACGGCCACCATCTCCGCTCCATTGACAGCGGCCACTTCCGGGTTCTTCCGTATCGGTGACCAGGTAACACTTTCCAGCGATAACCGTAACGCCGTTATTACAGCGTTAAGCACATCGGCAGGTGTGGACACTATCACCATGCAGATGGTTGATAACGCCGCCGTGACCTTCGCCAACACCAACAAAATCACATGGACAGGACGTAACGATATTGAAGGCGGAACAGCCCCAACCAATATCCGCTACATCCCAACGAGCAACTTTAATCAGTTGGGAATTTCCACGGAGAACGATGTTATCACTGACATTCAGTACCACTCACAGACAACTTTTATGGGCGCAGATGGCCAGCCTTACATACAGGGCGTAAACCACGAGCGTAAAGTATTGAACGTGATGAAGGCCATGAGCGCATCGCTTGTAGGTTCGCAAATCTCCACCGACTTGTTTTCCACCGCTTCGCCTACTATGGCTATCAGCGGTAAGGCTCCACAAACAAGTCGTGGTTTTGACCAGTACATCACCACTCTTGGTGCAAGCAGCGCCATCACTACCGCAGGTTTCAATGTAGACATGATGGTTGACAAGGTGTTTGACGACCCAACCACATTCAGCAGCGGCACCAACAAGGTAGGTAAGCGTATCTACTTTGTTCCGAAAGACAACGTGCCGGTAAGTGGCGGTTCTGCCCCACGTATTTCAGTACGCTACTTCGACCCTAAAGCGGAGAAAAGCGCAGGGCCAAACGTGAAGTGGATAGACATTATCAAAGAGGCACATTTCGGCGCACTTGCCCCTATCCCTACCAGCAGCACAAGGGAATTGCAAACCACATGGACAGCCTACTACGGGCTTGAAATGATCGGTTCTTCACAGACCGTTTACGCACAGACATTAGCATAAACCAAATGTGGCGGTACAATCCTGTATCGCCACATTTTCATATTTATTCATCAAATCAATTTTATGGCAGAAGCCCCATTAATCAACAACATCAGCAAAAAGTTAGAAGATGCTATCGCTGAACGCCGGACACAGTTGCCAAATGTTATATCGTTCCGTTCGTTGGGCAGCGCAAAGTTTCATTACAAAAAAGAGGATGGCTCTATTGTGATTCTTGACAAGCCGACCTCCACTTCATTAAGTGGTCGTAGCGTGATTACCGAACCTGGTTCAACAAAACGAATCGTAATCGGCGTGACGGTCGCCTTTGACACCAACAGGAACGAGTACAGCTACGCATTTAAGAACATTGACGGGCAATCGGATGATGGCATCCTACAGCTAACACAGGGCGTTGATGATGAATGGATAAACTACCTGTTAATTAACCCCGAAGTAAAGGGAAGCCTTATCGAAATGCAAGGCGTTGATAAAAAGGTGGAACTGGTGGACGTAGAAAAGAAATCAAAGGAGGCTGGCCTACGCAGGAACATTAAGCGTGAAGCCATGAACGTAGCGGCCACGATGAAAGACCACGAGATACGCTCATTCATTGCTTCAATTAACCGTGACGACACATTGTCTATGGCTATGCTACGTGACGAAATCGAAACAATGGCGGAGAGTAGCCCTGAACTGTTTACAAAATTGTTCAACGATACGGACAGGGATGTGAAGTCTACACTTCGCCGGGCAATCACCGCCGGGGTGGTAACGGTTGACAGCGCAGGCAGCGGATTAACACTTGCAGGTACAGGCCAATTGCTTGTAGCCTTACACATGGCGGAAGGCTTGAACGTTCTTGACAAGTTCGCCTCGTTTGTGAACGCAACCGGAACAAAAGGCCAGGAAGTGTTAAAGACCATCAAAGTAGCGATGGGAAAGGAAACCGCTGCGGATAAAAAAGAAAAATAACGCATTTACAATATGTAACCATGCCCACAGCATTGACGTTCTTAAATTTTAGTGTAGTCCTTGATAATTCAGGGGCTACACCTGTATTAAGGGTAATAGACACGTCGGTTTATCCCGTGGATATTACTTCCATTACAGGATATATCACAGCGACACAGCCGGACGGAACGACCGTAACATTAGCGGATGCAGTTACATTGGCGCATCAGGCTACTGCTTACACCAATGCTTTGCGATTGGCAAGCGATGGCAGTTTTCAGAACGGCACCTATACTTTTACGCTATACCTGTTTACCGTTGTGGGCGGTTCGTATGACATAGGTGGCGTGACCAAATCATTTGAACTTGAATACGCTCGCCCTACTGCGGTACTAACGCAGGCGGTCAATCAGTTTACACCAAGCGTAGTTGTTTACGACAATACCAATTATTCGCAAACCGGGCTACAAACAAATAGCGTAAGCCGGTTATGGAACGCACAGGTAAGCGGTGTTGGAACGATTGTAGATGCCGTTACTGCGGTGCTGGATTGTGCCATCACCTCAACTTACTACGATGCCGTATATGACGTGCAAAGCGAGTTTTTTGTTGGCTATTTAGTTTTGGATGATTCGTGGGCAACGGTATTAGATAAAGTGACTGGTTCGGTTTCTTTTGACGTGTACCCCGCAAGATCGCTCAACATTTTACTTGCGGATATAAACGCTTACAAGGCGGCAATGTTTGCCAGCAACGCTTCGGCATGTTCTGACGAAGAAGATT
>Ga0181346_1000994_pt1 | contig 12527 bp, 20 predicted proteins | sample Su13VDMM15DN_FD_130100 | JGI IMG/M metagenome (GOLD analysis project Ga0181346, IMG submission 130100) | Freshwater viral communities from Lake Michigan, USA - Su13.VD.MM15.D.N | ecosystem: Environmental > Aquatic > Freshwater > Lake | place: USA: Michigan | collected 2013-07-15 | reverse complement strand
AGAAATAAAAAATGTATACCTGTATCAACTATCTTACAAGAAAAAATTGTTTATGCATATAAAGATAGAATTCCATGGAAAGAAACTACAAAAAATGAAATAATTATGTCATATAAAAAAATATTAGATTCTTTTATACCTGAAGAAAAAGAAACTGAAATAAAATATACAAAAGTTGAAACTAAAAATAATTCTGAAAGAAGAAGAGATATTCTTGCAATATTAAATGATGAAAGAGATGATGGAGATAAAGCAGAAGCTCTAGAAAGAATTACTAGAGATCTTGAATTTACTGATAATATTTATTATGACTTAGCTCAAAATTTTGTTTTATGTGAACATACTATAGAACTTTTAAAAGGTGTATTAAAATTTGCTAATGATAAATTAAATTTTTATGGAAATTGGACAGTACAAATTGAAGGTTATAGAATGTGTAAATTTTGTGGAGAATTAATAAATTCTGATACTTTAGTAGCAGTAAAAGAATATGATTCACAAGGACACTTAGTTATGGAATATGAACAACTTGATTCAGCAGCTATAACTTTACATTCTTTAACAAGTCTAAAACCAATTTTTGACTTAGAAAATTCTGGTGAATATTTAATATTTTTAAGTTTATCATTTTTGCAGATTGTTCCAAATGAACAACAATTAATACCAATCTTACAATTAATTAGATCATTTACAAAAGGATTAAAAGGAAGATCACAACAAACAGGAAAAATTTCAAAAGAAGACATTGATTTTACAGAAGGTTTATTTGGTATTGCTGGAATAATTACATTACTTCAAACACATAATCCTTTTTTAATACCTAAAAGAAAATTAGGTTCAAAACAATTTGAAACACATGGATATCCAAGAGATTCAACAGATCCTGAAACATGTCATACTTTAAAATCTACATTACAATTATTAGAATTAGTATTAAAAACATTTCCTGCATTGTATAAGGGTGGAATTTCACAATTATTAAGAAAAATTTTAAAGAAAGGTGATGACTTAAAAGTAAATGCATTACGTTGGATAAAAGTTTTTTATGATAAATTTAAAACATTATTTGATAATGCAAAAGAACGTTATAAAACTCCAGAACTTAAATTAAACACTAATTTTTTTAGTATTCCTTCTGAAAAAATAAATATTAATAAAGAAATAGTTTTTGGTTTATGTAAAACATTTAGAACAATTTATTCATGGAAAACAAAAAGAACACTTACATATTCTAAAGATGAAAAAATGCCTATTTTAACTCCACATTCATTTGAATTATTAGATAATAAATATGTTGAACCTATATCACAAGATTTTACACAAAAAGAAATTTTAAAAAGATTAAGTATTGGTTTATCTGGATTTCCATTTGTAGATTTTATTAAGAATGCAGATTATGTAGCTTATATAAGTATAACTAGTAGAATTTTATCTATTTTGAAAAATTCATCTTTTTCATTAAAAGAACAAATAAGATTTAGAAGTATGTTACAAAATATTGATGAAGATTCTTCATTAGCAAGAGATATATCAAAAGGTATATTTATGGAACTTCTTTCAGTTATAAAACCAAGTCAACCTTTAGTTAGAGTTGTCTTAGATTCTTTGAAAAAAGATATAACATTAAAATTATTATTAACAGAAAAAATTGATGCAGAAAAACAAGACTTAGCTTTGAGAGCACAAGAAAGAAATACATTAAAAGCTGCTTTGAGACGTATGAATGATGCAGAACGTGAAATTTCTCAAAAAACATTAGCATTAGGAATTTCAGAATTTATTATAACAAATAAACAACGTGAAAAATTCTTTAAAGAATATGAAGAAATGAATGAAGAATCTGAAAGAGATTATATAGAAAATGGTAATTTACCTGTTGCTGATGATGGAACTGAATTACAAGTTGATTATGGTGATTATGGCGATCGAGCAGTAAGAGATTATAATGATTATACTGAACAACATGTAATTGATGAAGATTAAAACGGATTTTAATGTAATTTAAATTACTAAGAAAAAAGAATGGAATCTTCTGTTCTTTTCTCTCTTATTCCCACAAATGATAACTCAACAGAAGTAATTCGAATTCGTCCAAAACTTTCGATGGATTATACATTTACATATTCTGAAGATGAAGTTACATGGGTTAGTGATAAATCTTATTCATCTGCAATTTCTTATATTTCAGACTTGCTAATTCTATTACCAGTAACTAAAAAATATGAACATTATTCTGTGAAACTAGAAATACCAGGATTTCCAATTATGGAAATTAATGTAAGAGACTTAGATGAAAAAGTTATAGGTAGTCTTACTTGCAGAATTTCTGATTATTTGGTTAACCGTTGGTCACCATTTAGAAATTAAACTTAAATCATAGTTTTTTCAATTTTATAAGATCTTTCTTTGTATAAGGATAATCTTGTTTGAAACTGTCTTCTAAATGCAGGATCAACAATATCAATGATTAAAGGGTCAATTTTTCTACTAGTTTTACACCCTCTTAAAATTCTTCCAACAATTTGTTCAACATCCGGACGAGATGTGGCCATAACTAAAGTATTAAGTTTTTCTAGATCAAAACCTTCGCTACACATTGAATATGTAGCAATTAAGATACGTTTAGTATTCATTAATTTTTCACGTTCTTCTTGTTTTAATTTTGAAAGTAAAATACCAGTTTGTTCTTGAATTTCAGGTTTCAAAATTTTAAATAGAATATCAGTATGTTCAACTCTATCCGTTAAAACAAGTATATTTCTTCCAGGTTCTTGAAATATATCTTCTAAAATTTCTTTTATAAATAAATTTCTAGGTTCATGTAAAATAACTTTATTAATCATTAAAGAAGTAAACATAACACCTTGATTATTATAAATAATTTCATTTAATTCTTTATCACCTTCAAAATCAAAATATTCAACTTTTACAAGAGGATCAATTTTATCTTCACCAGTTGATTGATATAATAAAGGTCCAAGAAACCAATTTATAACATACATTAATTTATCTTTACGTGTAGGTGTTGCAGATAAACCAAGCATATATTTTGAAGTAATTTTTGGTATAGATTTTGAAAATGCTTCTGAAGCTATATGATGACATTCATCTACAATAACTAATCCAATATCTTTAAAAGTTTCTTCTTGATAATCACGTAAAGCTAAAGATTGAAGCATACATACAATAATATCTTTATTATGAATATCTATTATTTCACCTTGTACTGAACCAATTCTTGCAGAAGGTAAGAAATCTTTAATTCTAGAAATCCATTGATCTCTTAAGAATGTATTATGAACTAAGATTAAAGTAGGTAATTTTAATTGTGAAGCAATCCAAAGACCACAAACAGTTTTACCACCACCAGTTTGTAATGAAATAATTCCATCATGAGGTTCAGGATGCATAAATGATGAAACAACTTGTTGTTGTATAGGTCTCAATAAACCTTTAAATTCCCAATATTTATCTTGAGTTTGGGGAACATCGCGTTGTGTTTTAGGAATACCAAATTTTTCAATACCAAAATGTTTTGGAATATACATGTATTCAGGAGATTCTTCATAAACAGAATATTTTTGAACATAACGAGGATTTACAAATACTGCAGGTACATAAGGTTTTACACTTAGTATATTACGTAATTCATAAATATTTTCAGGTTTTGGAATACGATAACCTTTTAAAGTTAACATTTTCTAAGTATTAATTAATTAGATAATATATCCGTTATTAAAGGAGATAAACGCCCTGCTTCTTGAGCAAATCTTGAATCTTTACATGTCGATAATATATCTTTACACGACGCTAAAGTAAAAAAATCTATTAACATATCAACATTCAAATCATTTTTTGATACATTTAATTTATCTGAAGAAATATGATGATTACCTTGTGTACCACCAGGAATAATTTTAGTTAATAAAGGAAAATTAAAATTTGCTTTCCACATTCTTTCAAAATCTGTATCATCAGTTAAAGCAATAAATTGTTGTCCTGCTAAAGCACCTAAAGAATACATTCTTAAACGAATTCCACGAAATCGATCTAATTTATTTATTTGCGTTGTTCTATCAGTTCCACGTAAATGAACACCTATTTTCTGAGATAAATTATATGTTTGTTGTCTTTGACGAACTTCACGTATAATTTCAGGATGAATAAGTCTGAAAACATTTGAAAAAAATTTTGAATTTGAATATACCATTCTATTGCCAACACAACAATAAACTATAATATCTTCTTTAAATTCTTTTTCTAAATAACCTATGTTAATTTCTGGATTTTGAAGATCTTTTTCAGTTAATGTTTTATTTAATTTATCTTTCCAGTAAGAAGGATAAACACTTCCTTCTAAGTCTTCTATTTTAAATGTAGGCATTTTCAAATTAAAATATTTATAAAAAGATTCTTCTGAATGAGAAAAAATTGAATCAGACCAATCAACTAATATTGCAAGATTATATTTTAATGCATAATTTACACACATTTTTAAACTTTCTAATCTATCACCAAATCCTAACCATGCTTTAACTAATAAGTATTTCATTTATTTTATAACTTTAAAAACAAATGATGCAACCTGTCTTAGTAGAATTTTTAGGAACTCTTTTATTATTATCAGCTGTAGCAAATGGAAATACATTATTAATTGTAGCAGCATTAGCTATTGCAATATGTTTTGGTGGAAAAATTTCAGGGGGATATTTTAATCCTGCAGTAACATTTATGAATTATTTACAAGGTAATATTGGACAAACTAAAACTATGTGGTATATTGGTGCACAATATTCTGCAGCAATAGTAATGTATTTTCTATATTCTTTATAATGGGTCATACAAATCAACCTTTATGGGACAGAATAAAAAATAAAGTTCAACAAGGTTCTCGTGGTGGATTACCAGGACAATGGAGTGCTCGAAAAGCTCAACTTCTTGTTAAAGAATATAAAGATCAAGGAGGAAAATTTACAGGTCAAAAAGATCCTCGGAATTCTTTAACTAAATGGACTAAACAAAATTGGAGAACTAAATCAGGTAAACCTTCTTTAAAAACTGGTGAACGTTATCTTCCTGCTAATGCAATTAAATCTTTGACATCTTCAGAATATGCAAGAACTACTCGGAAAAAACGGCAAGGTATGCATCAAGGAAAACAATTTGTTAGACAACCAAAAAGTATTCGCAATAAAACAAGAAAATTTAGATTGTTTTAATTATAAATGAATAGAGCATTCGATTATAATGGAACAATTATTTCACCTTCAAATCCTACAAAAAAATTAACAACTTTACGTCGTGTTGTTCATTTAGATTCTGGTGATCGTGATTATAATCAATATCCTACTAATGGTGATATGGTTTTATATTTACCACGTACTTATGAAAAAGTTGTAGGTATTCGTGTTAAAGCTGCAGAATTTGCTCCTATTCAAGGTTCTTATTATGTTCATGATTATGGTTCTACAGGCGCAACTGGAACACTAGATTATGCTCTAACAACAACTGGATTATATTCTATTTTCTTAGATGTTGAAAATTTAAATAGATCTGATGAAACTTCACCAAGACATCAACGTTCATCATTTACTGATAGCACATTTGCTAAGTTTCAAATACCTTTTCCTGCGACAGAAACTATTCTTCATAATGAATCTTCATCTATTCATAATGAAACTTATTATACACCTCCAATAGGAAAATTAGATAGATTACGTCTTGTTTTGAGAACTCATCAACAAAAAGCTTCTAGTACTTTAACTAGCTCGAATGGAGGACCAGGATTTATTTATTCTTCTGGATGGAATGCTGGTCAATTAGAATATGGTTTATCATTAGAAATTGAAACTTTAGAAAATTCTTTTGATGATTATTCTTCAATGGAAACTAGAATTCAAGATAAAAATGGTGGATTTTGGAATTCTAGTTCTCAATAAAAAAACGAATTATATTTACTGTAATTTAGTAAGAAAAAAAAATGGAACGGAGGCATCGCTTAACACAGCGACCTTCTGTTTTGCCACATAATACTCATTATCATCAAGCTATTCTTATTAAACGTAATAAAGTTTTAGCAATAGGACATAATTCAGTAGGAACTAGATCAAAAGGATCTGGATATTCACATCAAACTATACATGCAGAACGTGCAGTTGTGAAAAATCTTGGAGATATTTCACAACTTCGTGGAGCTACACTAATAGTTTATCGTTATAATTCAATGAATATTTTGAGAGATTCAAAACCTTGTCCCGATTGTCAACTTTTCTTAGAAAAGTGTATGAAAGAATACGGATTACGTAAAGTTATTTATTCAATGGAATAAAAATAAAAACGGAAATTAATATTATATAAAATTTTTCATTGAACCAAAAATGGACACAAAACCTTCAAAGCCAAGCCCCCTAAATGAACTTGCTTTTCTCAAAGCTGAGAATGCAAGATTGATTGAACGCCTAGAAAAACTCCAGAAAGAAAGAGATGTGTTACACACAATCTTTACACGTGTTTTGGGTTTGCTTAATGATTCAACACCTTATCTTTGTTGGCCTCTAGGCAAACTTCAATTGCTCATTTTGAGTATTGATGATGTTATTAGGCCAATGGATTAGTCCCATTTTTACTTTCCTAAATTACCTAACATTTCAAAAGTATATAAGAAAAATACACCAGTAAAAATATATAAGAGCATATCTTGTGTTCCTGGAGTTTCTTGTCCTTGCATAGAATCAAACATTTCAATCATTTTTTGTAATTTTAATTCATGTGAAGCCATTTGATATTGTGGTGGAGCATAAGCAAATGAATGACCATCAGGACCAGGACCAGGACCATGAGAAAAATTTTCTTTTAAAGGACTAATTCTTTCAGGATTAAAATTATTATCTTGATCATCACTAATTGGTAAAGAAGAAGTTAAATCATCTAAAGTTTTTTTATGTTTTTGTAATGCATTTTGTCCACGATGTTGAGGTGTAGGAAATGTTCTACCTTCTTTTTCTGAATCACGGGTTTCAGGAACATGTTTAGATGAACTTAATGGATGTTTTTTTGGCCATGGTTTATCTGGAAATGCATCATCCAGAGTTGTAAAGTTCATATTCTTATTCTTATTTCATTTACGATAGAAAAATTAACCATGTATTGAAACAAATGAAAGTTGAGCCCGAACATTTTTTAGTTTTAGTACTTATTGTATATATTGCTTTCTTTAGTCATCCTCCTCCTCAATTTATATCACAAGTTTTAGATAATCCTGTAGGACAACTTTTAGTTCTTGTAGGTGTATTATATACTTTTATGAAAAAACCTTTAGTAGGTTTATTTTTAGGTATTGCATATCTTGTTAGTTCTTATCCTACATTAGAATATTTAGATCCTAAAGAACAAAAAGAAGAAAAACCACAACCTAAATCAGGAGCACCAAAAGTTGATGTTGCACAAATTGGAAAATTAGCACAAATGCTTGGAAAAGGTTCTAAATTACCTACTCAAAAAGGTAAAGATGTTACAGAAAAACCTCCTGAAACACAACCAGTAAAACCTCATGTAGATCCTAAAGTTACTGAGAAATTTACTTCTTTTTAAGATAAATGTTAAAACATATTCATCATACTGTTGGATTTTTAAATACTAATACAATGTTTGCAGGTATAATGTTATTAATTTTAAATGTAGGTGGAAGATATATTGTTCATGAATTAGAAGGAACTGATGAAGAATATGCCCAAAATATTTTTCTGAGACGTCTAGCTATTTTTGCAGTATGTTTTGTAGGAACTAAAGATTTAATAATTTCTTTAATTTTAACTGCAACATTTGTGATTTTAGCTAGTGGATTATTTCGTGGAAGAGGACGTGAAGGTATGACTAATCCTGAAAAATCAGCTGTAGTTTCATCTGGTTCAGGACCTTATGGTAGTGCTCAATCTAGAGATCCAGAATTATTTAAATAAAAAATTTGGACTTAGAGTCCAGGGGTTTACGCCTTCAACTGAGCAAGTAGGGGTTCAACCTGCGTCATCCACCCTGTAATCCCAGCAATTGAGGCATTTAGAGCCCGAACCTCGCTGAGGAGTTGGGGGATGTTGGTGGGAAGGTGGGGGGGCATGCAGGGGTGAGGAGCCAAAAGTACACGTTCAGCCAAGTCGCTGGGCATAGCATACTTCCCACGTCCAGTAGTCATGAAGTTCAAAGCTCCTGCATAGTAGTTTAGCTGGGCAGTAATACAGCCGGGAGCAGTGTACTGAGAGCAGTAGGATGAGACTAAGTGAGTGGAGATGGCAGGGTGCATGGTGTCCATTTGGGGGATGAGTTCGTGGAGGGCAGCATCAAGTTTTGAGGTGAGGAGCACAACTTGCTCCTGAGCTTGGATAACCCAGTTTTGTGCAGCTTCTAGATACCTCTCCTTTGTAGCAAGCTCATTGTTGTAGTCGCGTAGAGTGGTGGGGTAGTGGTTTTTAAGGCGGTGCTCTATGGAAGAGCACAGCCTGGAAAGGGCCTTCCTGAAAACAGGGCTGGAGCCTGTGAGGTGAAGGTTTGAAACAACAGCCTCAATGCTGGCAATGTAGGCAATGTTGATGTTTGTGATGGAGTCAAGGAGCTTTTGGCAAGATGGCTTCTCGGCCATGCAGGAGTTCCACAGCTCACGATCATTTCTGTCGTGGGCGCAGAGGCAGTGCGTATTCATAAAGTCCTGGTCACAGCACTTGATAGGGCAGCCAGGTGGAGTGGAGCGCATGCAAGTAGAGCAGGGGCCGTAGTTTAACACCAGGCAGTGGTAAGAGGGGCAGATGTTGCTTGCAGAGCACACAGGGGGCAGGGGCATAGATACGGGCGGGGGGACAGACTTGTTGTCAGGAGGCTCCTGAGCGGCCACATTGGCAGCCCAGACTTTTGCTTTGGGGTCAACCGCCACGGGGATATCCATCTTATTGGCAGCCGCACGGACTGCCTCTTCCTGATCGGAGAGCCTTTTGTAGGCGGCAGCAGAAGCATCAGTAACGCCAAAGCGGGCAGCAGCAGAAGCACCAATCTGAACGCCGCTAATAAAAGCGACAAGACGATCCATTTCTGCAGTAATTTCAAAGAACTATATTTTAGGAAAAAAAAATCCGTTTTCATTAATAAGAAAGTAAATATTGATTTTGTATTTCTGAATATTCTTTATCAGAAACAGAAATACGAACTAATTTTTTATCTTTAATAAAACTTATAAAATATCCTGAAGAATCAATCTTAAATTGTGGATGAATTCCCATAGGTAAGAAATATTCAATTGAATTTAATGTAATTGAATATTGATTGTTTTCTTCATAATAACAAAGCATCTTTTTTTCTTTTTAGATTAGTTTAAAAAATTCCGTTTTAAATAAAATGAGTGGAGGATTATTTGGAACACCTTTATATATAAATGAAAAATGTATAGTTTTTTCAGTATTTGTTTTATTAGTTTTTTGGATGCCACATCCTTCTTTTTGGCAACATGATTATATTTTAGCTTTTTTATTAGCTATGGTTGCATATGTTTTAATGGCATGGTATGATTATTGGTATGATTGTACTGATAAACTTGGACCCACTTTATTAGGTGCTTTAATAGGTTGGGCTAAACCTTATGGAGGTGTTCCACCTGAAACAAAACCATTACCTGAAAAATATAAAAAAATTGTAGGAATATTTGATTTATTTATTTCTGGATTATTAATTGTAGGATTTTTCTATCCTTATTATTCTAAAAAATAAAAAAACGAATTTTAAATTCCTATATAATTTCGAATGAATTTCAAAATGGAGACTGAACTCAAAGCTAAAGCTCAACGCAAACTTTCTCTTCTTGTTAACCTAGGAAACAAGCTAGATGTCATGTATGGAGAAAAATGGGAACGAAATCCACATCCTACTTGCCCTGTTGTCACAGTTTACATTAATATTCTCAAGGAGATTAATCTGCTCCTAGACAAGATAGAGAAGTTGTTGAAGTAAACCTCCAATTTTTCATTTAAATGTATCAATAATATAAAAATTAGTCTATTAGCTCAGTAGTAGAGCACCCGTCTTATGAGCGGGGGGTCCCGAGTGCAACCCTCGGATAGACTATTTTTTGAAAATAAAAAAAACGAATTTTCTAATACTTGTATATTTAATGAAAAAAAAATGTCAGCAATTGAAAGAGTAGGTGAGAAGGTTCGTTTTAGTCTTCCCATCTGCAAATGGCTTGCTGGTGAATATCGTTCTGTTGAACTTTTCTGCCCTGAAGATAAATTTGTTTATATTATAACTCAAGATTGTCCACGTGTTTGTCTTATGTCAATTTATGATGGAGAAATAACTCCATTACAAGAACAAGAACCATTAGAAACAGATCCTGCTTTTATAAATTTTATAAAAGAAGTTCAAGAACTTCAAAACTAAAAACTAAAAACGGATTTTTTCTTTATAGAATTTTATGAATTGAAACTGCCAAAATGCTCCACATATTTGCTGCGCTTATTGTGCTTGCTGTGCTTATTAGCCCAGCTGAAAGCCAAGCATGTCGCTGCTCAGTAAGTGGACCACCACCTCCAAACATGACTAGTTCTGACCCTTACCCTGTCTACTTCAACGACAATGGTCAGACAAGAACTTGCCGGAATGGCGATCAATACACCATGCCACGCTCTTACCCCCATATACAACACTGCCCAGCTTGTGTTGCCAACAATTGTGCCTGCTGCAGAAACTCTGATGGAAACTGGATGCTAGGGTACAATCCCAATGTACCAGCAATTCGTCCAAAAGAATATTCTTACACAGGCATAGATGCTGATACCACAATGGGACTTGCAATTCCTTTTGGGATTATGGGTTGTATTTGCTGTATGGCCTGCCTTGGTGCTATAAGAGAAGCTGCTGAGCGCCCCGTATGGCGTTCTCCTATTCCTCCAGTACCACCTGCATCACTCTGTTGTTGTTGTAATGACCCTACTCCAGATCTAGTTGTTCGGCAACCACGCCCTGTTTCAACCGTTATTTCAATTTAGGTTCAAAACTGTGGCAAATTTTTAAAACGGAATTTTTTGATTTTAAAATTCTAAGATAAAAAAACTAAAAAACTAAGATGTCTTCTTTTCAATTTTGTGTTACTTATGCAGAACCATTTGAAGTTACTGATCTAGAAACTAGAAAACCATATCCTGCAGGACCAACACAAATTGGTCATGATCGTAAAGGAAATCTTATTCTTTTCACACAAGGAATGCCTATTCCTCTTCCAAGTAAAGATATGACTTATGCAAAAGAAATTCAAAGAAGTTTTGCTCTAGCATCAAAAGAAGCACAACATAATATTTCTAAAAGATTTGATGATTAATTTCATGTAAAAACGGAATTTTTTTTTACAGGAAAGTACTTCTCAGAATAATAAAAATAAAAATAAAAATAAAAATAAAATTGAAAATAAAAATAAAAATATTAAAAAATAAGTTATTCTAAGGAAATATTTCATCTTAAGAAATAATAAGGATTACAATACTTAGGGCATAAGAACCCTTAACTGTGTAATATTGTTTGTGTGCGAAGGAACGGAGCACCAGACTGGTTAGTGAACCATATAATATCACGGAAAAAGAAACTATGAAGTTAGTTATTATATATTGCGAAGGAGGGGCATTATATTTGTCAATTAGTAATTAATTGAACTGGTAGAAATACTATTTAGACTAGAAACAGATCTAAGTCATCATTTCAAAGATGTAAAAAATAGAATGTTTAAGGTTTTAGAATAAAACTTAGAAAGTAATAAGATATCGCTAATTTTAATATTTTCGTCAATCTTGTAGGCATACATTTTTGATTATACATACTTCAACATATTTTTCTATTTCTGGTTGTTCAGATTGTTCTGCAGATAAACCTACAGGAAAAGGACTTAATAAAATATTATGACGTATAATACAAGGTTTATTAAATACTACATTTATTATTGCTAAAATTTCATATAAAGATACTTTTTTATCACAGCAAGGATATTTACCATTCCATTCTTCTTCAGAAACTAATAAATCATCATAAAAACATAAATATAATTTTACTGAACCAATATCATCAATATATTTTAAATCATTAGAAATTCTTTGTTGTGCTTCAAGTAATCTTGTTTGATGAAACATTCTTTATAATAAAAACGTATTTTTTTATAGAATAATAAACTTATGCAAAATTAGAAATGGAATTAGATTCAAGAGTAAAAAAAATAACTTTTATTTCAAAAATATTTCCAGGACATTCATGGAAATATTTTCCTGCAACATTTACACCTGAAAGTATTCGTACAACAAAAGAACATTTTAATAAATATATTCAAAGAATTAATTCAATTGTTAAATATAGACTTGATGGAAAACAATTAGATGAAAATATAAATATGCCATCTTATGATGGAGTAATTATTATTCCTGGTCTTAAAAGATCCGGGAACCCAGATGAAACTGTTATTCTAGAAATTGATGTTTAAAAACGAATTCTTTTTTTATATAAAAGAACTT
>Ga0181346_1000992_pt1 | contig 12536 bp, 7 predicted proteins | sample Su13VDMM15DN_FD_130100 | JGI IMG/M metagenome (GOLD analysis project Ga0181346, IMG submission 130100) | Freshwater viral communities from Lake Michigan, USA - Su13.VD.MM15.D.N | ecosystem: Environmental > Aquatic > Freshwater > Lake | place: USA: Michigan | collected 2013-07-15 | reverse complement strand
TTATCTTGACAATATCTGGAAGATCATTGACTGGGACGTTTGCAACGAAAGACTCTGATGAATATCAAACCTGGTGCAGTGACCAAACTGCGAGAACTATTTGCTGAAGAAAACAAGCCTGGCATCATGCTGCGAGTGTTTGTGCAGGGTGGCGGTTGCTCAGGATTCAGCTATGGCTTTACCTTTGAAGAAACACAGGCCGAAGATGACTTTGACTTTGTGTACGAAGAAGTAAAGATTGTGGTGGATGCCATGAGCATGCAGTATCTCAATGGATCAGATATTGACTATCGCGAAGATACCATGGGCGCCAACTTTGTGATTTCCAACCCACAGGCTGCCAGCACCTGCGGTTGCGGATCTAGTTTCTCAGTCTAGTACTCGGACTCAACTTCGGCCAGCATGGTCATGATTGAGACCCAGGCCCCGACTGGATTGTGAGCCGTGGCCTGTACTGCAATGGCAGGAATGTACTGATTATAAATCTCACCCCAGATCACATCAGAATCAGGTCTAGCCATGATTCTTTGCGTAACTGCTTCACTACGATTGTGATAGTCAACAGCAGTTTTGATATCAACAAGATGGCGTAGTTGTCTTAACAATGCTACATCAACCACAGTAGGGTGAGCCATCACAGCATTGACCACAATACAACTGCTCTTTTGACCCAGTATGCTTGCAATACGACGACGTTGCTCTTCATATGGTTTTGCTTGTAATTCTTTTAAATCTACGTACATAATTTATTTTGTTATTTGTTTGGATGGGCAATATACCCAACTATTTGGGCAAACAGTTTTATAATTTTTTTAGAATAGTTACCATTCTTGATAGCACGGGCAATCAACTTGTTGACCCACTCGATGTTTGAGTGTTTTAATAGTTTGTTTATTAACACAGCACCGTATTGAACATATTTGCCATGATCAGCAAAGTATCCTACTTGCGTCAATACATCTGCAACTGTGAGATATCCTTTTTCAAAACATGCAGTCACAAAAGATCCGTCACCAATGATAGATGTGGTACCGTATCCGTTTACTGTGTATGTGCCGTCGCCGTCTACCCATAAATTGTAAACAGTTACTCCCTTGGCAGGTTCTATATTAACAGTATCAAGCTGTTGTGTCTTGCCCAACCACGGATACATGTTGTAACATTCTTCAGGGTCAACTGAACACAATTGATCTCCAATATACAACGGATGATTTATAGTGGCAAAAGGCAACATGTGATCATTGGGACTGTACAACTTACCCCACCGTGTGTCCATGGCAATTTCAATAAATTTCACACAGTTTACACCAGAGCCATTGTGGTTGACCACATGGTCACCAATCTTTACATCAGCAATTCTACAGCTAGAACCGTCGGCCATGCTAACAAGCGAGTCTGCGGCAAAACAATCGGCGCCACCGTCGGCGCCGGCGCCGTCTACGGTGTCAACCCATCCTCTTCCGTCATGATCCCAACCTCCACGGTCACCTTCGTATGGCGATGGTTCAGGTGTGTCTGATACCGCTGCTCGTGGACTTGCACCAAATCTTCCCGGAACATTTTCAAATATTGGAGCATAGCCATTGATGGGATACCATATGCCACCTTGTTTGATGTACGGAGTTGCGGCACGAATCCAGGTGCCGTTTACCTTGATCCAGGTGTCAATTGCAGGATCCCATCCGCCTGCTGAGGTATTTACTATGGTCCCAGGAACGTCAAATTCAAAAACAGCGTAGCCCACACTACCTGATCCACCACCCCCGGCACCGCCCACAGCAACACCACTACGGTAGTATTCAGCAGCTGACCCTCCAGGAGTACGCCCGGATGGATTTTGACCAGCTCCTGAACTACCACCTTGTGCCCCAGCAAAACCGCCTTGGTCACCCCCGGGTACAGTGCCGCCGTTGCCGCCTCCCCAACCGCCACCGCCGCCACCACCTCCACCACCGTCACCAAGTCTGGTGGTGCCACTTTGTCCTTCGTTGGTGCCAATTGCAGCTTGACCACGAGTGCCAGGAGCACTTTGCCCAATCGCTGCACCGGTGTTACCACCACCGCCACCACCACCACCGCCGCCGGCAGCTCCTAGTGCAGAGCCATTAAGCAACACAACAGTGGCTCCACCACCACCGCCACCTGCTCCTGAGCTGCCTGTTGCTCCCGAACTGCCACCATATGAGCCGCCAAAGTTGGCGGCGCCACCAATGGTAAGAGCCACAGCACCGGGACCCCCTGTGTTTGTGCCTAGTATTCTGACTTGTTTTGTACCAGCTGCTAGATAATAGCCATTTGAGCCGGTGCCTTGATAACTGGTGGCTGCAAACAAATACACGCCATCAAGATAGATGTCAGCACTGTTGTCTGCACTGGCAATAAATTGATACCAGGTTTCCACGGGAAAGTTTACGGTATAGGTTCTATCAAATACAGTAGCACTTGTGGGATTAACCCATACTCCATAGGTGTTTAGGAATGTGTTATAGGCTGAATTGAATTGTCTAAACACCGGTGGCGATGCTGTTTCAAGAGTACTGAATATTAGTGATGCATCAGCTAGATAACTAGATCCTGGGCCGCCGCCGGCTGCTGCCCCACCGGCACTTCCTCCGCCCCCGGGTCCTCCTACTCCAACTTCTAGCACATCGCCTTCGTTGATGGTAAACTGCACTTGTGTATATCCACCACCAGATCCTGACCCACCTGGATTGCTGTCGTTGCCACCACCACCACCACCACCGCCCCATAGGTGAGCAGTCACAGGAATGTTGTTGCCTTGCACCCAGGTCAGCTGTTGCAAAAAGCCAGTATAGCCGGCTGGTCTAACTACTATTCTTCCCATATATTAAATTTGATACCAAATGTCACCGTCTTGCCCGCCCGACGGTGATGCTGTACTTACATAACGTGTGCCGTATCCATTGGAATTTGTGGCAAATGCAATCACAAGATTGTTGCCCAGAGTACCGCTGCCAGTTAGTCCCGCACCCACGGTGACTGTGGTGGCTGCTGCTGCTGCTCCAAGATTGGTTCTAGCAGCGGTAGCATTGCTTGCACCTGTGCCACCGTCGGCCACTGCCAGATCTGTTATGCCACTAATTGTACCGCTGGTGAGATTGACGCCACTAGCATTCAGCACAGTGATACCTGATATTGTACCACCGGTAATGCCCACTGCTGCTGCACTCTGAGTTGATATTGTGCCCAGGCCCAGATTGAGTCTTGCTGATGCAGGATCGGCGCTGCCAGTTCCGCCACTGGCCACAGGCAAGGGAGTGATGCCTGATATTGCGCCGCCTGTGATGGCCACTGCTGCTGCACTCTGAGTAGATATTGTGCCCAGGCCTAAATTGAGTCTTGCTCCAGAAGCATTTGCTGATCCTGTGCCGCCACTGGCCACAGGCACAGGAGCACTCAGCCCCGAAACTGTGCCGCCAGTAATGATAACATCACTTATGGTACCACCAATAAACGCAATGTTGCTGGTGTTCATCACAGCAATATTGCCCAGTTGCAGGCCTGCTCTAGCGCCAGCTGTGGTGCCAGAGCCGGTGCCGCCGTCAACCAGTGCCAAGGGAGTGATACCCGATATTGAGCCACCGGTTATGTTCACAGCATTGGCATTTTGCTGACTCATGGTGGGCAAGGCATTGGTCCAGTTGGTCACAAATCTTGTGGTAGCAATCTGAGTGTTGCTGACTGTGATATCCGGAGTTGGTGCAACAGGAACACCTAAAAATACTGGGCTAATCTTTTCACCTTGCACCCAACCAGTAGTAGCCAATTGATTGGTGTTGTCATTGTACACAGCAACAGGTGCTGTTGGAGTTCCGGTCAGCACTATATTGGCACGAATATTTTGCACAAATTCTGTGGTGGCCACTTGTACAGTGTTATCACCCAGTACTGCTGTGGGTGCAGTAGGTATGCCTGCAAACTGTGGACTGTTGGTCACAAAAGCGGTGCTGGCAATTTGAGCTGTTGCTGTGCCAGGTGCTGCTGTGGGAGTTAGTGGAACACCGCTGAACACAGGACTGTTGTTGACAAAATTCAGTGTGGCCAATTGATTGCCCAGCGTACCCGGCACAGCAGTAGGTGCAGTTGGCACACCTGCAAACTGTGGACTGTTGGTTACAAAAGCCGTGGTGGCCAATTGAGTGCTAGCAGTTCCAGGGACTGCTGTGGGTGCAGTGGGTATGCCAGTAAACGCTGGAGATATCTTTTGTGCCTGAACATAAGGTTCTGTGGCCAGGGCTACCCAGGTATCAACACTGGTATAGGTTGAAATAACGTCTGTGTCAGCATTGTACCAGAGCTGCCCCAGGATAGGTTGCGGTGGAGCAGTATTATTGGCAAAATTCTCCAGCAAAAACACATAGTTTTCGTTTTCGTAGGTACCGTAATCTGTAAGTGCCCGCCCCACTAGAAATAGATCTGTAGCAGTGGTATTCACAGTTCCGTCTGCTACCACGGCCACGACCTCGCCGCGGCTGTTGTTGATAATGTATGACATTTATTGCTCCGATTGTGTTTATTTAGTGGCAATTCAGGTCTGTAGACTGTGTTGACAACTTTGGTAAATACTCCACTAGGACTCAGAACATGACACAGCAAGTAATTGACGTAGGCAACATAGCCAATGACGGGCAGGGCGATCCCTTGCGCACCGCCTTTCAGAAATCCAACGATAACTTCACAGAACTCTATAATATTGGTGGTCTTACAGGTATCCAAAATGGCAACAGTAACATAAGAATTGTTGCAGATTCCACCATAAATCTGAGCAGTACTGGCGTTGCCAATGTGTTTGTGGTATCCGGCACAGGAGCAACTTTACAAGGATTATTCACGGGCAACGGCATAATCTCTGCCACAGGCAACGTGACTGCTGGTGGCTTGTTTGTGGGCAACGGTAGTCAGTTGACCGGGGTTGTTTCCAGCGCACCTGCGGCACTTATCACAGGAACCACGCTGAGTGCCAACGTGACCACATCCAGCTTGACCACAGTAGGCACACTGGGCACATTAACTGTGACTGGCAATGCAGTCGGGGGGAATTTGACCACCAGCGGTGCAGTCAGCGCAGGCGGAACAGTTGCTGGTGGCGCATTGACCACAGGTGGTGCTGTGTTTGCCACAGGCAATGTCACAGGTGGTAACTTGAACACAGGTGGTCAAATATGTGTGACTGGCAATGTGACCACCCCGGCCACAGTCACAGCAGGATTTTTTGTGGGCAATGGTGCAGGATTGTCAGGATTTACTGTGAGTTCAAATGCAGCCTTGCTGACATTCAGCACTCTGAGTTCCAATGTTACCAACAGTGTGTTGCAGAGTCTGGGTACTCTGGGCAATTTGGCTGTGAGCAATGCGCTGGGCGGCACAGGCAGTATCACTGCCAATGCTCTGAGCCTGGGAACCACAATGAGCGCCACCGGCAATGTCACAGGTGGCAACTTGATCACTGTGGGTGCTGTGAGTGCTGCTGGTGCTGCCATAACCGGCGACATAACAGGCGCCAATATCACTGCCAACGTCACAGGCGGCAACATTGGTGGCGGCAACATAAATGCAACCAATTCAGTCACAGGAACCGTGGTATCAGCTTCGGGCAACATCACAGGTGGTAATATTGTCACCGCAGGACAACTAAGTGCAGCCGGCAATGTTGTTGGCAATATCTTGCTGGGCTTGGTGGGCACAGCAGCACAGACCAGCATCACCAGCCTGGGCACACTGGGCAGTCTTGCTGTCACTGCCAACGTCACTGGCGGCAATATCAACACAGCGGGACAAGTCACTGCTGGAGGCAATGTGAGTGGTAGTAACCTTGGCACCGGAGGTCTTGTTACTGCCACAGGCAATGTCACAGGTGGTAATCTAAACACAGCAGGCTTGGTCAGTGCAGGAACCACAGTCAGTGCTGCGGGCAATATCACAGGTGGCAACATTCGTACTGGTGGTTCTGTATCAGCCACAGGTGCCATAACCGGTGGCAATTTGACAGTGACCAATACTGTAATTACTGGTAATCTAACAGTGAGCGGCACAACTGAATTTATCAATGTGTCAACCATGGCTATTCAAGATCCGATTATCAGCATTGGTCGCGGAGCCAACAACGATCCACTAACAACCAACGACGCCAAGGATCGTGGTGAACAACTGTTCTACTACGACACTTCAGAAAAATCAGCATTTATTGGTTACTTGAACGGCTCAGGAAAACTAGTCGCAGCCAAACAAGCCACAATAACCAACGAACTGGTGACCATAAACACCTATGGTAGTTTTGTGGTGGGACAACTGGAAGGTGCCACAGTCAGTGTCACCGGAAACATCACCGGAGGCAATGTTGTTGGTGGAGCCAATGTCAATGCTACCCTGTTTACAGGTGCCACAGTCAGTGTCACAGGCAATGTCACAGGTGGCAATGTCGGAACTGGTGGACTAGTAAGTGCAACCGGAGCAGTCATTGGTGGTAGTATTGCTACAAACGGAACAACCAGTGCAACTGGTAATATCACAGGTGGAAACGTCACAACTGCTGGCCTGGCATCAGTTGCTAGTTTAAGTGTCACTGGTAATACTGCCACAGTGACCAGCTCAAACTACACAATTGGCTATAGAGATATTCCTCAGTTGACCAGCCTTGGAACACTGGCCACAACTGACGGCGGCAAACACTACTACGGCACAGGTACAATTACCATTCCCACCAATGCCAGTGTGCCGCTGGCAGTTGGAACCACAATCCTGATCATTGCCAGTGCAGCAATCACAGTCAGCACTGGCAGCATAACACTGATTCAAGTAGGAACTGGCACCACAGGATCCAGAACTATTGCACAATATGGTATGGCAACAATTATCAAAGTAGCAACAGACACCTGGTACATCAGCGGAACAGGAGTTTCGTAATGAGTGGTATCATGGCAGCAGTTGCGGGCAATGGACAAAACATTGTTTATGCAACTGGATTATATGGTCCCTTTGGAGTCGATCCATCTCCAATAACTGACAGCGACTCCAACAACGAAACGCCCTTTACTCGTTATTGGATAGGCTATTATCGACCAGCCAGCACCGGATCTGTTCTTTTTGGATTGCAAACAGTATGGAGCAGTGGCCAATTTGAAAGTCAGTATTCAATTGGGTATGTCTGGGTTGGCAACACTGCAAAATCTGGATTTGTTGCTGGCAACGCAGTGTTGGCATCCAATGACAATTATGCCACTGGTTCTGTTTCATTGATTGGGGGACAGTATTATCCCATTCGCATCGAATGGTCTGCTTACCTGCCAGATCCCGGCTTCTTTAGTAGCACCAGTGGCAGCATGACATTTTACGTGAACAGCACTACTACGCTGGGAACCACAATCTTTTACAACAGCTTGACCAATGGATTCTGATATCAAATAAATATCTGAACAAGGCAAAATAATGGCACAACCAATTTGGGACACACCAGCAGGCAACCTAGGAGTCATTCCTGAAAGTGTTTTCTTTCAGCAGACCTTGTTGGCCTACGATCCCGGCGGCAGCGACGTGTACTATGCTGTGATAGCCGGCAGCTTGCCCGAAGGCATACAATGCACGGCCAATGGCTTGATTGTGGGCACACCTAGAGCAGTGGCCAGCCTGCAAGGTGTACCTGTGCCAGTTAACCAAGACGTTACTAGCAAATTCACTGTACGAGCATATACTGAATCTTTGCCGCAGCGCATAAAAGATCGAACCTTCACGCTGACCATTACCGGCAATGATGTGCCAGAATTTACCACACCGGCAGGCAGCCTGGGCTCATTCTACGACGGCGACCAATTGGCCATACAAATTGGATACACCAACACAGACCCCAACGAAACTGTTGTGGTGTCCTTGATAGATGGTCAGTTACCCGGGGGAATCTCGATCAGTACCACTGGCTTGATCTCAGGTTATATCCAACCCGCACCCAATGTTGACGAGCCGCCAGGCTATGATCTAACACCAGAATACACGCTGCCTTATGACTTTTTGGTCAGCGCAATCAGCAAGAACTATCAGTTCACTCTAGAAGTCACTGACGGCAAAAGCAGCAGCCTGAGAACATTTTATTTCTTTGTGTATGACCGTGCTACAATGACTGCAGACACAACTGAAATCACAGCAGATACCACAGCAGTCACAGCTGATGAAACCACAGAGCGTAGACCATTTTTGACCAATGCTGATCCTGCTGATCTTGGCACTGTGCGCGGGGACAACTACTATGCCTATCAGTTCATTGGCAATGACTACGACACACCTGATCTCAAATATGCAATCAATGTAAACCAAGGTTCCGGACTTCCTCCGGGACTCACACTAGATCCTGTGTCGGGCTGGTACTATGGTTATATTCCTGATCAAGGTGTAACCGAAGTTGAGTACAGTTTCAACGTGGTGACTTATCAAGCAGATTTTGCCACACAAAGCGTGGTGATAAATCGAACTCAAGCTGGCAGCAACTATATCTACACATCGGGCACTGGAATACTAACAGCGGGAACTCTGATCCAATTGGCTGACCCGTTTGGCGGCCTGGCGACTGCAACCACATACACAGTTCAAACCATTGTGAGCCAGGACACTGTGACACAGCAGGTGATATTCACAGTGAGTGGAGCCACACTGACCAACGAAATAGGATCAAGTGTGGCCACCTTGATAATATCATGTTCGGCAACCACATTTGGCACCAATCTTATCACATGTAATAGCACTGCTCAACTGGGAGTTGGACAAGCGGTTGTGTTCACTGGCACTGGCTTTGGCGGCATTGCTGCGGCACCCACTCAGGTGTACTATGTGCTGACTGTCAACAGCATCACTCAATTCACGGTCACTGACATTCTTGGCAGTGATGTTGCTGTGGACCTGACCACCTCAGCTGGTACCATGTTGGCCAATCTGATTGTGGCCAGCGATCCTTATCCGTTTGTGATAACAATATCTGGTGCGGTAGCGGCCGAAGTGACCTGGCTCACTCCTGCAGATCTGGGATCAATTGAAAATGGTGACATCAGTCTACTGGTAATTGAAGCCGTGAATCGTGGCGGAAGAGAGTTGTTTTATCGACTGGAATCAGGAGCATTCAACGAGTTGCCACAGGGCCTGGATCTGTTGCCTTCGGGCGAGATATCTGGACAAGTAAGTTTCAACACCTTTGCTGTGGATCTAGGATCTACCACGTTTGATGCAAACCAAACCACCTGGGACAGTTCATTCACGTTCACAGTGAATGCATATGCAGCAGATACTGAGCAAATTGTGTATGACGTGTCATCAGTCACAGTGACCAACGGTGGCTCAGGATACAGCAGCGTCAATACTCCTGTGTTGGTATTTTCATCACCAGTGGGCGCCACAGCGGTACAAGCACAGCCTGGCAATGTCACAGTCACAGGCGGAGCAATAACTTCTGTAGAAGTAGCAGATGCAGGTGCCGGATACAGTGCGCCAGCCACCATAACCATTACCGAAGGCTTTGGCGGTTCAGGCGCAGTGTTAACTCCGGTCATGCGAGCCACAGGAGTTCGTGACGTGGTATCAGTATACAAAACATTTAACATACGCCTGATTCGTACCTATAACAAACCCTATCAGAATCTAAGTGTGCAGGCCATGCCACCAACCAACGATCGTGTGCTGGTGGCCAGTTTGTTGGACAACCCTGACATTTTTGTACCTGACTTTATTTTCCGTCCGGATGATCCTTACTTTGGCAAATCTAGTCGTGTGACATATCAGCATGCGTTTGGACTTGAACCTGATGCACTGGAAACCTATGTCAGTAGCCTGTACGAAAATCACTACTGGAAAAATCTTGTGCTGGGCGAAATAAACACAGCCCAGGCTGTGGATCCTGTGACTGGTCAAGTGGTCTACGAAGTTGTGTACAGCAGAATCATTGATGATCTTGTGAATGCTGCGGGAGACAGCGTGGCCAAGATTGTGAACTTGCCTTATGCTATTACAGATCCAGCAGACGGTAGCACACAACTCACACAGGTGTATCCCAACAGTCTAGTAAACATGCGCAATCAAGTGATTGATGTTGTGGGGCAAATATCTACCAAGCTACCGTTATGGATGACATCAAAGCAAACTGACGGACGAGTGCTGGGCTTTGTTCCAGCCTGGGTCATGTGTTATGTCAAGCCCGGCTACAGTCGTCAAATTGCCTATTACATTGCAACAGAATTTGGTAACCAGTTGAACAAGGTGGACTTCAAGGTAGATCGTTACATACTTGATCGCTCACTGAGTCGCAACTGGGACACAGCAACACAGGACTGGACTCCAGAAGCCAGTCTCACCACGTTTGATCGATACGGATCTGGCCTATTCCCATTCCTGGGCTATGTGGACATTGCTACTCAATTGGCCTATGCTGATGTCAATCAACAAACCCTGGCAAGCATAGCGGCCAGTGGTGGCCTTGATGGGCAGATCAGTCAAATCAATGGCAACACCATAATTTTTGTCAAACAAGAATACTATGACACATATCCCACAATTGCGGATGCCTGGCAAGATTATACTATTCTCTACGACGAAGGTGGTTATTCACCAGAGACAGCAGACGCCGGGTTTGATGAAAGTTATACTATACCTGGCGGTACAGAAGTTGAGTGTACCAATACTGCGGCCTCAACCAACTACGTCAAGGCAACAAATACTGTAGGACTACTGGTCAATGATCCTGTGTATTTTGCTGGTGACACATTTGGTGGAATTGACGCCAACAAAGCCAATGGCCTTACACAGATATACTACGTGACCGCAGTGGTCAATTCTGCATGTACTGCAACCGCATCCGGCACAGATCTTATCACTTGCGCCAGCACAACCAATATGGCCACCAATGATCAGATATGGTTTACCGGCGTCACATTTGGCGGTGTCAATACTCTTACAGCCAGCAACACTGTGCAGTTGTACTATGTGACCAAGATTAACGGAACTCAGTTCAAGATCAGTCTTACCCAGGGCGGCGCATTTGTGGCACTGAGCACAGCATCAGGTTCAATGACTGTGAATACTCGTTATTTTACTGTGAGTACTGCGTCAGGCGGGACCAACCAGGTTCTAAGCACAGCATCCGGATCAATGACCCTGAATTATGGTAATCAGCGCATGGCAGTGTTCACCATCTCAGTTAATCCGGTGACCACACTGGTAACACTTACTCCCACCACGCTGTCAACCGAAACACAATATGTACAGATCAACCGTGGCACTCAATTTGCTGGGCAGCAGTTGTATTATCCAACCAGCCCAGCAGAAGGTTACACAGTTGTGAACTGGATTCAAGTACCTGAATCAAATGCGGACGAAACCACATTTGATCAAGGATCAATAGCGTTCGAAGCACCGCTTGATATGTACGATCCAACAGATAGGTATGATAAATATCTAGTATTTCCCAAAGCCAATATATTGGTATAACTAGGACAAAAAAATGGCAAGTAGTATTAATCCCAATGACATTGACGGCTCGTATCCAGTAGCTGGTCAAGACAACAATTCGCAAGGTTTTCGTGATAATTTTACCAACATCAAAACCAACTTCACGTCGGCTGCAAACGAAATCACTGACCTACAAAACAAGGTCATACTCAAGTCAGCATTGACCGGTACAACCTTGGACAACAACATGAGCGGTGCTCTGCTTTATGATGCACTAATCCAGGATTTTGCAGCACAAAAAGTCACAATCAGCACCACCAGCGGCGCAATTGCAGTGAACTATGCCAGCGGACATTATCAGTCAATCACTACCAGCGGCAGCATCAGCCTGAGTTTTACCAACTTTCCCACCAACGGCACCTACGGATATGTCAAACTACAGATCAATATCAGCAACGCTGCTCACACAGTAACACTGCCCAGTTCAGTTAGTCTGGGTGTGGCCGGTATTCAAGGTATCAGCCCCACTCCTCCAGCAGCCGGACCCTACACAATCACATTCACAGCCGGCACATATGAGCTGGCATTTGGCACCTACAACGGTGGCTCAACTGTTACTATATTTGACTTGAATCGTGGCTTGACCAACTTTTCGGGTGCAGACATCACACTGGACGACATCACAGCCACAGGTAATATCATTGCTGGATTTGGTGGCACCAAGTTTATCAGTGCCACAGGCAACGTGCTCGGAGGCGGTAATGTTGTGGCCACAGGCAATGTGATTGGTGCCAACTTGACCACGGCAGGCCTGATCTTGGCCACAGGCAACATCACTGGTGGTAACATCACCAGCGTGGCAGGACAGATCAGCACAGGTGGTAACGTCACTGGTGGCAACGTGGCTGGCTTTGTGCGTCCCACAACAGGCACAGCAGCGCAGGCACCTATTAAATTGACAGCTGGCACCAATATATCCAGTCCACTTGGTGGTGCTATTGAATACGATGGCGTGGTGTTGTACGCAACGGCCACTGATGGTGATCGTGGAGTATTGGCAACTGAACAATTCATTGCTCTTGTGAGTGATTACATTG
>Ga0181346_1000986_pt1 | contig 12563 bp, 11 predicted proteins | sample Su13VDMM15DN_FD_130100 | JGI IMG/M metagenome (GOLD analysis project Ga0181346, IMG submission 130100) | Freshwater viral communities from Lake Michigan, USA - Su13.VD.MM15.D.N | ecosystem: Environmental > Aquatic > Freshwater > Lake | place: USA: Michigan | collected 2013-07-15 | reverse complement strand
TTTCTCAGGCTTTCCGTAGACGCGTCGTTAAGTTTCTTAGTCTCAACATCCATAGCTTGTTTATTATTCTTAGTTATTTCCAAGAATCTTAAGTTAGCTTCGTAATCGTTGCTGGTTCTAGTAGTTTTATCCCCGTCTTGCTTAGACGCTAGTAATACTTTATTAGCTGCTTTGGCCTTGCTTCTTTTGCTTTCTATAGCTTCCAACTCTCCAAGAGACGTTTTAAGTTTATCTATAGTTACTTTTTCTTCAAGTAGTACAAGGGCTGCTTCCTGAGAAAATGCAGCTAAGTTACTTGGCTTAGATGTTATTTCTAAAAGTGCTGCGTATGAGTTACCAGTATCTTGAATAGCGTCTCCCATAGAAGTAGCAATTGTAGTTACACCTATAGCATACTTAGAAAAGTTATCTGTAGGCATTAAAGCTGTAGTTATATCGCCAGATATTTTTGCTACATTACTCAAGTTATCTCTTAAAGTCACTAAAGAATTTGACTGCTTCAGTGTGCTTGCGCTTGACTGTTCCTGTACTCTAGATAACTCGAAAAACTTCGTCTTCAGTTGGTCTGGGCTATCCACTTTTTCCAGAGCTTTTTGAATACCTTCTGCGGTTAAGTCAGTAGTATTCAGTACCTCTGATAGGCTAGATTTTAAGCTTTCTCTAACTGTACCGTCGGCTGCTTTTAAAGATGCAACCAATGAGTTAACTACATTTTCTGTGGCTTTAGATCTTAAATCGCCACCCCATACAGATTTGAAACCATCCATAAATTTACCAAAACCAGTAGCAGCTTTATCAGCTGAATCTAAGTCTTTAACTACTTTCTTTAATGAAGCGGATAAATCTGTAAATGCTGTGGCCTTTGCTTGAATAGAGTCTACAGTTAGATTCGCTAATACACCTTTATCTGATATATTATCTAGTACCAAGCCTACTGACTTAATGCTAGTTTGTAGGGCTTCCATAGAGCTATCTAACTTTGCGACTTCTTTAGAGTTGCCACTAAGTTTTTCAACTGCGTACGCTAATGCTGTGAAACCCATTATTATCCAAGGCAGCCACGGAGCTACCGCAGCAAATATTCCCTTAGCGGCATCGGCTGTAGCAATAAATCCTGCCTTTACCATTGTAGTAGCTTGTGCTACTTTACCTAAACCAGAAGCTGTTACTCTAGCGCTAGCTTCGCTAATAGCTGCCTTGAAACCCTCAGCCTTACTGGTCTCAGATATAGTTTCTAATATTTTTAAAGATTCTTGACGTTCTCTTGCTTTTAAAGCTGATCTATCTGCAGAAAGCTGTGATAAAGTAGAGATTTTTCTAGTTTCTGTAATTTTTGCTTGTTCGACTTCCAGATTGGAAATAACGGCTTCTCTGTCAAGCTTTCCCTGAACTAAGCTTTCCTGAATTTTTATAGCTTCCTCTAAAGACTTGATTTTAGCTTTATTCACGTTAATGGAACGTTCTTTAGATATACGATTAGCTTCATCTTCAATAGTCAGTAAGTCTCTATTAGCTTTGGTTATCGCATTTCTTTTTACACCAATTTGAGCATTAAGTAAATCAGTAGCTTTATCTGGATTGTCTTCGAACTTAGTTTTAAAGGCTTTACCTTCTGGTAATCCTGCTTTAATAGCTGCGTTAAGTTTTACTCTCTCTGCAGCTACATACTCTTGTGCTTCTCTTTTCTTATCTTCAATAGACTGCTGAATTATTTTCTTAGCTTCGCCAGTATTTATGTCTCTTAAAGCTTTAGCTCTAGCAGAGGCTTCTATAGCTGTCTTTCCAGCTTCTTTTTCGGCATCACGTAGGCTGTCTCTCCAAGCTTTTACGTCTGGAATAGCCTGTTTAAACAGTACAGCACTCAAACCAGTTATAGCTAAGACTAACCCTGTAGGGCTAGAAGCTAATATATCTGCTATAGGCGTTAATACTTTGTTTACTAATTCAAGCCCAGATTGAGCTAAGTTTTGTACTGAGGCAGACAGTTTAGCGTAAGGGTTAGCGGCTAACTGAATATCCTTAAACTTCTTTTCACCTTGAGTAATAGCTTCATTTGCAAAAGCTTGTCTCTTTTCTAAATCGCTTAAAGCACCTACGGTTTTACCTAAACTACGTGCGTAATTTTGATTAGCCGTTTCTACTTTTACAAGAATACCTAATTCATCTAGTAATTCTGGTTCAATCTTAGTGATACCGCGAGTCAATCTGTTCAAAGCATCTGGCATATCTCTACCAAGAGCCTGAGAAGCAGTTTTAGCTACGTTCGTAATTCTTATAAGCTGGTCGCCAGTTAGTCCGCCTGCGGACGCGGCTGCGGTAGCTGCCATTGCGTCTTTAAGAGAAATAGCGCCATCACTTGCTGCTATAAGTTGCTTAGCTAACCCGTTAAGGTTTCTACCACTAGCAGCACCTAATTGATCTAAACCTTTGACCATATTAGAAGTATCTGCAGCTCTACTTAACAAGTTAAATGCAGTAGATAGAGCGTAGATATTAGCTGCAAATGTAGCGTAAATACGTACTAATCCCCCAAGTCCAGCTGCTTCTCTAGAGAAATCTCTAGCTGCGGAACCAGAACCAGTAGTACCCCGCTGTTTTCTGTAGGACTCACTATCGTCACCTAACAAGCTATCACTATAAGACTTTTTTGATCCTCTTGACCTAGGCGTATTATTAGCTTTGTCTATCTTTGCGGCCGTTCTGGCTGCAAGATCTGCTGCGGCTGCAGCATTATTTAATTCATTTGCTAGTTCCCTAGCTTTCTTCGTTTCGGATTCGGTACTACCATTACTGGTAACCGAGATCTCTATTTTTTCAGCCATAATTTTCCTTTAGCAGAAATAAAGTTTACATACTCGTTATTTACCTAATTATACTACTAGCTTCGTTAAAAGTCAATGATTATTTTTTAATCAGAACAAATACGCAGATAATAAAAAACCAACCTGTATTACTAGGTTGGTTTAGGTATGGCCTGTTTCTTAGCCTTTAGTGCTTTCATTCTACTTTCATCTATTTTTCTAAGTAGTAAGAAGCACTGCTTTTTATCCTCTACTTCATGTAGAGTTAAGATATCTAGTAGTCCGGAAAAGTTTTTACCAGTGTACGTGCCATTCATCTGATCCCAAGTATCTTGTAGCATTATATAGATATAGTAAGCTTCTTGTATATCTGTGTATAAGTCTGAAAATTCTACAGGTAGTTCATCTGGATTAGGCTCGTTACCAAGCATATCACACATTTCATAGTACGACTCTTTAGTCATTGACAAAGAGTCGTTCATAAAGTATGAATTAAGCTGCCTAGTTACTTCGTCCCACTGGCGTTCCGAAAATTTTGTAGGTCTGTAACTGCATCAGATACAAAACTATCAAAGTCGGCAGAACTTTTCATCATCATAAAGGCGTTTGAAGGGCTATAAGCTACAGTTTTATCTGTATCTTCTTTTGCCACTTCTGGGATTGGTGCTAAGGTAGAAAGATGACCTAGAGTCAACCCTTCCCAACCTTTGATTGCCGCTTCAGTGTATAGCTGTAAGAACGTGTCGTCATTTACAGTCTCTACTGAAGCGCCGCGTTTAAAAGTTATTACTGTAGCTTTTTTACGGATTTTGGTTAAAGTCTCTCTAGAAAGAAACGATAATTTAAGTTTAAAACCTGAAAGGCCTGGGTAATCTAATGTACCGCCTTTTGATTCACTAATAAGTGATTTGATATCTAAGATTTGATCTGACATGGAATGTATCCTATTCTAATAATAATGGTTATAACGGGTTGGAAAAGAGAGTGGGCGTATCCACCCACTCTTAAAGCACTACAAAATTACGCTGAGAAGTAGCGAACAGTTAAGTCATTAGTGTTACCTAAATCGTAGGCTTGATCGGCTACTAGAGCACTTGTACCTTGAGCTGTGAACCCAATGTTTGTTGAGATAATATCAGCTGTTTCGATAGTTGGAACTTGTAACATACAGCCGTCCATGTCCAATTCTACTCTAACTGCATTTGATTGACCACCTACGTCGATTTGCAGCTGGAACTTAGTTTCTGCAGCTGAGCTAATGTTAGATAAGATATCGTTTAGCAATACGGCTGTTGAGTTAGGGTTAGCTGCTGTACCAGATTTCAAGTATGCGCTAACTGTACCAGTAATACTACGTGAACCAGTGAAGTAACCAATTGGAGTGTTTACAACACCTAAGTTAGCTGGAGTAATATATTGGATACCATTGGCAATAGTCAAGCTACCACCAGTTAAGGCTACGGTGTAAGATACACCAGCATTACCTTGAATACCACTGACTAACTTCATTGAAGATAATTTGTTAGTGATATAAGGGGCTGTAGTATTAGTAGCTGTACTAACACCTGTTGCATTACCTGCACCAGAGAAGGTAGCTGAAGTACCTGGAGCACCAGTAAGAATGGCTGTACTTGGTAACTGACGTAATGCAGTACCTTTACCAGTCCATGCAATCATAGAAATAGCGTCAAGACCGAAGTCGATAACTGCTTGATCTATGGCACAGTTATCGACTGCGTATAGCGCGCCGTCAACAGCGAAGATAATACCAAATTTTTGCAATTGATTCTTGTTAGAACCACCAAAGTGTGTCATACCGAAAGCAGCAGTAGTGCCTGTAGCGGCATTAGAAGTCCAAGCACCGTAGAACAGTTTAATTGCTGTAGCTCCAACAGGTGCAGTACCCGATGCTACTGAAGGGGCAGTTAAGTACTCGACAGTAATGCCTGTACCAGATAATGCACTAACTCTAGCTGGGGCGTTCCACTCTGCTGCGTTAGCACCAGTGCATCCCGAAACAGTGATGATATCACCAACTACTAGTGGGGTACCTGTGTATATAGCTGTTGTGATAGCGATAGTAGCCACGTTTGTAGCTGTATTAGCTCTGCTTAGACCAGTTAATGTACCACCAACTGTTGTAGCTGAGTTTGTGCCACCAAGTGTTACACCAACTGTATCAATTGGCTTAGCTGACATTAGGGCGTTCCAAAGAACTTGTTCTTCTGCACTTACTACGCCTGCATTGAGGAATGGTCTAATATACGTAGAGAACGAAAAGTCTACAGGATCAAGGGATACGTTGAAGGTACGTTGACCACGCGATGGAGTTTCACCGGCTTCTTTAAGTTGAATACTTGACGTTTGTGTTGCTTGTTTAAAGCTAAATCCATCTAGAACTTGAAGTTCTACTGTATTAGCTGCGGTAAAGGTTGCTCCACTAGTTGGGATTCTACCTGTTGCCTGACTTACATTTGTTGTGAAGAATACACGGGTATTCCTTACTAGATTAAATTCTGCCATCTTACTTCCTTATTTTAGTGTATTAATTAATCAACTAATATGACAATTATCAATCGTGTGATTATAATACTTGATATTGAACGCTAACATTTACTTCTCCTACACCGTAAGGGGATAGCAATCCCTCATCAGTTCTAATAGATACGACTTTAACATCTGCAGTACATCTACCTGTTTGATATTCTAATCTAATACTATTAGATAAAACTTTCTCTACATCAGAGATAAGATCCTCTAGTTTCGGGGCCGGATCATCCCCGTCCTTAACGTACACTTTTACAGTTACGCCATATAGTCCCCATGTAAACCCAGAAGGAAGGTATTCTCTTTCTTCCTGTCCGCCTACTACACATATAGTAGGAAACTGGTTTACTTCATCCCAGAATTTGTTTTTGGATAGCACAGACCCATATAAGTCAGTAGCATAGCCGTTAGATATAGAAATATTTTTAAGTTGCGATGTAAGAGCCTCTACTATTTTTGTTCTTGAACTCATCGAGACTCCACTTTAAATTTGTTTATAGTTAGCTCAATAGCCAACTGGCGTATACTTTTAGATATCAACAACTTAGGGTCTCTTGTTAGAGGTATACCTTGTGCATAACCTGGTTCAAAAGTTTTATACGGATACTTCATATACGTATAAAATGCTGTTACAGCACCATCTCTTGTCCTAGTAAGTTCTTTTACTGTAGCGCTTTTGGCGAACCTGCCTGATCTATAATTTAATATCGACCTAGCGTTGCCTTTACCCATATTACTTTGTATTTGTTCAGCCAAGCCTTTATTAAGTAGTTCTCTTAAAGTTACTAAACTTAGGAACTTTCCAGAAGTATCCCTTAAAGATGCTTTGGGTTTCCTAATAGTTACCTTTTGGTTCTTTACAGGCTTTTTTACTTTGGACTTAGGTTTTTCGTTTCTAATAATAGAAGTAAACATCTCATTTACTTCTTTAAGCATGTCATCACTAACTACCTTGAAGTCTCTTCTAGAAATGCTTTCTTTAATCTTGGCAGCATCTCCGTCAACTAGTACAGTTATTCGTCTTAGTACTTGTCTTTTTTGTGTAACTTCGCAGTCTTCCTGAGTAGTTTCTACTGCGGAGAAATCTTTGAGATCATCAGCAGAAGATCTCAGTATATCTGATAACCTACCGAATATGCCTTCTGCTATTTTGTTCATAAGTCTAATCTATATAAGTCTAAAACTCTGCGTATATGCGAAGGTATAGTACTATTAGTCACATACTCTATCTGGGCGTTATTAGCTCCAGCTGCTCTTGTGGACTTTACAGCCATTTCAGCTTTTTGGTAGTAAACTAGTAAGTCTAATACTGCTAATTTTAAATCTGCAGGGGTTTCGCTATAGCCACCAGTATAAGTTACTTTTACTGAATTAGTTTTCTTTGTGTAGGAAGTTACTCCTATTAAAGATATTGAAGAGTCCTCGTCATTTCTAGCGTACCCTACGAATTCTTCCATAGGTATAAACGTTTTCCCGTAGTCAGTTGAGTATTCTACTGAGGATATTATGTTTATAGGAGATTCTTTTAGAAACAAGTCACTAGCTACTGCTGAGAATAACTCTACTTTTCCAGCTGTATAATGATCTACTAAGGTTCTACCAATATAGCTTTTAACAAATGCGCTAACCTTCGGGATAAGAAAGTTTAGTTCCGCATCGCCATTAGTATTCGTTACGCCCTGATAAGCTTTTATTTCTGATAGAGTTATTAAGTTATTTGGCATAGTTTTCCTTTTTATACTATTTTATAAGCACACATTATGCGCTTATAAAATAGTAGGGCCGAAGCCCCACTATCTATCTACTTATAAATTAAGCAATCCAAGTCAATTTAGAAACGCCTTGACCTTGTGTAGAAGTCAACTGAGTCATACCAGTACGCAATGAAGCTACTAGGATGTTACGTTGATTTTCTGCGTCTGATTGAGTATCAAAACGCAGACCACGTTGGTTACCAGCGATAAAGTTGCTTGTGTTAACTGCGATAGCACCAATTTTAGTAGCTGCTTTATCTTCGAATTCGCCAGAAACGATAACTGGTGAGTTACCGATTGTACCAATTTGACCAGTTAGCAATGTAGCTTGTACACCTACTTGGTTCATTGTTTGGAATACTGGGTCATCTAACAAATCGTAGTAAACATCTTGAGAAACAACGTAAGTTACTTCTGAAGGGTCTAGACCGAAGATACCAAGGTTTTTACGCATTTCACGCAGTTTAGCTACTGTGATTGCTGTAGCCACTGGGCTAGTAGTATTAGCTGTAGCGTATACTGCTAGACCTTTAACTGGGTCAGCACCGGTACCTGCACCACGCAAGAAGGCTAAGTCAACTGAACGAGCTACACGGCGGACCATTGCATCACGAATAATTGGCAATAGAACAAGCAATGAATCTTCTTCTTCTTCGTAAGCCAAATATTCTTTTGTTGCAACTTTGTACGCGCTTAGCGTGATTTCAGCCAATGCATGAGTTTGAGCAGCACCAGATGAGTTACCTGTACCAAATTGTGCGTTAGTTACCCATGTACCCAGACCTGCGATTGGGTTCAATGGCATCTTCATAACGTTTGTTTGCATAGCAACTTGGCGAACCAATGATTGAACTACCAAACGTCTGCGGATTTCGCTTTCCATATTCAAGGAAACTTGTTGTTCCCAAGGTACTGCGCCTGGAACGTGAGCGCCAGCTTTTTCTAACAATTGCTTACCAAACTTAGTGTCACCGATAGCACCTTTGTTCATGAATGTCTTCAACAGAACAGCAGTTTCGATTTCTTTATCGTTAAGTGCTTTTTCGATATCACCACTAGTATCGAAACGCATTTTCGATTTAGTGATAGCTTCTAATTCAGCTGATTTTTCTTTGATACTAGCATGCAAACCGTCTAAGATGGACTTGGTAGATGCTTCTTGTGCTTCTGCACGTGATTTGATTTCTGCTAGCAATAGCTCTGCACCACTTTCAGCTGCTTTAGCTGAAGCTGCTACTGATGCTGTGATTTTGTCATTTAAAGCTTTTTCAGCTGCTACTTCTGCTAATTTCTTAGTTTCTGTATCTGCGCGTTCTTTACTTGCTTTTTCGATTGCTTCAGCAGTTTGCTTAGCGATCATTGCTTGAATTTCTTCTGGTGTCATACTAAAAGTTCCTTTTGTTTTGATATCATTCGCTTGTTCTTTAGGTTCTTGACTATTATCAGGGTTAGCCTTTGAAACAAACTGGTTTTTAAAACTTTCGAGATCTACTGCAGACTCAAAAGACTTTGCTAGTGAAAACGTGCTTTCTTGGTTACACGGCACGCTAACTACAGAGATTTCCATTAGTTCTATCTCTTTAATTACAAATATGTCACTTGCTGAATCGTAAGTGGCATCTTTTACCCAGAATCCTACGCTGAAAGCGGTCAGAACTCCGTCTTTAATTAGGTTATATACCTCACCGGCTGCTGGGCTAATTCTAATTCTAACCCATAGACCTTTTGCGTCTACCTTATAGTCAACCATTCGGCCAATAGGGTCATCGTGATCGTGGTATGCTAATACAATAGGGTTTTTAAGGTAATTTTTTATACCTGGGGCCCAAGCTGTTTCTAGGATTACATCACCTGATCTATCAATATCTACGGTATTCGCATAGCCTTCGATAAAGATTGACTGGTCTTCGCTTTCCATAGGAGCAGATTTAGTAAACGCACTATCTATCCGTAGCACTTTTTTATCGCTCATATTTATCCATTCTTGCCTTTTCAATTGGTTATTAGTCACATAGGAGGTAAATTTTTCCAGTGATTTAATATTACTAATTATACTAGTTGAGTTAGCTAGGGTCAATGATGAAATTTTTCTAACCGTTTGAAAATTTACTCTTTGACTTTATGCAGTATTTGTAATATACTTAGTTTGTTGTACCACTTTTTCAACCCACCTAAAGGACTTTAAATGAGTCGTAGCCCTCGCAGAAATAGAAAGCCTAGAGAAGAAGTTAAACCAGCTAAACCCGAGAAATTCATAGCAGCAGCAAAACGGGAAATAGCACTAGCACCTATTGTACCTCTTAACGAAAGACAAGCAGAGTATTTTGAAGCAATAAGAAACTATGACTTAGTAGTAGCAACAGGCTATGCAGGAACATCAAAAACCTACGTAGCCTGCTCCCACGCCGCAGACGCTTTTAAATCTGGAAGGATTTCTAGAATAGTATTAGCTAGACCAGCTATGTCTTCTAGTAAAAGTCTCGGTTTTACTAAGGGGGATATGAATGAAAAAATGATGCAATGGGTTATGCCAATGCTAAATGTGCTGTATACGCGGCTTGGGAAAGCTGTTGTAGATTTAGCTATATTGGACGGTAACATTAGTCTTCAACCTTTGGAATCTATTAAAGGTATGAGTTACGGCAAGCACACTTGGATTATTGCAGATGAGTGTGAAGATTGCTCCATTGAAGAAATTAAGTCTATAGTTACTCGTAACGGTGGCGCTAAAATGATTCTGTGTGGTGACGTTACACAAAGCTGTTTACCTAAAGCTAACGGCCTTGCGTTTTTGATGCGTCTGGTAGATACTGTACCAGCGTTGCAAGATTACGCTACTCATATTGATTTTGATGAACATGAACATATTGTACGTGGGCCTTTATGTAAGAGCCTTATTATAGCGTACGAAGGTGCTGGGCATTAAATATGGAGAATAAACACGAAGAAATAAAACCATTCTTAGTACGCGGAGTACCTAATGGTATCCGATATACTGTTAATATTGATGAAGAATTTATTGATACTAAACAGTTTGATGATATTGTAGCGGTACTTGAGGAAGCTGAGGAAAACGATGTATTTACCATGAATATATCAACTGTGGGAGGGGCGCTACACGCGATATTACCACTACTTGGGGCGATGAACAACGCGGCTTGCCATGTGCATGTACATGCTATGTCTGACGTTGCTAGTGCTGGCACATTGCCTTTGCTACGCGCTGACAGTATTAGCATCAATGAATTTACTACTATCATGTGCCACCAAGTACAGTTTGGTAGCGGGGGACCTGGTAACAATGTAGCTAATCATGTAAACCACACCATGGCTTTAAGCAATAGATTAACTAGGGACATCTACAAAGACTTCTTTACTTATGAAGAAATTGATAGAATGCTTTCTGGTACGGATTTTTATATGGACGACATAGAATTTATGGCTAGATGTAAGAAACGTAATGAAATTAGAGAAGCGCTGGACGCTACCCCTTTAGAAGAGGAGGAGTCAGAATAACAAAAAACCCCCAACAGGTACTAATCTGTTGGGGGTTTTTTGTTTCCAGTCCTAGTTAGCCTAATGAGAGTGTGTTACCTCTCCCGAGAAGCGTGGTACGTGCTGCCGCACTTGCCGCTGTAACTTTGTTTGTGGTTGTTGAGGAGAACGTCTTGTTTGACCAAGCTGTTGTCCCATTAGTGCCGTCTAGTGAAGCTAACTTAATCAGCATGTTATCAAGAGAAGCAGAGGTCATCGACGTGCTAATGAAAGCTACTGTTCCGGCTATAGATTTAACACTGGCAGGTATCACAAACGATGTAAGCGTTTGTGCGACAAAGGAAAGGGACACAGGGCTTCCAGTCAGTGAGGTTGGATTTCCAATATCGTATGTAGTCAGCAAAGGCAAAGTTTGAGAGTTGCCAATTAGTAGCGCACCCACAGCACCTGTCAGTGCTGGCAAACTGATGGATGTGAAGTTTGTTAAGGGTGGGGCATTGTTTATGATGCCTCCCGACAGTGAAGTGAGGTTAGGGAAGTTTAGTGATGTGATTACAGACCCCCCAATATTAAAGGATGTTGCTGTTTGAAGGAGTGGCATGGTGAATGCAATATTTGTCGCTATCGTACCAGCAGATGTCAAGGCCGGGAATGATAACGAGCCACCTGCAATAATGGAAGTAGCACCTACTATGGTCGTCAGCTTCGGGAATGTAATAGCAGAAGTACTTCCGCTCCAGCCTATACCTCCAGAGATGGTTAGCAACTCTGGGAAGCTAAACGCTCCTGCAGTTCCCGAGACGGTAAACGCCCCAGTAATTGATGTCAACAAGGGGAAGGAAAGGGTTCCTATTGTTCCTGCAATAGTAATAGCCCCTGACATTGCCGTTACTGCCGAGAACAGCGTGTTACCTACTGTCGTACCTGTAGGGATATTGAAGTTTGTTATTGAAGGTAACGCCCCAAACGTCATGGGGCCTATCGTCACACCACTACCGATGCTAAGGCCGTTTGTTAGAGTGGTTAGCGCTGGAAAGTTGAAAGACGCAACATTCCCAGAGCCTGTCACAGATAATGCAGTCGAGGTTGTCAGTAAAGGCGCAGTGACAGCCCCTACCGATGTAGTGAATGACCACGCTGTTGATGTGAGCAATGCAGGTAGATTGAATGCCCCCATTGGCTGAGCAAAAGTGCAACCACTAGTTATCGTGGTCAGTGCGGGCATGCTCACTGTTAGCGTTGAGGAACCGGTGAACCCCAATTGACCTACTGAAGTTACCTTTGGTGCTGAGAAGGATGTCATCGCACTGCATTGAGTGGATAGCTGTGCGGTGGTGCCCGTAAGTTCTGGCAAGGATATTGCAGGCAAGGTGTTTGCCGCGATTGAAATACCCCCTGGAGCAGTTGCCAGCAATGGTAATGACAGTGAGGTAAGCGATGCAGCCGACAACGAAAATAAACCTGTTGTGTTGTTCAATTGAGGAAGTGACAGCGATGATAGAGCTGCAGCCTGAATTGTTGAAGCCCCAGTAATTGTTGTCAGAGCAGGAGCTGAGAATGATGTAATTGCCCCTCCTCCGAGGATGCTGAGTCCACTCGTTGACGCAAGCACCGGAAGATTAACGGTGGGTATTGCCGACGAGGTTATTGAGATCGAACCAGAGGAAGTAAGCACCGGCACTGAGAGGTCTGTAAGTGTCGTTGCGTTGATGGTGAACCCTAGTGATGCCGTTGTTAGCGACGGAAACAAGATAGACGCAATGAGTCCCCCTGTGATGTTGAAGGTGGACGCAGTTGTGGCAAGTACGGGTAGATTGACCGAGGTTAGTGCCGCCGAGGTGATAATGAAGGTGCCAGCGGCGGTGGTGAACGAAGGCATAGCCAGTGAGGTGAGCGCAGGAGCCGTTAAGTTGATCGCCCCAGATGTTGTCAGTAGTGGCGCCGATACTGTTGTCAGCGATGTTGA
>Ga0181346_1000985_pt1 | contig 12573 bp, 10 predicted proteins | sample Su13VDMM15DN_FD_130100 | JGI IMG/M metagenome (GOLD analysis project Ga0181346, IMG submission 130100) | Freshwater viral communities from Lake Michigan, USA - Su13.VD.MM15.D.N | ecosystem: Environmental > Aquatic > Freshwater > Lake | place: USA: Michigan | collected 2013-07-15 | reverse complement strand
GGAAGTGCGCCCTGTGGAAGTGGATCTACAACGAGTGCCTTTCTAGCTACGCCTTGGTAGTCTAAGTTTCTGCGAATTGGATTGGCCATTGCCTGACCAAGTGCAATCTTACCCTCTTGGGTCATGAGTGCTTGCTTGATCATCTCATCTCTCTGGTCCTCATTGAGTGAAGATGCCATTGCCTGTGCTGATGAGCTTGGCTGAAGGTCTTCAATGATGCTTGCATACTTTACGATTGCGGAAAGAGCATCTTGGACTGAGGCTGCATTTACTTCGCCATTTGTATTGAAAATATTTGACATAATTTAATGCTCCTTTATATTATAGTGCTTTGAGGTAGAGTGCGTAGAACTCAACAGTTGCTGGTGTTACACCAGCGGCTGTTGCAGTGGTTGATACAAGTGATGTATCTCTTACTGCACCAAGTGAGATACCAACTGGACCGGAGGTGGCAGAAACGCCTGTCATGGTTGAGCCACCGAGGTAGCCAGCAGCGTTTGAGTAGACCTGAACATTTACTGCTAAGCCGCTAAGTGGAGCAACTGCGCCAGCGGTTGCTGGGGTTCCAGAAATACCGTAAAGACCTGCTGCGTGCCAAATGGTAACCTTGCCAGAGCCGCTAGTTGTTTGTGGTCCAACTACAACAACACCAGTTGTGTTTAGTGTGCCAAAGCCGGTTCCCTTACCAACTGCTGTGCCAATTACGGTGCCAAAGCTAGTTCCGTAGCCAGTGGTTCCTTCATCTGCAAGTCCACCAAATACCTGACCACTAGTTGGGAGGGCACCAGTGGCTAGTAACTTTGCGCCTGGGGCGAAAGCTAGTGCGGTGGTGCCTGCGCTAAGAGGACCGACTTCGGTTACGTCTGCTGCGGCTAATTCGCTGCCACTTGCGGTAGCTGCATTTACCCACTCACCGCCTGCAAGAGTTGTGCCATCAACTAGGTCGAATTGACCAGCTGGCTGCAATCCTGGCTGTAATAATTTTAATGCCATATTATCTCCTTTGATAAAAATTACGTTTAAGAATTTACAAAATTAACTTTTCTTTCTCAAGGCTTCTTGGATGAAGGCATATCTAGCTCTATAGTTTCCAGAGGGAACTCTGAAAGCTATATCTTCCATTGCCTTGCTTCTTTCGGAGCCATTCTCTACTAGACCACCTTTTCCGATTGCCTCAGCCACAGTAATGGCTTTTGGATGAGCTTCGTGAACTAAATCCGCTCCAGTCTCATCATGTAAATCGTAAAGTTTTTCGTAGTCTTCTTTTTTCTTTTTTGGCTTTTCATTATGCAGTTTTGAGAAACCTGAATAATAAGCCTTCATAAATTCATCATCTTGAAGATCCTGTACGGCATCTTTAAAATAACGATTTGAAACTTTGTCTGCTTTCTTAGCAAATTCATAAGATGGATATTTATTAGTAGAATTATTTATATCTTCTGCTTTTTTATGAAAAAAATCATTCTGACCTGATGAGAAGGCTTGCATTGGGTCATTAATATCATTTTGCATAAAATCATCTGCATCTGACATTCTATTCATATTTTTAATAGCCCTTCTTTCTTCTCTTGTCATCTTCTTCTGAGATGTTCCTGCCATTCCAAAGTCTCCTCTTCCAACATTCTCTTTACCCCTACCATATCTCTTACCTCTTTCTCCCATCCCAAGGAATGTGCCTTTGGAAGAGAAGAGTGCTGAACCAGCGGTGATAGAAAAGGCATAATTAGCAATTCTTTGAGGATCACTAGATCTTGCACCTGTTGCAAATCTAGTTGTCATATCTCTGTATTTTTCTGAACTCTCATTGTATGCTTTTGCTAGATAAGACTTTGTAGCCTCTCTTCTTCCAATGTCTGTTACTGGATCAACACCACCGCTGACTTTTGTTGGGAAGGCGTATCTAATTATTGTTCCATTTATAGAGATTGGCTCATCAAGTTTTACATATCCTGAGGCACGATAGTATTCTGCCATTTTATTTAAAAGCGCGTCCCCTTCTAATCCACCAAGTTTTTCGGCGTTATCTATCAGAGCCTCTCTTCTTGCTGGGTCATCCATTTGATTTTGGAGTCCGTCATTTTCGCCCTCAGGATCTCCAGTATTACCAGCAGTATTTTCTGAGCCATCATCACCGCCGCCTTCTGACTCTCCATCCTCTCCAGTTAGTTTATTATAGAGCCAGTATGAGCCGGCAACTGCTGCCGCAATTGCAGCCGCAAAAAGTAGGAAGCTCTTTGTCTTTGCCCACCAGGTTACCTTGGTGACTGCTGGGGTTGCTTCGGATGCCGCAACTCTTGAAGCCTTGACTGATTCCTCAAGTTCTTTCTTCATATTCTTCATTTGATCAAGTGATTCTGCCATCTGCTTTCTCAAGGTAACCATTTCTTCGGCAGCCTTTTTTTGGCCATCGAGAACTTCTCTTACTGCAGTATTTCCTGAGGCAACTTTTCCTTCAAGATTTTTTACAGCAGTATTTATTGCCCCAATATCTCCATCTATTTTTGTAACAGTTGCAGATAGCTCATCAACTTTAGTGGTAACTCCTGCTAGTGAGGCCTTTATAGAGTCATCTATTTTGGTTCCTACTGCTGTTAGTAATTCTATATTTCTACTTTTTAGTAATTCATCAATTTTTGCTGTATGACCTGCAAGTGTTGCGTTTAGGCTATCAAATGATTTCTTAAAGAAGGTACTCATTTCAGATAATTGTCTTTTTGTTGCCAACGTTGATGTGTCTAAAATTGAACCGCCAGCCTTGGCACCAGCAGGTCTTGCTACATCGCCAAAGTTTATAATATTTTGATTAACATTGTTTATAACTGGATTTGGAGCTGCCACATCACTAGTGCCCCTGATGGCTGCATCAACTCCACCACCCTCAGACACCTCTTTTGATAGTATTTTGAAGTTAGCTAGTTGATTCTTACTAAATACTCCACCGTCATTAAGCTTTCTTGCTACATCAAAAATTCCGTCTGATTTTGTAAAGTTTCTAATTTCAGTTATATTTTTATTATCTAAATGACTAGTATTAACGAGATTGTTTGGCTTAGCTACCCTTTTTAAGTTGGCTTTTGTAATTTCGTCAGGAGTTGGAAGTCTCCACTTTCCACTCTCAAATACAATAAATCCTGCCCCAGGTTTTCCTTCAAAATGTTTTACCGCTCTTTCTAGGTCCGTCCAAATACCTTTTAGATGACCAATATCTCTAATTCCAGCATCTGTAATTGCTTGAGCTGAAGCATTGAATGTTGATCTTGCAATAGACGATGACATTTTTTCACCACCTTTTATTGCATCTTCAGTAACTTCTTTCAAAATAGGATTTCTCATACCAGCAGCCTCTTTTACAAGATTTTTTTCATTATATCTAGAGATAATTCTAAGGTATTCATCAAAAGTATCTGATCTATTTGTTGAAATTATTTTCATATTGACTCCACTTCAAGAATCTCATCTAGAGTTCTTTCAATTTTATAGGCTAATTTAATATTGCCCTCTTTAATAGCGGCTTCTTTCATTTCTATTAGCTCATTAACAATTGTATCTGAAACCGCTGAGTCCATAGCCTCATTTGTCATTCTTTTTATCATTTCCTGAGAGTGACCACTAGCAAGAACTTCATCATCGTCTTCGTCCTCAACCTCATTGGTAAGCTGGTCTTCTGCAAGATTAAGGTTATTAGCCTCTTGACTAACACCTTTTATTGCAGCACCAAGGCCCTTTAATGCTTCAGTGGTTGCTTTTACATTTGTAGCACTAAGTCCATTTTGCTGAGCTTTCTTTAAAAGCAAATCAACTCTGTGAATATTTGCAATAGTAGCTTTTTCTAGCTCTTGAAAAACTTCACTTTTATTGTAATTAATCTTATCTTCTTTTGACCAATTGGACATTATTATTCCCTTTGTATATTAAGCTATAATTAGTATATAAAATTATTGACAATATTATTAAATTACAATAATAGAAACTCAAGAGTCCCCATTGCAGAAGTTGGAGGACCTGTAACAATTGCAACACCAGGATGAGAATCAGTTGGTTGTCTTGTAGTTAATTTTCCGTCTATGCCTACATATAGGGTTGCATTTACTGGGTAAATTTGTGTTGTATCAAATTGGTCTGTAGCATAAAAGCCTCTTTGGTAATGAATGGTTATTCTTCCGCTGCCTATAGTGGTATCGTCACCAGGAACTCCACTAACTCTATAAATATAGCTCACAATAATTTTAAAGCTATCAAAAATGCCATCACTGTCTGAATCATGGTTTAATGGTGTTCCGATTGGTACAGAAATTATTCCATTTACTTTATTTAAAATAACAGATATTGTGCTAACAAAAGAGCTATCAATAATATTTGGAAATTCTAAAACACCAGTAACCTCTTCTGCGTTAACTCTTTGTCCATTTGAGTCAACATCTACTGCCCTAACTGCAATATAAATAATTTCATCAATTTGAGATTTTGTGAAAGATGTTGTTCTTGCATCATCAATTATTCCAAGAGGAGCAGTTCCATCACTAACTGTTGCAACTATATCATTTCCAATCAAGCCTAATTGTGCAAACATTCCAGGCTGAAACTCTGCTGTTGGATCAACGGCAGTGCTCATTGGCATTGCATTTCCACTATGTATTACTTTTAGCATTTTTCCTCATAGGCAAAAAAATAAAGGGAAGATTTCTCTTCCCTTTATTATACTATTAATAGGTTTGCCTATCAGTCTTTACAATGGACTATTTAATAATATTGCCAATGGTTGTTCTAACAAGGTCGCCTGCAAATTTATCACCAGCCTTATCAAGATTTGAGGCAATCTTTGATAGATGGGTTACGACCTTCTTCTTCTCTGATGCTTCTTTCTTGAGGTCACTACCAATTGACATAGCAGTAGACTCAACTACATCAGCGGCAAAATTCTCACCCTTTGACCTTAAGCTTGCTGCAATCTTACCAAGTCCATGCATTACCTTTAATCCCTTTGGGGAGATAAAGCTTGGATTTTTTCTTCTTGCTACTTTTGGAGCTACAACTTCGTCTTCAATATTCATACCCATGTCATCAAGGGCCTCATCAAACTGGCCCATTAATGCGTTATCTTTGCTATCATCTTGTGCTGAGACTAGATCTGCAATCTCATTGTCATTAATTGAATCGTCCTTTGCACTATCAATACTAACAGTTGTGTCACCTTTAGTTACTTCTTGCTGAGCTCTCTTTGTAAGTGCTGGGCTCTTGCCCATGAGTCTTAAGAACTCATGAGCAATTGCATCACCATTTGTTTTAATTCTCATCGTTCCCCCTTAGTCCCAGAGTGATAGAAGTCTATCTGCATTAATTGCACCAGTTTGTGTATTTGACTCTGACTCAACGCCAACGTTGATGCCACCAAGGTCACTAGCAATCTTTACATTTCTGACTGCCTTAGCATTACCAATGCTGCGTTTAAAGGACTCAAATGCTCCATCATCAAATGACATGATGTCATCGACCTGCCTATCAAGGGCGACTTTGGTGTGTGGAAGGAGTCCCTTTCTCTGCATATCCATTCCTACGTCATAAGCGCGACGAAGTTTAATTCTGTAAGACTCTCTCTCTTCTTCTGCTCTCTTCTCTTGCATTCTTGAATTAAGTGCTGAAGTTCTGACATCAAATGGCTTAATTGAATCTGACATTTGAGGTCCAGTCTTCATTCCAGATGACATATTCTCTTGTGATCTCATTCCCATCTGAAGCCCATTCATAGTATGAAGGGCGCTCATATCATTGAGGTCATCAGACTTCTCATCACCCTCGGTGATCTCTTCTTCAGCCTTGTGATGTGGCCCCTTGTGATGTGGCCCCTTGTGATGCTTGTCTTTTGCATCATCAGCTAGGTCTGGCTTTAGAGGTGCATCGCTATTTTGCTGAGACTTCTTGAGAAGTGAGCTTCTAGCTGCTGCTCTCTTGGCAAGAACTTTTGTCTCAGCCTGCTTAACGATTGCTTCTCTACGAGCCTTTCTCATGTTCATTGCAGCAGTTACCAACTCTGATGCATCATCTTTTGCTTCATCATCTGCGTATGAACTGTTGTCCATGCTTTCATCATCCATCATGTCGCCCATCATATCATCCTCGTAGTCAACGTAATCGTCTTTCATGAAGTCCTTTTCTACTACAGCTTGTGCTGATTTTTTAATTTTAGTTGTATTAACAAATGTCTTTGCAATTCTAATTAGTGAAGTTGCTTCTCCAAGGATTCTTGCAGAATCCTTTCTAGCATCATATGCAAGTTTTACAAACTCTCTTCTCTGTAAAGAAGATAGCTTTGAAATATTGTCGTATGTTTCTGCCACCATTGCAAGCTCATCTGCTGAGCTATCAAGCTGTCTGTAAGCTTTCTTTAGGTTGTCCATAAGGTGTCTTGAGAGTGCAAGCTTTCCTTCGTCAGCTGCCTCTTCTCCTTCATTTTTCTTTTTCCCAGTAAAGACGTTGACATCAACATCAGCTTCCTGCTTGTCTTTTAGCTCATTAACTAAGTCTCTTACATTAGAGGCTGCCTCATCAATCTTTGAGAGCTCTTCGTCAATCTGTACGGCTGGCTCTTCAGACTTATCTTCTGACTCTTCAACTTCCTCATCAGATCCCTCTTCTCCTTCTGCCATAGCTCCCATGTCTGGTGGAAGTGGAAGCGCACCCATATCTGGGGCTGCTGGGGCTGCACCCATATCTGGTGGGGGTGGAAGTGCTGCGCCTGCATCTAAAGCTGCACCAGCCTCTTGTGCTGATTTTAGAAGGCCTGAAACGTATGGGATTCCGCTTGCTCTAATGTGCTTACAGACCTCTTGTCCATAACCCTGACTCTTGATCCAGTCCCAATTTGAATTGAGGTCTGCTCCAAAAATCTGACCAGCTGTAGCTGCAATAACTCTTTTGTTTCCTGAGAAGACTTCAAAAACAGAAGCAGTCTTATTGATAGTACCATTGCTGTTTCTCTTGATAGAGAATCTAGTGGTTAGTGATGGCCCATTGTAAGCAACCTTGGTAAGTCCAGCGCCTCTAGCGGAGGCTCTAGAGAGCTTCTCCTTGAGGGCAAGATCCTCCCTGGTAAGTTTATTCATGTCACCATCTTGAAGAAGGTGACGATCTTGTGTGTTTCTAACAGTCTCTGACATCTTGTCAGATTTGTAAGCTGATGGCTCACGATATGACTTGTCGTCTACAGAATCACCGCCCTGCATGTAGGCAATTCTACGAAGTCTAGCTTCCTGAAGTTCTGCTCTTGAGAGCTTCTCTTTCACAGCCATGTCTTCTCTAGTGAGCTTGTTCATGTCACCATCTTGAAGAAGGTGGCGATCTTGTGTATTTCTAATTGTCTCTGACATCTTATCAGACTTAAAGCCAGCTGGCTCACGATAAGACTTATCGTCTACGGACTCTCCGCCCTGCATATAGGCAATACGTCTGCGGAGCTCTGCTCTTTTCTTAAGATTTGTTTCGTTCATTATATCCTCCAATAATTGGTTAATTGATAGTTTTTCAGAATCTTTTACGCCAGCCACAGAAGTAAGCGGGGCGGGTGAAGTCCTATCTACAGCTTTAACCACATCGGCCTCTGCTGCAAAGTTTGGATTTTCTTCAGTTCCTTTTCCACCTGTAATAGAAGAGGTTGTTGATACTCCAGAAGTTAAATTTCTTTGCTCCTCAGGCTCTTCGCTAGAGGTAAATCTTTCTGTATCAAGGCCTGACTGATTATAGGCATATGATTTTATTGCGGCACTTTGCTGACCAGATAGGTCTTTATTGTCCGACTCTTTTATGATGAATCCATTATTAGCTAAAAAGCTAGTTACAATTTTTCTGCGTTGAGTTACATTACAGCCATTTTCGCCGCAAGCAGTTTTCATGATAGTCTCTAGATGAGAGGCCTGCTTTTCGCTTATTCTTCCCATCATTTCGTCAACATTATCAACGCCATAATTAATAAACTCGGTTCTGTACTCCTCAAGAGAGGCTAGGCATTTGAGCAATATGGCACCAGGCTCTGCTGGCTGAACCACTAGGGAGTATTCTATTGGTTTCAATCCAACATTAATCTCGCCATGTGCTGTTTTGTTCATAACGTGTGGGCAGTATTCCTTCTGTGTACTTGCCTTATTGCCACATTCGCTGCAGATGGACACTTCTACTGCGGTACCCATCGAGCCATACCTGACCAATCCAGTCTCGACCTTCCTTGCAAGATCTGGATAATTTACCTTATCTAGAGCGCAAAGACCGACAACTTGCTTAAACTTATCATCATAATGAGCATCAAGGATTATCCCCCTAATACCATCAACAGAGCTTGACTCATGATCTCTACATAGTGGCATTCCTATCCACTTTTTTGTAGCTTTTTTTAATTCTGATTCGGGGAAGATATCTCTATTGTTATTCCTATGTGGTGGAACGTTACCATGCCAGCGCCAGTTCTCATCGAAGAAGCCCCAGGCATCCTCCCCATTTGATGCTTTTTTGATTCCGCCATTATCGTCTAGATAAGACGACTCTGCTGATTTTAAGAAGATAATTGAAAAGTAAAGAAAATCTTCTGATTTTGGAGCAATAGCCCTGACATCTGTGGCTAGTTTACTTAGTCTTTCAACAATCTCTGGAGAGGCTAAAGCCTTGTCTGCTGATTGAGTTTGAATCTTTGACTCATTTGAATAACAAATTTTCTTTAACATTTAAACCTCAAGATAAACATTATTATCATTATTAATTTTCATGATCTTTGTGTAAAAAATAAAATAATTAATTATTTTCTTTTTCTTTTGAGTCAGAATCTGATAAAACAGCCTCTTCTTGCCTATACTTCTTTAGTATAGCAGATCTTCTATTTGTGTCATCATTTTCATCAAAAATTTCTTCATTTATATCTTTTTTGTCAGATCCACTTTTAATAACAGTTTTGGATCTAGTTCTGTCTCCAAATTTATAAAACATATATTCTCCTATGGTGTAATAACCAACACTCCAAGTATATCCGAATTAATATAATTAACCATGCGTTGCTTGGAATTTGCTAGGTCAATAAACATCTTTTCTGCTTCACCAGTTTTTTGAGTTAATTGAGTTATGAAGTCATCATTTTCAATTATTTCAACTAAATCAAAAATCTCCTTAACATTCTTAGATGATCTCATTGCAGAATCTGCAACAGCACTAATAATTTCAAATGTTGTAGAAATATCTTTAATTTCGTTCATTAATTTTAAACCTTCTTTTATATCAAGAAGTAATTTTTTTAATTTTTCAGTATTTCTTTCTACAGATTCATTATACTCATATTTACTACTCTTAACCTTCTCTTTATCAGCTTGAATTCCCTGATAAACAGAAAGGTTCTTTTTTAAATTCCTAAGTAACTCTTCTGATTTTTTCTTAGATTCTTTGAATAACTTTTCAGCTTTTTTTGCCTTCTCCATAACATCTTGTGGGACTGGAAAACCTGCTTTTTTATTTAGAAAGAATAAATCAAAATCTTTATATCTTGATTGTGAGGCATCCAATATTGAATCATTTTGTGCTATTCTTAGTACTTCAAAGTTTGGGAAAGATTTTCCAAATAATGTTTGTGTTTTAAAATTTAAAATTGAAGAAATTTTGTTCCAATTATAATCATTTTTTGTCGCCAAAATAATTTTGCCATCAAACTTGAGAATGTTTTCTAATGAGTTTTTTGCTGTTAAATTCATAGCCTCATCAAAAGAAGATATTGTTGCAGGAAGACAATACTGCTCTCCAATTTCTTCAGATGCAAATTTAACTATATCCATTTCAATAAAATTACTTGAAATGGTTTTTGGACTTGAATTAATTGCAACTCTAATATTATTGTGATCATATGATGCAATCTTATGAATCTTAACATTATAATTGAAAAGAAGATCCAGATCAACTATTGCAATTTTATTTTCAATATAATTAAAACTCTGTATAGATGCAAGTTTTGAAATCTCTGAGATTCCATTAACTTTTATATTTACATCTCCATGTTTATAAATATTGCTTGGTAAGAATGATGATATTTTTATTGCAGTATTTTTAACCACTGACTCTGACGACAAACTTTCCGCAGAGTCGATGAATGCTTGATCACCAATGGAGATATCTAGCAAACTAGACATTCCGCCCTTTACTTCCAATACGGCAGATACACTTGCGCATGAGAATATACCTGGTGTACCAGGTTGAATATTTCTCTCTATCTTCTTTATAGATAAGCTTTCATCTAGAAAAATTATATCAATTGGATAATTTACAGTTCCCATATGATATGAGACATCCGTTGCCCTTTTATATGGAAATATTAATCCAAAGCTATTTCTAATATTTCCATATGCCTGAAGTCCAACGGTTTTCTTCTCAAATGAATCGGCTATGTCACAAATAAAAGCTGCCTTTGCAGAACCAAATTTATCTAAAACTCCGACTATATTGGAATTTCTTAAATTGTTAATTTTTATTTGAAAAAGACTGTTATTTATTTTTCTTATAGATGAAAAATTTATATTGGCATATTCAGCAGATTTTTTTAAATCATTTTCATTTAAACTTGTCTTTATATATCCATATGATATATTTTTTAATTGATCATTTAGATTTAAAAATGATAATTTAATTTCTTCAGTATTATTTCCTTCAAAATAAAATGAGTCAAATTTTTTATTAAATTTAAAATATTTTGGATCGCCATTTTCACAAATTATTTTTTCACTATTAAAATTAGAGCTTTTTGAAAGAGAAAAAATATTATATTTTTCATTAGCCAAAGACTCTAGCGAAGCTGGATTGTCTGATACTACCAGGACATTTGAATTGTCATCAATATCATCAAATAAAAAATCAAAAAACATATTAGACTCCATGGGATCATCTGATAATGTATGTCTTTTACCACCAGATATGGTTGCTGTTGGTGTCTGATTATCTTCTGTTGTAAACTTTTCTGGTGTTAAAGAGTCAAGACTAGTATGGCCATCTTCCATGAAGTCTCGATAATTGCCACGACCTTTCATTGAGGCCATTTCATTCTCCTGATCTCCTATGTATGGCCATGCTATTTTTTTCATCATAATCTCTTTGCAAGCTCTTGTAATACTACGTTGATAAAATAGGGGTCCTTTCCATTCAAAACGTTTTTAATTAGACCCAAGCTTACGCCAATTGCAGCGCCACCAGGGTTCTTTTTGCTAGAAATTTCAATTGTATTAAATTTCTTAACTCTATTTTTAACATTTATAAATGACCTAGTCTGTGCTTCTGGGGACATTCTTGCTAGCATTATCTTGATTATTTTACTCAATTCCTGAGCAACATATACTGGATCTCTTTCTAGTATTTGAGCCTTTTTAATCATTTCATCCGACATATCTCTCCGCCTCCTTTCTGACATCTTGATATGCCTTCATTTTAGACTCTACATTGCCAAGGGTTTCAAAGTTACTTTTAATAATATTATTAAATTTCAATGTTAATTCTGATATTTTTGCATCTTTTTCCATAATATCAGAGTTGTTTATTGCTTTAACTAGCAAATTAAATTGACGAGAATAATCTACTTCTTCCATTTGAGCAATTTTTTTTAATAAGAAATCCCCGAAATCAGCAAGAACTACCTCTCCAGACTCATCCAAATTATCTGACATATTTATCATCAAATCTTTCAACTCTTCATATGAAGTATTTTTATTGTGTTTTTTTATTTTCTTATTAACATGCAAATGTTGGGCTTCATTTTCTTCTGCTTTTGAGAATGGCTGACCTCTATAAGTTCCGGTATAAATAAAACCCCTTGAACCAGTCTCTGTTTCTGCCGATGGAGTAACCACTGGCATATTTTTTACTGATTTTGTTGGTTTATCATTTTTAGAAGTGTAAGATTTTTTATTCATTTTTTATTTTCTCTAATATCTTTTGTCTATTTAGCTTTGAAATATTAGAAGAATCACTAATTAAGTCTTTTACTGTAAAAGAAATTTTTGAAAAACCTGTATCAATTTTATAATTATTCAAGCCAGCTCTCACTGTAATTTTTCCAGATCCTTGTGTAATAATCTCAAAGATAGGATCCTGACTATGCATAGATAGTTCCTGGGCAACCTGATTTGATAGACTAATTTCAAGCTTATAGCCTCCCACCCTTAGCTCGGGAGATAGTGCAAGGCTAACATTGCTTGAGTTTTGGTTAGAAATGATATCGCGAATTTTTGCAATTGCAGCATCTTTTGCTGGATTGGAGCCAGGTAAGCCGCCGCTACCCGAATTAATTTTCAAGAATCCACTTCTAATAAGATACGTCAAGGCATCATGTGGAGTAGTAAAAGTAACACCTGGTATATCTTTAAAGAAAACAATAAATTTAGGAGTTGAAGAAGCACTGACACCATGTAGCTGTATAGAGTTGGGGTGGGATCTATCTTGTGCAAAATTTTGAGATGCTTTAACAGAAATTATAGGAGAGGAAGAGACTTGTGGAGAAGGATTTCCGCTAGGACTTCCACTAGGACTTCCACTAGGACTTCCACTAGGACTTCCACTGGGACTAGG
>Ga0181346_1000984_pt1 | contig 12589 bp, 26 predicted proteins | sample Su13VDMM15DN_FD_130100 | JGI IMG/M metagenome (GOLD analysis project Ga0181346, IMG submission 130100) | Freshwater viral communities from Lake Michigan, USA - Su13.VD.MM15.D.N | ecosystem: Environmental > Aquatic > Freshwater > Lake | place: USA: Michigan | collected 2013-07-15 | reverse complement strand
GGAGGACTTGATACTACTTTTTTTGTGACTAGAAACTTATCTACTATTGACTTGATTAAATCAAAAAAATATAAAATTTCAAATTTATCTATTGATATTGGTTTTATATTTAATAATTTTACTGATATTAATTTTTTAAACTTTGGTTTTCCAATTAGATTTTTTTTAGATGATAACCCCCTAGGGAACGAATATGATAGATTGATTGGTTTATATCCTTCAGCAAGTATTTCTTTAAATAATAATACAATTACAAGTAATAACTTGGGAAAACCGACCTCAATAGACATAGTGGATTCCTCTAATGTTTTTAATGATAATGTGATAGGAAGATTTTATAATACATTTAAAATAACAACAACTAACGCAGACTATAGAATTTTGTTACAATTCGGAAAAACTCAAACTGTAGCAGAATATAATTTTTATAATTTTTTTAGTAGTAGAATTGTAAATTCCGCTACAACAACAATAAATTCCAATACTTCTAATAACGATATTTCAGATTTTTATTTTGACTCAAAAACTTTTGATTATTTATGTTTTACTATTTTTCCTTTCATCGAATTTTTACCTTTAGCCCCTCCTTTATATTTAAATATCATAAAACTAGATTACACTGTAAATTTTGACCTTGAGGAACTAAATTAAATGGCTTGGAATAAGGTTGACGATAATTTATACGTACATGATAAAGCCCCCTTTGGTCTTATAAAAATTGATAGTGTTTGGGAAGTTTACGACCTTAGAGATAAAAGTAAATTCATAGAATTTACAGATATTTTTAACAATCCCGTTTTTCCTGTAGATTTCTCAAACTCTGATTTGACCGTAAAATCTTTAAATTCTTTGGGAAGCCTAAACGGTTTGACTTCTAATTTTATGCCTATTGGTACGATAATACAATCAATTAGAGACACCGCCCCTAGTGGGTTTTTATTATGCAATGGGGCTGAATATTTATTTTCAAACTATTTAGATTTATTTTCCGCCTTACCAATAGTAACCAATACTATCACTTTTACAATTGCTTCGCCTTGTGTAGTTACCTGGAATTCTCATGGTTTAGCGACTGGTCAATCAATACAATTTTCAACCACTGGGGCACTACCTACATTTTCCGTTTTTCAAGCTGTTTACTATATACGTAAAATCGACTCCAACACCTTTCACTTGTACACTACTCTTTCCAATGCTATGAATATAAACTCAACTACAGGAAGAATCAACACTAGCGGAACACAAAGCGGAATCCATACGGGAGAAAGCTATTTGTACGGAAATGGAAACGGTACTACTACTTTTAATATACCCGATTTACGGGGGGCATCTCCTAGGGGGGCAGGTACTTCTACGGGTTATATACAATCGGCGATTTTAACACTCGGAGAAAAAACCGATGACCAATTTCAAGGACATTATCACGGGACAGTTTCTTCACGAATTGGGGGTTCGGCTCTTCTAGCCCCTGGTAGTGGGTACGAATGGACAAATGGAAGTGAAATTGTGGGTTCTCCAACAACAGACGGAACAAACGGAACGCCAAGAACAGGAACAGAAACAAGGGCAAAAACCCAAGCCGTAAATTTTTATATTAAGTATTAAAGGAAAAAAAATATGAACGCTTACCAATTAGACAATCTAAATTTTTTCCTCAATACGGTTAAATGTAATATTGACCCCAAAAATGATACAAGATACGCAATACCAAAGGGAGCCGTAATCGTAGAACCCCCACCAATAAAAGAAAATGAATGTCAATATTGGAATGAAATTTCTTGGGAAATAAAACCTGATTTTTCAGGAAAAATTTATTATTCTAAAATTGATAAAAGCGAAAAAAGATTTTTAAAAGGTGAGTCTTTTGATTCTAATTATACTGAATTAATTCCATCCCCTGAAACTTATATTATTTGGAAAAATAATTCTTGGGAAGTAGATGAAGCTTTAAAATCTCAATATTTAAAAAATCAATGCAAAGAAAAATCTAAAGGCTTAATCGCTTCTTGTGACTGGTCGGTCTTAATTGACGTGAATATTTCCAATAGATCCGAATTTGAATCTTATAGAACTATACTAAGAAATTTAATTTTGAACCCTGTAGAGAATCCAATTTATCCCTTGGAACCCGATCCAATATGGAATTAAAAAAAAAACGATTATTGGATGTAAACGTAAACGTAGACTTGATTCCAATAGCTGTAATTATTGGAATACTAGGATTTTTATATGTCTCAAGAAATAAATAGGGAACTTTCCAAAATTGACCCCCGACTGGTTACATATTTTAATTCGCTTTCTAAAATTATTAAAGAAGCTACTGGAAAAGATTTCAGAATATTTGAAGGAAACAGAACGCTAGAAAGACAACAAATTTTAATAAAACAAGGTTTTTCCAAAACTTTAAAATCTAATCATCTACATATACCATCTAAAGCAATCGATATAATTGAATTCCCATGGACATGGAACGGTTTTATTTTAACCCCAGAATACAAAAAATTAGTAAACAATCATTTAAAAAATTTCCCCGATATTTCTTGGGGGGGCAACTGGAAAAAATTTTTAGATCTACCGCATCACGAGCTAAAAAAATGAAACCCAAAGTTAAAAAATTTAGAACTAAAAAAAAATCCATAGCAGAGCAAGAAGCAAGTTTATTTTCAAATCCTAAACTTTCAAAAGAAGCTTTTAACAGGGGTTTTAATTTGGGTACTACTGGCATAATTAGAAGCTTACTAAATTTTATTGGTAGTAGTACTTTTTCTCCAGTAACCAAAAAAACAAAAAAAACCCTATCTTTGAACTTTGGGGAAACCGCTGAAAAATGGATTGAAGACTTGCGGGATGAATGCGAAAGAACCGATAACGTAGAATATTATCATGGTTGGAGTGACGAGAAAGGCTATAAATGCGAACGAGATACATTAAACGAAAATCATCCTGATTACCAAGTCTTTGGGGGAAAAATAACCGTACATAATACAATTAATAAAAAACTAAATAACATAGCAAAAGAGATAAATATTGAAGAAGCTGAATTTTACAATAGAGAAGATGAGTATTACGACAGAATGAATGAAGTTTTACAGAATGTTCAACTAGATGATGAACCAATTTTTTAAGGGAAAAATAATATGACAGAAAGAGAAATATTTTCACTACAAAAAAAATATCCTGACTCGGAAGTTATGAATAAGGGAAGAATGTTAAGAAGAAATATGAATGAAATAATTTTTATAATTAAAGTTAATAACCAACTAAATGAAATTGATAAAAAAGCAATCCTTGAAGAACTGATTTTAAAATCAGAAAAATCAAATAAATTAAAAAAAAGGAAAAAATAAAAATGGCTAACTTGGATTTAGTAAATAAAGATTTGGATAAAATAAACCCCGAACTTGTAAAATTTTTAAATGTACTTATTCAGGAACTAAAATTAAAAAATTATGATTTTAGAATTTTTGAAGGCTACCGCTCCAACGAAAGACAAAATTATTTATACAGTGTTAAAAAGACAACTTCCCTAAAAGGGGGGCAATCTAAACACAATAAAATTCCTAGTGAAGCCGTTTCAATCGTGCAATACATTAATAATCAACCTACTTGGGGGGGGTTTATTCTTACAGAAGAATTTAAAAAAATTGTAAATGGCGTCTTACTAACTTACCCAAGAATCGAATGGGGAGGAAATTGGAAAAATAAAATACCGTATCAATTTGAAATTAAAAGCAATCTATCAAATATTCTACCGATACCAATAAAACCCGTGATCGTAAACCCCCCCCAAGTTAACCCATTAAAACCTTTACCGATAGCAATTGTTCCACCCCCTAAAATAATAACCCCTATTGTTTCCCCTGCAATATCTCCAAATATACAACCTTCAACCGTACCGATAAAAATTCCAACGCAAGCCCCTTTAATACCCGCTTCCGTTAAAATGGAAGTCGATAACTCATCTATAATTGTAATTGGTGTCCTTGCTGTAGCATTTTTATTTTTCAAAAAATAATGTTTGTTCATCCAGTAGAATTTAAAAAAATTTCTTCGGGGTTTGGGTATAGAACTGACCCTTTTACAGGTAAAAAAGGTTTTCACAATGGTATTGATTATTATATACCATACGGAACTATTGTAAGATCATCTTTAAACGGTATAATTTATAAAACTAATTATTTAGATACTGGTTACGGTATGAATGTATTGATTGATCATTTAAACGGTTATTATACTTTATACGGTCACTTGTCTGAAATACTGGTTACGCCCAGTCAAGAAGTAAAGCAGGGGGAAATAATAGCGAAATCGGGAGATAGTGGGAGATCAACAGGCGCACACCTCCATTTTGCCATAAAACAAAATAATCAATTTATAGACCCCGTTAAAGTATTAAAATATCCTAAGCCCTTGCCCGCCTCTGTAGTGATTGCATCCAATCCAAATTTAATTTTTATCCCTTTATTTCTTTTTTTGCTTCTCAAAAAATCTTAAACTCTATAAACTCTACAAAAATACATTAATTATCTACAGGATAGAGTATGCCAAAGAAAACAAATTTACCGATTTATAGGTTCAAGGGCGATATTATACGCAAATTGAGACAGTCCCCAGACCAAAAACTAAGAATAACCTTCCAGGATGAACAGGAAAACGGGTTTGAAATAGACGATATACAACAGATCCCGACCGTAGAAATACTAGAAAAAAGATTTCCTGACTCGGAAGAAATACAAATTACCGCTTATTTTAACGATATTCCCATAAAGGATGAAACTATTAATTTACATGAATATTCTAGGGATGATGAAAATTTAGCTTCAAAAGAAACCGAAAAATCTAAAAATTCAGAATACGGGTTTATTTCTCAGATGATGAAACAACAGGAAATTTTATCCGAATTGAAAATGAAAAGCTTTGTAGAAATTACTAATCTTAAAATCGACGCTATGAAACACCAATTTGAAGAAATGCTACAAAGCAAGGAATCTATTTATATGGAAAGGCTGGAAATTGAAAGGGAAAAGGTAAAATTAGAAGCTGGCATGGAATCGGAGGGTTTATTATTTAAAGCCCTATCAAATGCAATAGATCAAGTAAGCCCACACTTGGGAGATATAGCCCTAACCTTATTAGAAAAATTTTCGGAAAATAAAACTAACTTAGGATATATAAAAAAACAATGACAAAGGAGGAAAAAATAATCTTTGAAATACTGGAAAATTTAATAATTCTTTTTCAAAATAATCTACCTGCAAAAATTTTAAAAACTCAAGAATTTCAAGAGATTAAAAATAAAATGGAACTACTAAGAGACAAAAAATAAAATATTAATATTAATAAAAATATTAAAAATAATAATTGACTTTTTTATAGTTTTATTTTATTAGTTTTATAGCTCAAAGGAGAGCTATAAAATGATAACAAGACTAGAAACTTTGAAAAGATGGGCTAATGATAATAATTTAAGAATTGTTATAAATAGCCCAGACGCTTGGGGAATTGATACAAAAGAATTTGGAAAAAAAAATCTATATGCTTATAGTTATTTTGATAGTGAAAAAAATTGGTGGGTTAATCCGACCAGGTCTTTTGAATATATAAACGATATGCATCTTCACATAAAAAGAGAAGTTTTAGACAGGAGAAAAGAAAATGTTTGATTTGGAAGATATTATTTATGGGTTTTTTCTTTCAATATGTTCCGTATTAATAACAATTATAGTTATAGATTACGTATTTAAAATTGGAATAATGATAAGAGTAAGACTATGAAAAGCGAAAAAGAGAGACAAGAAGAACTAAATATAAAAATATCTCACATAGTTAATATTAATAAAAATTTCAATCTTAAGGATACGGATTCCTTAACTTATGCAATTCTTGCGTCAACAATTTACGATTCATTGAAATCTCATGGCTTACATTGTTTACCGATACGGGTACTATATGATATAGATATAAAACTTTCAAGGATTGCAAACAATGAAGAAAATTGGATTAAAATTGATATGGAGGAAATTTGATGGAAACCTTAAGTTTTAGTTTACCCGTAGAACAAAAAATAAAAATAAAAAAATACTGTGATTCTAATAATTTAAATTTATCTCAATTTATTAGAGCTACAATTTTAGACCGTATCTCATATTTAGAAATAAAAAGGAAAAAAAAATGAATAGTTTGAATTTATTAATTTATGTAACTGGTTTATTTATTATAATTCAATTATTTTATTTATTTTTTAGAATATATATTATTATAAATTAAAAGGAAAAAAAATAAACTATGAAATTAATTAAATTTACAAATAGAGTGGAGGAGTATAAACCTAAAGAATACATTATTCAAAATAATGATAATATTTATTTTGATTTTACTCAAGAGTCAAATGGTTATTATTTTGTATCAATATATTTTGATAAATTGAAATACTCTTTAAAAAATTGTAAGAGATTGTCGGAAAATCAAAAAAATATTTTTATTAATAATTATTATGATTTTATTAATAACAGTGAAAGAGGAATACTTGACATTAATAATTTAATAGAAAAGATTATAGAAGAGAATTTATAAGATGAATAAAGAAAAACTAATTATTTTAAAAATAATTAAAATCTTTCAAGGTAAAATTGTTAACAACTACCCCTGTAAAGGAACAAAGTTTAGCGAGGCAACCCCCCAGTTATTTGGAGGGGTTAAGGGCTGTAAATCCCCGAACGGTAGTTCGGAAGAAAAAAAGGAATTTAAATGCAATTAATAGGAACTTGTCAGATAAACAAAAAGGATAAAAAGGGAAATTTGCTTATAGCAATTCCATTATTTCCTAAAGCTGATCTTTTTTTAGTAGCTAACAATAAAAAAGATAAAGAAAATTCGCCTGATTTTTTGGTTTTTATAACTAATGTAAGGATAGGGGCATTATGGAAAAACAAATTTGAAAAAGACGGTGAAAGTAAAAATTATTTAGCAGGCAGTATCTTTACCCTTGCCCTACCCGACAATAGCCTAAAAATAGTTATCTTTGAAGATAAAACTCAAAAGGAAGGCATATGGTCGGGCAGTATTTTTTGGAGTGATGGTAAAAAGGAACTTGACCAAAGTATACAAATCGAAGAAAATCAATCTGATGACTCCAATACAGAAGAAATTTTTTAATGAACTAAATTTAAAAGGCTGGGAAGCTAAGCGAATTTAGTTACCCCAAACAAATAAAACAAAGTGTTTTTCGGTTCACTATAAAAAACCGATTTTTTTTTTATTTTTGGGAGAAATTTGTAAAATGATCTTTGGGGGAAATTTGGAAAATCGAGTGTATTCACCTGGGGGGGGTAGTAACACCCCCCTTCTAATGACAAAATCAAATTTAGAAGAACCCTTTTGCGACTGGATATCTTTTACAATAGACCCAATATTTTTAAATGACATTGTGATTTTTGGAGTAAAATCAGTAGAATTGAAAAATTGGAATTCCTATTCTGTGGCTTTCTTTACTTCATCTTATGTCTTAATTGCCTATAATCCCGATCGTCCCGAACTAAGACTATTTTTAAGTTTTTCTTCAAAAGCCCTTTATTCCCAAAAAATAACTTTTGAAGATTTGATTAAATGGGCTATTGAAAGAAAGGGGAAATTTACTAGAATCGATCTTACTAAAGATGACTATAGAGGCAGATTAAATTTAGATACTATTTTAAATAAAATAAAGGCTGGTGAATTGGTTACTAGATTCAGAAATTTTACAGTTTATGAAAATCAAGAATTTAGCACGATTGAAAGTGGTAAAATAGGAATGGGAAAAGGGGCTAAAACTATATATTTAGGGAACTTAAAAAAATCAAATGTCATTGTTAGAATTTACGATAAAGGGGCAAAAGAAAAGGTTTCATATCCTTGGGTAAGAGTTGAATTCCAGTTACGGCATGAAGTAGCTGATCAATATTGTAATTCTAACTTACTAATTGATCCCGAGACGGGAGAAATAAAAAAAACCGAAAATTCACAAAAAATAATAACTGGAGATATTAGTGAAAGAAATTTCCCGAGTATAGCAAACTATTATTTAAGATTTTTAGACGTAACAAGAAAATTAAACGAAAGTATTTTGCATAAAAGACACTGGAAAATTTCAAAATTTTGGAGAGATTTCATAGGAACAGACGAAAAAAATTCGATAGGTCTTCCTAAGTATAAGGCAGGTTTGGAGGACTTGCGAGAGTGGGCGACGCGTTCAATATCTGGTTTAAATTATTTATTAGAAGAAGCATACGGGGACGATTACAAAAAACAGAGAAAAGAAGAAGGAAAAAAGAAATTTGAAGAAAATACAAGATATCAAAACTTATTAAGGGATAAACAAAAATATGGATAAAATTATAAAAACCAAAAAGTTAGAAAGCTATGAAGAAACAATTTATAAAATTTTTGAATTCACAAATTTATATTACACCGATGTAATTTTTTTAGATTGCAAGACTCCAAGAGAAGTCTTTGAAATTGTAAAAAATTTAAATTACAAACCCGATCCTAAAGGAATCGAATTTCTTTCAAGACCCCTTTATAGCATTTTTGAAAAAGACCTTCCAAGAGATTGTGACGACAAAACTTTAATAATTACATGTTATGCAAAACTGAAAGGAATACCCTATAAAATAGCAGTGACAGGAAAAAATAAATATCCTCATCATGTTTTTCCGATCCTTTGCTTAAATAACTCATGGGTTATTTTTGACGCCACATACGAATATTCAGAAATGGGAAAATTTATTTTTGCCCCTGTATTTTTTAAAATCTTTGAAGAAAAAGACTTGCTTAAATTTAATCAGTAAGTAAAGTTATTTTGTGGCTAAATTATACACTTTAGAGGGGTACCATAAAAATGGAACTTTGCAAAAATACAAAGTTAACCCCGATAAAAGCCCAGTATACTATAATGATTATGAGCTAGGTTCTTGGCTTTCAGCCGCTCTAAGATTGCCCCCTTTAAATTTTGGGGCACTTGCGGCAATGGTTCCAAGTTTTCCCCCTATTAGTTTGCCAAGTTTTCCCCCTATTAGTTTGCCCCCTTTACCCCCTTTACCCAGTTTACCGAATTTTTTTCCAAACATAACCCCCCCCGTTTTTAATCTACCAAGTTTACCATCTGTAAATATACAAATTCCAAATATCTCCGCATCTTTACCAAAAATAGATATTCCAAACATTTCACCCCCTCCACCAATAAAAATTGAAATTCAAACCCCAAAAATAGATTTAAGACCTAGCCCAGTAAAGGTAAAAGTCAACGCTGAAGAAGTAAAAAAAGTAGGCGAGGGTGTAAAAACCGTAGGGGGAATAACTACTTTGGTCGGCAAAGGAATGGTTGAAGTTGGGGGGGCAATGGTCGGAACGGTTGCATTAGCAGAAGTAGGGGCTGTCGTAGCAGGGGCAGGCGGTACGGTTATGGTAGCAGGGGCAGGGATAACAGGGGCAGGGGTTCTAATTTCTCAAGTTGGCGGTACAATCGCAACCGCTCAAAGTATTATCGCTAGTAGAGATATTATAGGGGGGTTAAAGTTAATCGGAGAAACCAGTGATAAGGTCGGTTATAAAGACATATCTCAAACCACAAACACCGCTGTAAATACAATCACACAAACACAAAGTACAATTAATCAGGTACAAACCCAAGCACAAAACGCAATAAATCAAGCCCAAAATATAGCAAATACCTTTCAAAGTAGCAACCCGCAACAGTCTGTAAATTCAGTCAATAATCTACTCAATCAATCGGGAGTAAGTACCCAAGTAACTGACAGAATTTCCCAAGGGGGGCAAATGTTACAGACGGGACAAAATTTATTTTCTAGCACAAGCCCATTTAAAGACGATATTTTTAAATCTTTAAATATAAAACCAAGTACGCCTAGCAGTATAGTCACCCCTTTAAAACCAATTTTTAAAGATCCTGTAAACGATCCATCACACCCCCTATATATACCACCGCCCCCAAGCAATAATAAAAATACTATAGACTTACCAAATAATATAATTCCTAAAAAAGAAAATTTAAATACTAATAATATTGGAATTTTTTTGATTGCTGGAATAGGTTTTTATATTTTTTCTAACAGTAAAAAAGGGAAGGGAAAAAAGAAATGAACGACAACTTGGAACCAATTATAATGGCTGTAGTTTACTTAGGGATTGAAGTTTTTAAATATTTCACTTCAGGAAAAAAAATATCAATGAACACCGAAAGAATACAGGAAATTTTAAAAAAAATTGATACGAAATAGAACTATAGACTACAAAAAAAACGAGTCTTTACCTAGTAGTTTACTAGGGATTGCGTTTATTTTAGGATTTGTTTTTTTGATAAATTATAAAAACTCTAAGGGGACATTATGACAAGTTTTCAAATCATAGAACTGGAAGAGCAAAAAAAAATTATACAAGAAGAAATTTACAAATTACAATTTTCTAATGATCCAGACAAAAAAGAAAAAATTCAAATTCTAACAAATAATTATAATGATATCAATGAGGAAATAAAAGTTTTAAAAGATCAACCGATTACAAAAGAAAACTTTCTTCCTATCCTATTAATTGGCGCTCTAGCAATATTTTATATAATAAATTCAGGAAAAAAACAATGAAAAAACCTAAAAAATTAAAATTACCAAAGAAGCCAACCAAAAAAGCTTCTCTCGAATCTCTTAAAAATTATCTCAAAAAGGTTTCCGAAGTGAATCGAGAAAATAAAAAAAGAGAATCGGAGTATAAAAACTTTGAAAAATTACACGCAAAAATTAAAGGAATGTGAAGAGATGAAAGCAAAAAAAAGAATAAAAGCAATGACAAGACTTAAATCTAAAAAATCCTACGGAAAATCTAAATTAATGGATTTGGTTATAGGGGCAATTTTGGGAAATACCCTTACAAAATACGTTTCTAAAATGTCGGTGGTTCAGTCTATCCCGTATTCAGGAATATTAATACCCGTAGCTGTAGCCTATGGTACTACTATGGCAAAAATTCCCTATGGTGAAGGAATGGCAGTCGGGGCAAGTGTTCAGGCTGTAAATGAAGGAATTAAAATTTTTGCCCCCGATATTCACGCTAAATTTTTGGCAGGGGCTGACGAATATGTGGTTTCTTCTTCTAGTGATCCTTTAGCAGGGGCGCAATTTTTATTAGGTGAATCCCAAAATTCAGGCATGATGAATCCTTTAGACCGTGATGAATACGTGGTTTCGGGTGCATCGAACGACCCTTTAGAATAAGTTATTAAAAAAAATATACGATGAAAATCGAATAAAAAAAAGGAATTAAGATCATGAGACAAACGCAAATTGGGGACGCTGTAGTTCCCTACTATCAATCGGAAAAATATAGTACGTGGGTACTTGCAACGGGAGATACTGGATTTAGACCGTTTAATAATATTGAATCTCAAAACTTGAGAAACTACAATAAAGGGCAAAACCTATTCCAAAACAACCAAGGTAGAATCTTAGCCCTAAAGGCTGAAATTTATGGGGCAGACTTTGGAACGCTAGGCTTTCCGATGACCGCAAAAAATACCGCTCCCCCAATTCTTACCGAATTGACCAAATTAATAGCACAAGCAAGAATACAGGTTCAACAGGATTCTCAAGTTGTTCACGAATCTTTAATGAGTTCACTTGTAGAACCGCTTCCAAAATTAATTTATCCCTTTGAAGTAGGAACGGTTACTAATAGTTTTAATATGCCTGACGCTGTTCAGCCAAACGATTCTAGTATAATGGTCAAACGCTCGCAAAAAGTAGGAATTTATTGGACTCCACCTTTATTTGTTGCTCAGGGTAGAACTATAGATTTTTCAATCTCTTTACCTGGCAACTATTCCGTCCCCTCTTCAATTTCAACTTTGTGTATTAAATTTTTGTTGGTAACTGAAGAAATTCCACAATCTAATCTTTCACAAGTTAGATAATAAGACCGCAAAAGGGGGGCTAATTGCCCCCCTTACAGGAGAATAAATGCAACTTTTAAAACTACCCCTGATAGAAGGGGAAAACAACGCTTCGCAAATTTTAGCAGGGGCGCAAACCCTAGCCGTACAAATTACCCATAATGCTGGGAATGACTTTATAATTGAAGGTTTTAGAATTCAGTATAATGGCAGTATAGAAGAAGTTAAAATAAGACTTTACGACGCTCAAAGAAATAGGGATATAATTACACCCAATACACCAATCGGGACAATTGGAGATAAAAGAACCGTAGCCCCAATTATTCCTTTTCAAAAATTACACGATCCCATTATTCTAAAGAGTGGTCAATCTGTACAACTCTATGTAAACAATACTACTTCGGGGACTATAGCCGCAAAAGATATTTCTTTAAGTCTATTTGGCTACCAAGTATCGAGTGAAATGTAGAAATGAACAATGTAAGACATATTTCTATTTACAATCAATTAAACACGCAATCATCGACAGCGGGAGGACTTGATACTACTTTTTTTGTGACTAGAAACTTATCTACTATTGACTTGATTAAATCAAAAAAATATAAAATTTCAAATTTATCTATTGATATTGGTTTTATATTTAATAATTTTACT
>Ga0181346_1000981_pt1 | contig 12631 bp, 14 predicted proteins | sample Su13VDMM15DN_FD_130100 | JGI IMG/M metagenome (GOLD analysis project Ga0181346, IMG submission 130100) | Freshwater viral communities from Lake Michigan, USA - Su13.VD.MM15.D.N | ecosystem: Environmental > Aquatic > Freshwater > Lake | place: USA: Michigan | collected 2013-07-15 | reverse complement strand
AGTACTCGCAATTGGCAATTGACGGGTTGCACCAGCGTAGGGTTTGCCATCCACGCTGTTGATTGGGCGTAAGCCGTAGGGAGCTGTTACGCTTGGATAAGCCATAATAAATCTCCTAAATTAAAAATTAACCACCTTTTCCAAAAGAACCCACAGTAACCTTACCTTCATTGAAGAGAGGCATACGAGGATCATTCTGGCGCATAAGAGCGTTCTCCACAGCCTTCATTTGAGCATTAGCTTGGTCAGAGTAATAAGTATTACGCTGAGCTACAAACTCAACTGGGGTTTTGCAAAGTAACAGCCCGCCAATCTCAATATTGTCTTTAAAACGACTATTGGGATCAACTAGCATTTGAAATTTGGGTTGTTCCTCAATCCTTACGGGCTCCCAACCTTCTCTGAGTTTGGCAGATAGGTTACGTGGGTCAGCCTGGTTTAAAGATGAGACACGAATCCAACGATACGCATACCCAGCCTGTTTGTCGGGCTCAGGGAGTAATTCAGGCGGAGCCCAATGCGTAGGGCGCTCTACCTCAACTCGGGTATCTAATTCACGGGTCAGTCTGTTGTTAGCCATTTGAAGCCTCCAATTTTTGTTGTTCACGAGCGTACACTTCCGGACTTAAGCCTAGTTTTTTGATCAAGGCCATTTGTGACTGCTTTAACCGTACCTGTTTGGAGGACGTTGAGCGGGTCGCCGGAGCTACCACCGTACTTGGCTTCGCTTTCGGAGCTGTTTGGGGCTCTTTTTCTGGCTCAGCCTGACTACCTTCTTCCACAGTCTCAAAGTACTCTGGAAATTTTTTGCGCATTGTTTTGTCAATGTGCTTGAAGTACTGGTCTGAACCTACGACTTTTGGGCCGTACTCATCTACCAATTCTTCATGTATCCCTACCGCAAAATTGGACATGGCTTTTTTGGAACCATACCAAGGATTCTCATCCAACCAAGATTGCGTTTTGGCGTCAACCTTTGGCATTTGCTGCGATTGAGTTATTTGTACATCATTTTCTTCAGTTTGTAAAGCAGTAGGTTTAAATTGTTTTGCCTGTTGTGCTTTATATGTTGCTTCTGAGAGAGCGGTCTGTGCTTCAACGATGCGATCCGAATCACCAGACTCAAGCGCTTCTTTGTACTCCCGCTTAGCCATATTCAACGAAGTGTCGGCAGCGTTCTGAACAGTCTCAATGTAGGTCTTTTCACCAGCACTATATTGTGCTTTGAGCTTTTTGTTCTCTTCAATTACTTGTTTTGCTAGATTAATCGCCTCTTGTTGTTCACGTAAAGCGGCTTCTTTAGCCCGTCGCTCATCGTTCCAGACCTTCTTATATTGCTTAATGCGCTCTTTTTGAGCCTTGGGGTCTAGTTCTTCTGCGTCTTCATCAGCAACTTCTAGCTTCTCAACGACATCTTTAGGCATCGGTTTTTGATCCCGATCCTCTGGAGGAGTGTCATCCTCGATGATGTACTCGACTTCATCTAAGGGTTTACCCTTATCTTCTTGTTCATCGGGGAACTTAAATTCTTCTTTTTCAAACTCAGCCATGATTTAGCTCCTATATAAATTTACGGGATATGCCACGAGGATCTTGAACAACGGCTTCAACTGAGTCGTCATTAATAATCCTAAACTCCCGGCCATGTATTACTAGGCGGGTACCAGCATTTGGTCTAACTAAAATAAAGTCGCCTTCTTTACACCAAACACCACTTGGGAATCGAGTCGGGTCTTTATAACAGTCAGGTCCAAGAGCCACCACAAATAACACTGTGGTTAGAATCTCGTCCTTCTTTATTAGGTCATCAGGCTTAACTAAATCAAAACCTTCAAACCTTTCTTCTGTTTCTGGGATCGCACACAAGATGCGGTAGCCAGATGGAATTGGAAGCTGGCGAGCTTTTTCTTCTATGGCTTTGGCAAAATCTACTGCTCCTATTACTTGCGGTTTATCGGGGTTTGTGCCGATAAGGATTTCACTCATCAGAATGCTCCATGGTTTGTTTAAGGTCTAATATTTCCTGCTTTGCAAAGAGCAGACCTTTGATCTCTCCACAAATTTTTTGGTACTCGGCAAAGTCTTTGGCTTGGCCGGAAGCTACCCAGTCTCGCTTTTGAACGACACTTTTATCTAGTTCTATTACTAAAACGTCTAATGGTTCCATTACTCAGTTTTCTCCTTAGTAACGTCTTTACTGCGGGTTTGCTGCATGCGGAATTGATCTTTAGTTTTGGCTATGTCAACCCCAAGTTTTACACCTTCTAACTCTTGTTTAGCACTTAAATCAGCTCTATCTTTTGCTACCTTAGCTCCAACTTGCATGCCAGCAATCTTCTCTTGAGACATGATTCTTTCTCTCTCAATATCAAGTTGATCAGCTTTAGCGGTTGCATCAGCAATAAGCTTACGGTTCTTAATATCAACCTCGGCTTGTTTGATAGCCAACTCTTGCTGCTGTAACTGGATAATTGGGTCTTGCTGTGCCTGAGCATTTTGTTGAGCTTGGGCCTCTTGCATATTGCGCTGTAACAACTGTTGAGAAGCTTGTGCTGCCAATTGCGATACCCGAACTTCGAGTTCTTGTGGCATAACTTTCTCGTCAGAGTCATCTTCATCTGGATGGAACGGCAACTCGATACCCATCTGCATTTCCATTTGCTTGCGGTACTCATAAGCAATGTGCTCGTTAACGTGAGCCATCATAGCTGCTTGCATAGCTTGTGCCTGTGGGTTTTGCCCAACCAACTGCATGATTTTTGGATCTTGCATAGCAGACATATGGGTTGTTATATGTGCTTGATGGTCTTGGTAGTAGAACGCCTTAACTGGCTTCATCATGAGAATGTTCTGATTCTCAGTGATTGGGTCCTCTGGCTTTTGGTCCTCGGGCAGTTTAACCAGCTGTTGAGCATTTTTAATACCCAACACGTCTAACATTTGACGGTGTAGCTTAGGCATGTTGTAAATCTGAGGTGCGCCTTGCGCTAGTTGTAACACGGCTTGATACTGCGTAATCTTCTGAGCCATTGTTGCAGCGTTTGGATCACTGACAGGAATCACGTCTATATTGTCATAGTCGCTCTTCTTGGCACGTGGGCTGCCTTCAACTGGCTCGTAAGTATAAGTATCTGGAGTGTAATCACGAATGATGTCACGAAGTAACCGAAGCTCCTCTTTAAATGAGTAGTGGATGCGGGCTTGTACAGCGGACATTACTTTTAATGTACGCTCCAGAATTGCTAAAGTTGTGCCCACAGGTGCTTGCGCACTCATGTCACTAATTTTCATATCTGCTGCAGATGCGAAGCGACGGCCTTCTTCAATAATTTGATTCATCAATTGAGCCAGAACCTGACTAGGCTCTTTATATGGCAGAGGCATCACATTGTCACGCATCGTGCCAGAAGGCACGTCTACGTCACGGAACTCTCCGGGTGCTATCGGTGTATCGTCACCTTTAATTCGCAGTCCACGGGTCTTAAAGCCACCAGGCAAGTTCGCCAATGATCCGGCATCAACGAGTTGGCGGAGGATACTAGTACCTGATTTAGCAAAAGCCCCGATGAGGTGAATAAGACCAAAGCAATAGAAACCAAAACCGGGAATATAACCGTAATGCACAAAATGTGAACGCTTCTTTTTATGCTCATCTTCTGGTCTCCAATTGCGACGAATAGCAAGAACAATACCGTTTGATTTGTCGATGGTAACAATATACGGTAGTGCTATACCCGTAGGTTCTCCATCTTCTTTGTCTTCATAGCCAGGCAAGTCAAGATCAACTTGCATTTCAAGGATTTTATACCGATCGTCTGTAGTGGCCCTAAAGCCCATCTTCTCAGCAATCTTCTTCTCAACTTCATCAAATGAGTCTACAGGATCTGGTAACTCAATATCTCTATAGAACCCTGCGACTTGTAGTTTGCGTAGCTCGTTAGGGGTCTTACGCATCACATGCGTGACCCGTGGCGACGTAGCTAGATCAGTAGCACCGTAAGGAACAACTAAGTCCTCTGCCGGTACAAACATAGATACCTGACGACCAATACTTGGATCGTAGTACACCTTCTTAAATGCATTACCCGATAAACCCAAGCCCCATAACATGCGCTCATGTTCAGGTCGGAATTCTTGCATCACATCTGTTAACTGATAATTCATATCATCAGCAACACGCTCAGCTGCGTCTTTCTTTTCTTGTGTCTCTTTACCAACGATCTGTGTCTTTACTGGACCTGCTGCTGGAAACGTTTCCATGATGGTCTCAGCTTGGAACTTCACAAGTGCTTCAGATAACAGTGGGTGATATACACCGCATGCACCTTCCCAAGGCTCGGTGCGCTCTTCAATCTTCATCCCTAATAACTGAATACCATCAACGTAGGTCTGCATCCAGTCTTTGCGAGAGCCAATATCTTCATCAAAGTCACCAACTAAGTCTGATGCTAGGGACTGTAGGTCGCCATCACTCATGTACTCTGCTAGATTGGCATCAAAATCTTCATCGCTTGGCTCTTCTTCCTCAATCCGTAGGATGGGCATGCCATCAATACCAATCTCCACTGACTCGGGATCTTCAATCTCGATCTCAAGTTCTGGCCCTTCTTCCATCATTGGAAGCGCTCCTAAACCCAGTGGGGCCTGTGATAGTGATTTATCTATTGCCATATATTTACCTATACGTTGTAGTAGCCTTTATGCCTAGATGACTTAAATTGTTTTGGTTCGTCTTCATAGTCAGACTCCAATTGTACAAAGCCACCCCTTCTATATCTTAGTAACGCCTGAGTCATTGAGTCCACCAAGTCATCATGATCTCCACTTGGGAAACTTGCAACTTCTTCTACTAACTCTTCTGCCCAATGCGTATTAGGAACCCAAACCCTCCCAGATGCAAATATATCAGCAACTGCGTTCAAACGGGCAATTTTATCGCTCCCTTTACTTGGAACATATTCCTGAACAGGTATACCCATAGCTCGTAACTCGAACACTAGAGGGGCTCCGGAGGCTTTTGCCTCAACAATAAGTGCATCAGGTTCCCACTCTTTATAGTGTTCCATAGCCTTTTGCTTTAGTTCTGGAAACTCCATGCGTTCTTTGAAGGAGTTGAGCAATATTATGTTTGGTACCTCAAGCCCCCTACTATTAGCTTGGTAGAACACCCCCCAAGTAGTACAAGCACAGTAGTCTGACCGCTGGGTCTTAAGGAACGCCGTATCCCAGCTCTGTATAGTGAACTCACACTGGGGTGGGTACTCATGCTCCCAGATCTGCCACCATTCCCGTTTCACAATAGCACTAACATCTGATGTGGGCGCCTGCATATACTGCGCCATCCACTTAGCGTTTGGTAGTTCCTGCTTTAGCGCAGTTAACTCAGCCAGACTCCAGAACCCAGGCCACAGTGGCTCTTCATCAGGCAGGATCGCAGGGAACTCAATGACTTCCCACTCTTCACCAGAGCGCTGTTGGGCTGCCTTTACAACCTGAGCAGTCAAGTCCTTTTTACTCCACCGGGTCATCACGATGATGATTGAGCCTCCAGGCTGGAGACGCTGCCGTGGACCAGATGTATACCACTCGTACGTTTTGTCGTACACGTCCGGGTTACTCTCAGCTAGAGTTGCCTCTTGTTCTGAGTGCGGATCGTCAATGATGAGGATATCAGCGCCTTTACCAGTAACCGCTCCGCCAACACCGATTGCAAAGTAATCTCCGCCCTTATTAGTCGCCCAACGACCTGCTGCCTTTGAATCTGCCTGAAGCCCGACCCCCGGAAATATTGACTTGTATACGTCTGAGTCGACCAAATTACGGACTTTCCGTCCGAAGCCCACAGCAAGCTCAGCGGTATGGGAGGTTTGAATAACCTTCTTCTCTGGAAATTTACCAAGAAACCAAGCAGGAAGGAGGTAACTAGCAAATTCAGATTTTGTATGACGAGGTGGCATATTAATAATAAGTCTTTTGCATTCTCCTCTTGCGACTCTTTCAAACGCTGATGCCATTTCTTCATGATGTGCTCCTTCTATAAAGCTAGGCCATGCTTTTTTGACAAAAGCCATGAAATGTTCTTGTGCAGAGTCCTGTTCTTCGTCAACTACCGTGGTATCTAGGTCTTTGTACCAAGTTCTGAGCTCCGATTCACCCATATGATCCAAATTTTTGTCCAAAAACTCTAGTTCAGCGATGGTTAGCCGCTTTTTTGGGGGGTTTTGGGTGGCTGATGTGCTCATTTTTCTTTAACTTCGACGTCTACAACTTCATTTTGGTTATTTTTTAGTTGTGCTAGGCGGTTTTCTGTCTTACTTTTGTTATCTAGCTTCTGCATTTGCATTAATTGAGCAATCCGCTCTTTAATTGCAGCCTTTAACTCGTCGCTAGTCTTATGTGTAATGGTGATTTCAGAGCGTTCAGTGAACAAATCCGATGCTTTTCCTAGTAATTCCAAGGCTTTAAGCGCAGTTTTGTTGTCCTCGTCCTGACTAATCTCCATCAAGCGGTTGACTACAACTGTTCTAACCTGAATTTTATCCGCAACAACTTGCTTCTCGTACTCAGATATATAGTCACCAAGTTTTAGGGCAACGCCTACGGTCTTTAAGGCATTCTTCTCTTCTGGGCCAGCTTCTGTATTTTTTTTAGAAGCATCTTCCATCTGAGCAAACATCTCTTTTGCCTTTTCTGCTTCTTCGGGGGTGACGTTCTCTTCGATACCGAGCTCTCTTAATAAGAGTGCAGTGTTCCCAGCGATCTTAGCTCGCTCATGTAGATCCCTGCCGTTTTGCGGTTGGGCTAATACTGGTATAGGTATGTCGAGGTTTGGCTCAACGGGTATTTGCATACAACCTTGTTTGTGAGGTTTATATGCGTGGAGTGTAGCAGTAAAAGGTGGGGCGAGCAATACTGCCACCCGCCCCGAGCTCACGTGAAGAGCATAAAAATTATATACCCCCCTGGGGTAGGAGTCCCGAAAAAAATGGTGGGGGGCCATTTCTACTATTGACTCAGTTACGCTTTCCATGGAAAAAGCAGACCCCCCGGGGCCTCATAGTTTAATGAAAAACACGTTGCCAGGTGATTAACCATATCTATTACGTGAGAATAGGATGATATTAAGTACTGACAAAAAGTCGGAGTGTGTTTAATGATTCATATTTGTTACATTAAGCGGGTTTTTGCAACATATACGATACATTTTTAAATTGAGTGATCTGGTGTGCAGATCATTGTGTATATATCGGCTTAGGTACCATTAACTGTGTATTTGGGGGTCGGGTGGTGGTGGGGTCTGAGTTATATAAAAAACCTATGCCTACTCCACCAATCAAATAACCATCAATGCCTATTAGTACTGAGAAAAATTTTTTTTAGGGGTCGTTTTTCGGGTCATTGTCGGCTCGGTTCTATGTAGTCTATTGTAGTCATTTGCCTGTAAAAATCCTACACTTATATAATAGATCCTGTATATTAAAGATATGGGGTAATGGTTATCCCATGCACAAATAAAGGTTCAATCTTGATTTGTGCTAATCGTTTTAATGGAGATGTAAAATGCCTAAAAAGCAAAATACAGTAGTAAACCCTTTTGAGGGTGTAGTGAATCAAATAGTAAATCCTGATGGCTCTGTCGTTCCTGTGCAATATGTGGCTGATCCGTCTGCGGTGTTTACATTGTCGGCTGAGCATTATGCTGAGATTGTAGATTTGGCTGATGATTGGTTTAATGGTTGCGACATGATGGGCAAGGGCAAAACCCTGCGTTCCGATAGTGCCAAGGCTATCAAGCGTATGTTGGGTGAGAGTCCCGCTTATCCGCAGTATATGGCTTATCGTCAGGCTTTCGTTAATCAGTTGCTTAGTTCTGGCAAAACTAAAAACGAAACCTCGGCTAGTCAAATGTGGACTGAGTTGATGGATTTGGTGCGTGATGTTTGCAAACCCTTTACCATTCCTAAGTCTGCGGGCAAGTCTGCTACTCGTATGGCTGGCAAGCGTGATAAGGCTAAGGCTGAGATCGAGAAAATGTCTGATGAGGTTTTAGAGTCGGCTATGGCTGATTGGAAATCTACTGACAATTTTATGCACGCTCAGTTGGCTAAGGCTGAAATTAACAGACGGGCTAAAAAGGCACTTGATACTAATCCTGAGTATCAGAAAGCCCTAGAGCAGTTGAAGGGTAAGCGTGATTCAATCATTGCCGATATTCGTAAGATCAAGCAGTTGGGTGATCTTGAACAAATCGAGGCGTTGATCATGCCATTCGTTCCTAAGTCTGCTTAATTAAGTCTGATTCACTTCAACCCCACTTCGGTGGGGTTTTTTTCGCCCAACATTCGTTGGGCTTTTTTTGTTTCTTCACCCTAGCCCTATCTCAATAGGGAACTGTCATTGTAGCAACGCATTAGCCCTTTCCTTGCGTGGTCTTTTTGGCTTATGCTGGTCTCCAGCATAACAAAGTTTGCTACGCTTGTCAAGCACGCACAAATAAAGCATTGTTCTTTAAAAGTGCGTATTGTTCCGTATTGTTCTATGCCCTTGGAACATTCCTAACCCCTTGATTTAATTAAGTTTTTAGGCGTTTTTTGGGGTATTGTTCTATTGTTCCGAGAAACTATGAAGCCGAAATATTTTTTGCCCCTCGAAAGACCCCCCTCGCATAGTGCAGAGGCTTTTCCAAGTTCTAGACTCGTATGGCTTAGTAATAGTATAGAACAATAGAACATTATATAAATAAAACCCTTAAACCCAATACCCATATGGCTTACATAATGTTCCGACCCCATAGAACAATACAGAACATTACAGAACAATACCCATCGCCCCCGACAACCCCGATCCGCCTAGCCTTGCCATGCACTTGCACAACTCTGTAAAAATAAATGTGTAAACACTTGACAATGTAAGGTAGATGTGGTAAACTATAAGAGTGGGAATTTTTCAAATTTTTTTACACGCTTTACTAACCGAGCACATTTCAAGATCCCATCTTTATTTGTGCCACAACCGAGGAGATGTTATGTATCACGCACGCTTTACTACAAATACGCAATATGACACGCACATCTTGTGCACTTGCTGTCATCACCCCAAAGTCACCCAAGGTCGCTACGACCATCTCAAAAGACTCAAGCAACGCATTACTTGCCATGGGTGCGGAGAGATGCTTGCCCGTATCGAGTCAGTCAAAAAGCAAAGCCGAGTATTGCCTATCAACAAGAGCACCCCAACCTATATCAGCGACCCTGAGATGCTCAAGCAACTAAACCCAAAGAGGACAACATGAGCCAACCTAACGAGCCTAAATTCGAAGACGACTTTGATGTGGACACCGATCCGCCTGAACAATACACCACAACCCTATACGACATTGCATCGACAAAAGCGTGGAACTACTCGTTGGAATACGACCCAACCACAGGCATGACATCGCCAAGAGCCTTTTCAACAGAACTCAAAGAAGCCTATAAAGCGGGGTTTCTTGAGGGCTTTGCTTACCGCTTAACTCAACCAACACCTGATACAGGAGAATAGTATGACTACATTTACAACCGAAGATCGTATGAAAGCCTATGACATCGAAGACCGAGAGGATCGGGAACGGATGCTCAGGGATCAAAACCACATACTTGCCGAGGAGATCCAAGTCCTCAAAACCAGACTTGCTCAAGCCAACAAGCGTGCGGACTCATGGGAAGAAGCCTATCACAACGCAATGGACACCATGTCTAAGATGAGTAGGGCAAGACAATGAAAACCTACCTACAAACCGCATTATTCCTATTGGTGCTCGCATTTTGCGTGGTGCTTTGGTCAATCAAGATAGAGTATGGACTATGAGGAGAAGAGAGATGAAACAGAAAGTAATCAAGACAGGGGTAGTGGTCGAAGGTGTCGATATGCGAACCTATCGTAGCGTGGAAAACCCTCGCCATGTGGCAGGGATAACCTATCGTAGCGTAGATGAAGCCTTCAAAGGGGCAGACTATGCTTGTGCACTAGAAAAGCATAAGCCCGACTACCTGCACGCATTTGAGTGGTTCTCTGAGTTATTTATGTTTTTCTTTTGGGTGGGTTGTGCCATATCCCTCCCAATCGTAGTAGCCCTATGGCTCTTTCGATAGCACAAATAAAGACTCGATCTTGAAATGTGCATTTTTAACTAAACCAAGGAGTATGTTATGAAACCTGAAGTAAACGCAGTATTGCAAGAAGTAAAAGCACACCTTGCTAACCCAAAGCCAGCCACACCTGACTTCAAATCCATGTCCATCATGGAAGCAACGAAGTGGTGCTTGTTAGAAGGTGGTATTGACAAGCCTAGCGAGATTGCCAAGATCACAGGCAAAGCAAACAACGCTGTATACACCGCCTTGTGGAAAATCCGCAACCCCAAGCGTGTCAAGGTATTGGCTCGTCGTGCCAAGAAAGTCAAGGCACTCAAGGCAGGGATAGTCAAGGAAGGTGTAAAAGCAAAGCCGACCAAGATCAAAAAACCCAAGATTACCAATGGCTTGTATGACGATGGCATGGAGACCCCATTCCTTGATGCAATCCAACGGCATGGTGTATTCCCCGACTTTGTAAAACCACGCAGTCTTGATATAGCAGATAAAGCGTTGCTCGAGGCTGAGAACCGCAGACTCAAGATCTTGGTCGAGCATTACGAGAACCTGCTATTCAAGGGGGGTAAGTAATGTATCGCACTACAACTTACAACTCTGCAAGGCTACCAAGCATAGTCAACTATGCGTATGCCAAGAAAGTCTTTGAGGATGCAGTTCCCTATCGGGGGCGGTATCCCATTGAGAAACCCTTGGGTAGGAACAGGCGGTATGACCATATGCAGATCCACCAACGCATCAGAAGTCTTGAGGTAGAGGGTGATCCGCTTGGTCAATTCGCCACAACCATTTGTTGCAAACTGTATGCCACAGACTGCATCGAGTTCTATCCTGACGAGAGCATCGTCTTGCGTGTGAACACATGGCGAGGTCCGACAACCATGATGTTCTTGAACTACACGCTACAAGAGCATATCGGTGAGGTTCAGTCCGAGGCTGGCAAGTGGTATTTCATCAACAAGGGGGGTGAGGCTTTTCCTATGCCGACAGGGGCAAACGAGGAGATGCACATTCACTTTGTTGATGGGCATGGCTTTAGACCCAAGGATCTCAAACCTGAATACAAATACAAGGTTCGCAGGAAAGAGATGAACCGACTGCGTAAGTATTACTCAGACTTCACCGAGTATGGCAAGACTATGCTCATGGCTGATGGGGCACTTGGGACTCATACGGAACTATTTGAAGAACTCAAAGGGCTTGGCTTTATCAGCAATACTTTTACGGGGAACCATGTGTATCAGAATTGGGGTGACTCAAAGAGTGTAAGCGTGCCCGAGCAACGAGCCAAGTTGATGAGTATGGTAGAGCAGTCTATGGCAAACAACGATCTTGAGATGAAATACAAACTCATGAGGGCTATTGCATCAGTAAGTTGCCACTATAACTATCAGTCAAGTATGCATACGGGAAAGCCTGATCGCTTCATTGCGATATTTGAGGAACTTATCAAGTATCACCATCGGGACTCGATTTTTGAAGCAGTAGAGCAGGAGATCGGTAAGCCATTCCGTGATCGCAATGGGTATTTGTTTTCGTAGTAAGCACAAATAAAGAATGGGTCTTTAAATGTGCGTAGTTTATTTTATTTAATTAAGGAGAATAGTATGTCAGAAGTATTGTTAAATCGTTTATGTACTCTTAAAGAAGCAGGAGATTTGATCTGCTCTGTGGGTAGTGGTACAACCTTCCATCTTATGGGCGAGGCAGGTGTCGGTAAGACTTCCCTGTTCAAGAGCATCGTGGAACGCACAGGTTATCGTGGTGTGTACATTGATGTACCTAATGTAGAACTAGGCGAGTTGGGTATTCCGATCCCTAACCATGAGACCAAGACTACTCGTATCTACCCTAACGAGCAATGGGGTTTCCATTTGAACGAGCCACTTATCATGTTCTATGACGAGTTCACCAAGGGGCATCAAGCGGTTAAGAATATGTTGCACCCTTCATTGAACGAGCCACGGCAGATCATGGGTTATCCATTGCATGAGAATACGATAGTTATTACTGCTGGTAATTACACAGGTGATGGTGTAGGCGACAACATGATGGCTCATACTCGCAATAGGATATCAGTTATCAACATCCGCAAACCGCACGCAGGTCTGAACATTGATGGCTCAGTTGATCCTGACTCTTGGGGCGAGTGGGCATTGAGGAACGACATTGCCCCTGAGATTCTTGCGTGGATTAAGGAAACACCGCAGGCACTTGCATCTTATCTTGATGCGGGACAAAGCGGGAACAAGTACATCTTTCAACCCAAAGAAGTTCAGCGATCCTTTGTCAGTCCAAGATCTCTGGCAAGAGCCTCAAATATCCTCAAGCACAGGGCAACCACAACGGAGAACGCAATCATCTGTGCATTGGAAGGCACGATTGGTGCACCTGCAGCACGAGATCTGATGGCTTATGTTGCCGTAGCCGACAGTCTTCCGACTTGGGAATCAATCGTCAAAGATCCAAACAACGCAATAGTCCCAAGCAGTCCTGCGGCT
>Ga0181346_1000980_pt1 | contig 12632 bp, 8 predicted proteins | sample Su13VDMM15DN_FD_130100 | JGI IMG/M metagenome (GOLD analysis project Ga0181346, IMG submission 130100) | Freshwater viral communities from Lake Michigan, USA - Su13.VD.MM15.D.N | ecosystem: Environmental > Aquatic > Freshwater > Lake | place: USA: Michigan | collected 2013-07-15 | reverse complement strand
GCCAGCGCAGTTAGTATTTTTTCTGAAAAAAATTCTTTTAGTTGCGTAAAAAGAGATTTGCCCGTGGGGTTTGTTGCGCCTTCCCAGGCTTTTCTAACTTTGTCAAAGATAACAATTAATTGGTCAAAAATAACAATCAGCGGGTCGCCTTCTTCACGGGTGTCTCTTAGTGTGTCGCGAAATGCCTTCAACCAAGGCACGGATGCTCCCGCTTCTTTGTTGAGGTCAGCTATTGCTTGCAAAGCTAAGAGATTAGCGTCTTGAGTTTTCATAAAATCTGCATGAGACTCAATGTAAAGCTTGGCGTTTGCTTCCAGAGTAAGCATTTCCGCTGCTTGTTCCCTGTACATGGGCGTGGCTGTTCTGCCTGCAGCCTCCAAATCTTTTTGGCTTTTGGCGAGGTCTCGGTAACGTTCGCTCAAGGCCGCACCGCTCGCAGCCGTTTTCTCTTGCCAAGCTGAGCGGTCTCGAGAATCTTTGGTGCCGTTCTTGATTGCTACGCCAAGGTCATTTAATGTGTTTCTGTATTCTATATTTTGTGCATTGAGCGCGCCAATCGCATCTTTCTGTTCCCAATACATGCCCGCTTCGCCCTCCATGTTTCGTTTTCCTTTTTCTCCGTTTAGCCAGATATTCTCCCCTAATTTTTTTTCTATGCCGTTCAAATAACTTAGTTGGGATGCGGTTTCCGCAAGACCTGTAGTGTAAAGTGTTTGTAAAGCTGTTTGCTTCTTTGTATCATCGGTTAATTTTGCGTTTATTTGCCCCAAGTAAGTCAGATTGTTCATGTATTCTTGACTGTATTGAGTTCCACCTTCCATTGCTCCAGTCATTTGTGTGTCATACTTGGTTTGTTGCTTCTCAAGACCCGCTTGTTTTTCTGCCGCTAAGTTTATTTTAATTTTTATAGGATTAGATATTCTTCCCACAAAATCTGTAAAAAATGTCATGAAATCGGTAATGTAACCCGCCACAGTAGCAAAGGTATCTTTGAATAACAATCCAAATTCGTCGCCAAAAACTTTGACAGTTTGCAGCATGCCTCCTTTAGTAAACGGGTGAACAATTGCTGCCATAATCGGCTTGAATGCTTCCAGTATTCCGGTAAATAAGTTTACTGTTGCCATTTCCTTAATATCGCCTATGGCATTTTTCAAACCCCGAAAACTGTCATTGATATTATTAAAAGCTGTATCGTAAGTGGTTTCCAAGAACTTGCTTAGATTTGCCGTAAATTCCGTAAAATGTATGTTCCCTTTGCCAACTTCGTCGCCAAATTTTTCAACCCCCATCCCCATTGACGCAGCCATGTCCTGCACCGACAAACCAGCTTGGTTCATCTGGCGCACTTGGCGCATCATTACTTTCCCCATCGATTTTGTCTGGCCAATTGCGTAAGTAATTCGATTGATATGTTGTTCGGTTCGTCCGGAAACGGTGGCAAATTTTGTCAACCCTGTTACTAACCCTTCTGTTTCAACCAAGGTCATTCCAAATGCTTTGCCCTGCTCGACAGCATTCATAATTCCTTTGCGGTTAAACGGAGAAATAAGAGCCAGTCTCGTCATTCTGTCAATCATTTCAGATGCTGGTTTTCTCGCTTCTACCAACGCCTCATCCATGTTTTTTACGGTGGAAACCTGCTTGTCGGTTGTATATGTATAGGGTGTGCCTTCAATCCCGGCCAATGCATCCATTTTTTCCCCTAACTTTTGATATTTATTAGTTAGTTCTTCAACAGTTGCTTGTTGCCCAATAAATTGAGCGGTTTGGGTTTTGCCTTCATCCCCCATTTTTTCAAGTTTGTCTTTGGCGTTTTCGACTGATGCGCCCATTTGGTCATAATCCCATTTTACTTGCTGCAATTCTTCCTGTTGCTTGGCGGTCATTGTCATGAAGCCTTCATGCGTTTCTTTTTGAATTGTTCCCTGCATCAATTCAATTGCCGTCATAGCAGTAATTGATTGTTGGTTTTTTTCAAATTCAGCCGTCAGATTAAATGCTGACTTGCCAGCATCCCACATTCCGCTTGTGACATTGCTTATTACATTATAAAGACCAACTCCTAAAGCAGTGGAGAAGGCGGATGCTCCTGTAGTAGCTTTGCCAAAAAGTGAGCCAAAAGATTCGTTACTACCGTTGCCAAGCACTTCACTGAATGCTTTTACAGAGTCGTTGGCTTCCCCGAGAACCTTCATGAACTCGTCGCCGCCCTCAATCAAGAGCTTAACGCCAATATTTCTGGCTATTGCACCTCCAACTCCACCTGAACTTCTTGCCATTTATTTGTTTTCCCGCTCTGCCTTGTAACCAATGCGTCCGTTGGCCAAATAAACGGTTTTAGAAATAATATTCCTTAATTTTTCAGGCGAGATTGAAAAGAAATCTTGAACGCCGGAAAGTTCTTTTTTGGAATAGTAACTTTTTATTTCTTCTTCTTCTTCCCCATCTTCGTCGAATACGGCTCCTGTGTCTCCATCATTAGACGCGGTTACCTCAGTCGGAACTCCTTCGTCAGTCGGAACTCCTTCGTCAACCAAATCCCCTTCTTCAGCCGGAACTTCTTCTTCGGTCGGAACTCCTTCTTCGACCGGAGCTGCTTCATCAACTAAAGCTCCTTCATCAGTTGGAGCTGCTTCATCGCCCGGCAGCGCAGCGGTGTCTGCGGGGGCGGGTTGTTCCATTGGCGGATAAGGGAAGGGCGCGTCAGCCCGTTCTTCATCGGAGTACGCTTCGGTCAACATGCTGTCTTTGGGCAGAAAATCGCGCGGCAAGTCTTTGGAGTCGACCAGCATTTGCAATCCCTGTTGCGGTGTAATAATGCCGGCCTGAATTACGGTTGCAATATATCCGGCCCGCGCAGATGACACACCGATTGAAGCCTGCTCATCCCGGTAATCTTTTTCTATGAAGAAAAAATTGACGTACTCCGAAAACACAAACTCATTTAGCATGTGCGTAAACGCCTGCCGCCACGCAACGGTTGCGCCCATGCCCTTGGACTTCTCATCCAGCACGCGGCTCTGGGTGGCAGTCCCAAATCCGCGCCCGGAAGATAAGGGCGCGATGTCTTGAATATCAAGCCCCAGCGCCCTTGCGTAAATCAAGTAAGCGTTTTGCCGTTCTTCTTCCGGCACAAAGCCACTGGGGATTTCCGCCAGCGGCACAGTAACCAGTTGCGGCGGCTGGTCGCCAGCAATTGTGGCAATTGCCGCACCCATGTAAGATTGCACGCCGCGCCTTGAAGCTTCACCTTGAGCTGATGCAAGTATGTCATCAACATGGCTCTTGAGAACGCCGCTCAAAAAATGAATAGCCAGCGGTTTGCGCCCGGCCACCTTTTCGCGCATAAACTGTTCAATTGCCGACAATTTATAAATTGTGTTGTAAGCCTTTTCGGCTGCGCAATGCCCGACTCCGTAATACATTTCCCGGTGGTCTGGCATATCTGACAGCATAAATACCTGGTGGTCGCGCAATTCGTGAATTGCACCCAGCCGGTCACGATACAGGACTGGGATATGCGGGTCGCCGGTGCGCGTACAACGGTGCGGGTCTAAATGCATCAGCCCCAGCACGCGTGAACCGCTGGAACGGCTGGCCCGCACAATCTCGACAAACGCCCCGTTGCCGGTCAATAAGAACGCCTGCATGTGTTTTGAGATAAAGTTAACCCAGCCGGCTCCGGCTTCAGACGCCATCAGCATGTCATGCCCTTTGCGGGCTCGCAGCCCAATCTCCCCCTTTACCTGCCACCCCAGCGCAGCCATTTTTGTTGTTGCCACGCCGACCGCAGACTGCCACATGTTTTCGTGATATACGGTGGCGGCCAGAAAATCATCCCGTTTTTGGGACCAGAAAGACGGCAGATTGGGCGGCAGCGCAAAAATGCTGCGCGAATCAATCGGCTGCAGAAAATAGTTAACCACCCCGGTTTTCGAAGCCTTGGTAACTTCATCAGCAGTTACCGACTTCTTCTTCATTTCGTTAATGTCTTGTAACATTGTTGTTTAGTCCCGCTCGTACCTTACCGCCCACGCCAAATAGCGCAAAGCGTCCAACCCGTGGTCAAACTCCTTCATCGGTTTGCCGGTAGTTTCATCGCGCCTGTACGCGACAAACTCCTTGACCAAATGCTCGCACCGCGGATGTACTTTCAATCTGCGCACTCCATTTAAATCAGCCCCAACCATAGCGTGCAGTATCCCGATGCTTGCCTCGACATCCGCAGCGCCACGCCTAGTATAAACCCCACGCGCATTTAAACGCCCCCTCAATTCAGCGGCACTTTTGTCTACAACGCTAAATTCCGGCTCTGGGTACGGCATCTTGAATATCTTCTCAATATGCTCTTCCGGCAGCTTTTTGACCGCGTAATCTTCGTCAAAAATGTGCAATGCGCCGTCTGAACGCATCTGCGCAAGCAAAAACACGCGGGGATGGCTCCCGGCCGTGTATGTACCAATGTCTTTGTCGTACATCCCGGCGTACCCGTCATCCACCCCCCACAACACCACGCCCCCGTCTTTCACATAATCCGCATCTTCCGTAATGTTGCCATCCTCACTCCACGCTTCGTACACCATCCCCGTCGCCTGCGCCCACTGCCCCAACAGAAATCTCTGACGGCGCAAACCCGTTAGCTCATCCAATGTCGCAAGATAAGCCTCCCCCTCTGGCGTCCAATTCGACCCGTCATGCAACTTTGGGTTGTCTTCATGTACCGACTGGTAAAAACTCATGCGCGGCGTGTGCCCGCGGGCGTACAACCAGTGCGTCGGCGTCTCCGGGTTGCAGTCCCCCAGTATTTGCTGGAACGGCATCTTGAAGTTGCGCAAACGCGTTGTCAACTTCTCCCAGTCCTCCAAACTCAACTCGGTCGCTTCCTGCGCGAATATCAAATCGTAATCCGTACTCATGACCTTCGCCTTGTTGTCGCGCCCGCTCTGCTTCAAGCCGGCCACAATTATCTCTGACCCGTTGGGGTAAGCATATACGCTGCGCGTCTCGCGCTTTGCCCCCGCCATCATTGGAGCCCCGGGTAAAAATACGTCGCGCTCCAGCGTTACCAGCGCACTCTCATTCAAACTCTCGCGCGTCTTGCGCACAATCAATATGCGCGCTCCATTAAACCGCTGCGCGTAATAATGCAGCTTCTCAAGACACGCGCGACTCTTCCCCGTCCCCGCCGCCCCGCTGATTACCACCTCCCGCCCCTTGTCCAAAAACATCTGCAATGCTGCGCCGCGCAACTCCGGCGGCTTCGTTGCCTCCGCTTGGCGGGTTCGCGCTCGCAAGCGTATCAACGAGCGCTCTATTCCCATGTCTTGAAACCCCTGCGGTGATAAGTAATTCTTTAGCGATGTCATCACCCAGCTCCTTCTGCACTTCTTCGGCAGTTACTAAATTTTGCCGTAACATCATTACGACCTCTTCCCGCCAAGTTACAGACACCGATGTCGGAGCGTATAACCCCCACATCGCCGCCTCCCTGTCGGCCGCCCGCATAGCTACATTCAAATTCCCTTCCTCAAACGCCCGCCGCCTTACCTCGCGGAACGCCTCCGCAATCTCCCCAAACTTGTTCCCCAACTTTGCCTGCTGTACATTGCGGAATAAATCGTACGCCCGGTCTATGTAGTTCTGGGCGTGCCGCTCCTTGACAGTAAATAACTGCATTATGTTCTGCCGCAACCGCGACCCATCCCCGCCTAATAATATGAAATCGTAAACAATCGCTATCCGACGCTGCATCTCTATCCGACTTGGCCGCTTTCCACTCATATCCCCCCCTTTTTATCCTAAAATCATTTTAGCACAACCCGCACATTTTATGCGCATTCCCGCAACGCAATCTCTGACGTAGGTATTCGAGAATAACAGTGAATGGGGTACTCCTACATTTTCGACGATGTGCGTGATTCGATTCCGCTGCCGCTCGCTCGATTCCGAATTTTTTTTCAAAAAGTGATAGCGCGGCCGCCTGCGCTCAGGACGCCCACGCCCACCAGGAACCCACCAGGAACCCACCTGCGGCCATCACCTGCGACCGGCACCACACCGCTCCGCACCGCACCGCACCGCGCCACACCACACCACACCACACCGCTCCACGCCACACCGTTCCACGCCACGTTTCATATTTGCGTGCACATTTCTGTGCATGTTTTTGTATACATTTATATGCACATTTCTATGCATGTTTTTACATACATTTTATGAACATATTTCTACACACAATTACACACACATTTGTTTACAAATATGTACACACAATTACTAGGATTATGTACACACATTTGTGTGCAGATTTGTGTGTAGATTTGCGTGCAGATTTATATGCACATATCTACAAGAATTTGTATGCACATTTACACACACATTTTGTGTACATATATTTGCACACATTTACACACACATTTGCACACACATTTCTACACACATTTATATGTACATTTCTACACACAATTACACACACATTTGTGTGTAAATATGTACACACAATTACTAGGATTATGTACACACATTTGCACACACATTTGCACACACATTTGTACACACATTTACATGTAGATTTATGTAGATGTTTTACACACATATTTGTGTAGTTATTTTGATGCACCACTCAGATATACCCACCAGAATTTACTAGGGCTTTTTCTAGGACTTTTTTCTAGGCTTTTTTCTAGGTTTTTTTCTAGGTTTTTTTCTAGACTTTTTTGGGGACTTTTTTCTAGGCTTTTTTGGGGACTTTTTCCTAGGCTTTTTTAGGGGTATTTTCTACATTACCCAGAAATGCACCAAAAACGACCGTGCAAAATACCGTATGAAATAACCGTGTGTAATAACCGTGTAATTAGGGGTATACGCCGTAATGAGTACCGTACAAAAACGGTAACAATAGGGCCGTAGACCCCACAGAGATGTACCAGAGATAAACCGCAGGAAAAGGGGCCAAATACCCGCCGTAGGAGGTCAAATACCCGCCGTAGGAGAAATTCCACTAATTACAAAAAAACGAGATTTATGTAATTAGTGGAATACCCCTATTTTATAGGGGTCTAGGAAGGGGTCAAAAAAGGCAGAGTGAGCTATTTCACAACCGTAGAAAATTTAAGGAGCAGCTCCTTATGAATATGTACACTTATGCATAGTGTGTGGTATAATTAGGGAATAGGCAGGAACATACTTGCCGCACAATTATTTACTTGGAGGTAAATATCATGCCAACCAGACTTGTTGATTTGGATTTTGACAATGTAGATGTTAGCTCAAGCAACCGTAGCGCCTTGACAAAAATGGCTTGGGCTAACGCAAAGCTAGAAGCGTTTGCCGTAGATGTAAACGCAATTACTTTCGGTGTGGAGCTTGAGTGCTTTATGCCCGCAGCAGAAATGGTCAATATGAATTGCCAGCGTGGCGGTTACCACAGTGGCATTGCCGTAGGCGCAATTCTTGACCCCGCTGGTTTGGGTTGGAAGTGCGAATCGGACGGCAGCTTGGACAGTATGCGCTACGACGCTGCGGGCAATGAATTGCTTGGCTGCGAATTTGTTAGCCCGACCTTTACTGGCATGACAGGGTTCTTGGAAGTGGAACGCTTTGTCAAACTAATTGAACGCCGTGGCGCTACGGTTACACGCCGCTGCGGTATTCATGTAAACATTGGCTTGTCATCAATCACCAATGTCCGCGTAGCTACAGGCCGTGTGCGCAACTTCCTACGGCGCTTGCTGCATTTTGTTTCTATTCACGAAAACGGAATGATGCAAATTGGCGGCCGCCGTAGCAGGGTCAATAACACTTATTGCCGTACTGTCAAGGACTGGCAGGAAAACATATCCAAAGATATGCTGATGACGGATTTTTGGAATATCATATCGCGCCACGGCAGATATGTTACTTGCAACTTAACGCAAGTGCAAAACAGCACCGATTCACGGATTGAGTTTCGGGTGTTTGGCGGAACCGTCAACTCTCTGAAAATCTTAGGCTACATTGCCGTAGCAATGGCTTTGGTTCACAAAGCTGCGGTAGCTCCGGTTGCCCCCAAGCGCCGTAACACAAATTTCCGATTGCCCGAACTGCTGGCTGACACCAAAGCAGCGCTGCGGTTGCATGTGGGTTTGTGGACGCGCCACGCGGAAATCAAATACGGATTGCCCGCAGGGGTGTGGGAGAAATGGGGCAAGCGCATTCTCAAGAACCAGCGCTGGAACGCGAAACAATTCATCAACGGTAATGTTACGGACGATGTACCGGTTGATGACAATCCTGTTTCCCGCGCCCACTAACAAAACAAAGGGGCGGTGCAATACCGCCCCACTACAATAACAAGGAGAACTGTAATGAGTACTAAAACAATTGTCGCGCTTACGGAAGGAAGTTGCCACCGTGAAATCAAACGCATTTTGGAATCCAACGGCGCAAGCGTAATGATGCTGCGCAATCGCGGTGACTTGCACCGCATCCGTAATGCCACTCACTTGCTGCTGCCCGGTGGTACTGACATTCACCCCGCACTCTACGGTCAAACTGTAAGCTGGGCAAGGGGATTTGATGCACCGCGAGACTGGCTGGAGTTTCAGCTGGCGCGACACGCTTTGCTGCGGGGTATGCCAACCCTAGGAATTTGTCGCGGTTGCCAAATGCTTGCGGTAGCTGCTGGCGGTGTACTGTGGCAGGACTTTGCCACCCAAAAGGAAATGCCTGTCCACGCTTCTAATCACGAAATCAGAACTACCCGCAATAGCTTGATGCGCAAGCTTGTGGGCGCACGGATAACCGTAAACTCATACCACCACCAGTCCGTGGCCACACCGCCCAAAGGCTGGAAGGCAACTGCATTTAGCCCCGACAATATTGTGGAAGCAATCGAGCACACTAGATTCCCAATGCTTGGAGTGCAATTCCATCCCGAAATGATGCTGGACACCAATAACCCCGCAGGGGAAATGCTTATCCTGAACTGGCTTGACGGGGAAATCCCGAAACTCTCCAGCACCGTGGCTAGGAATTTGCCACTATTCGCTTAGTTGTGATATACTTATTGTAAGGAAGGAATACGCAATGAGAACAAACGAATTACCAGTTATTACCGCAGCCTATATCGCCAAAGATGTGGGCTGCAGCGTGCAAACTGTGCGAAAACGCATGAAGGAAGCACCGACACACATATCGCAACTGCAAATTGGGAAGTCTGCTGTGTATATGCGCAGTGACTTGGGCGCAATTCGTTCGCTGATATGCGACAAGTCACTTGCGCGGGGTGGCTCCGATACAACCAAGGAACAGATGCGTGATAGGCATGACGAAGCCTACCGTATGCGCCACGATTCCAAGATGACATACAAGCAAATCGCCACAACACTTGGATACGCAACCGAGAGTGGCGCGTGGCGGGCAATCATTCTGGAAAAGCAACGCCGCGAAAAACAAAAGCCGACTTACTTCGATAAGACCGCGTAACAAAAAACCGCCAGCAAATGTACTGCTGGCGGTTTTTTGTTTTAATCAGCGCTGCCCTTGATTTTCTTTGGGCGGCCACGCTTGCGACCCGCAGGAGTAATTGTTAGGTTCTCTTCCACATCCGGGGAGATAACCTGCTCTGGTACCTCAATTAGGTTTGGCTGCGGCCTGACTTGCATCCCGCCCGCAGGGGTGTTGGGAATATTCATTGATACATCCTGTTGTACTGCGTTCATCACTTGCTGCCGCGACACCACGCGCCAGCTCATAGTCAACAACATGTGCGGCACATCTATTGCCTCCACTTGCGCGTAGCGCTCCAAGTCATTGTTGCCGCCAATGTAACTCTTGTTGTTCTTGCCGTGAAATGTAATCCCGCCCACTTGCGGTCCAATAAATTCCATACGGGTAACTGAATCAGGTGCTTCAAGTATGTCCATCTGTATTTCCCCCAATCTCTTCTTGGCTTCGATAATTCCGCTGCCATTACCACCGCAACAACTGCCCATTATTTTTTCTCCCGTAAGATAATCCCTGAATTTGTCATTGATGTACCGTAATAGTTTACCCGAATTCTTCAGGGCTATTTCCCTGCGGCTTCCGGTATTTGCCCTATAAACGAACAGCGGTTGATTGACCCGGTATCCACAATAACCGGCAATCGCCATTTTAGTAAAGAACTCTCCTTCTTCCCACCCAATCATCTGCTCGTCAAACCCGCCAACCGACAACGCCTTCTCCGTTTCCACTAATGCCGTTACGGAATGCAGGCCATCATCAAGCCACACCTTTTGGGTGTATTCACCAGATTCGTGGAACTGACGCCCCGCCTCAGATTCCGTAAACCAGTTACCGTACACATAATTACCGGTATCTACATACGCCTGCAACATCACCCGCAGGGTGTACGGTAAAAGGTAATCATCTGCATCTAGGAACAGGGACAGGTTTGCCTTTGACGCACGCAACCCGGCGTTCCTAGCTCCTCCTGCTCCAATACCCCCAGATTTGACAACCTTCACAAACGGGTACGGCCGCAACAAATTATAGGGCATACCGTGAACTGTGTCGTCTACCAGAACAATTTCCCAATCCCTGTATGTCTGCGCCAGCACACTTTCAACAGCACTGCCAATGTATTCGTAATGCCCTTCCCCTACGGGAATGATTACAGTAACAGTCGGTTCTGTGTAAGACTTTACACTATAGATATGCTTCTCTGTGGGTGCCCCGAACGGGAACTGCCTGCTTCTCATCCACGGCAACCACCCGTCAATCGCCTGGTATTTGAGCGTTCTGCTGGCCGAGTTTTCGTGGGCGTGATAGTGAAAAAGCGAGTCAGGCGTTACGCGCACAGCTGTGAAACCAACACTCAATCCACGTGTCCAAAACTCCGCATCTTCTCCGGGCGCGTACGCCTGCCTATGTGCGCCGGCCCGCTCCCACATTGAGCGCCGGAACATTGCTGCGGACGGAACGCAATTAGCAGGCGGGTTGCTTGGATTGCTCTGTATACTGTCCCAGTGGAATTCCGGCGGCCACTCAGTCTTGCCGACATCTCCATTGGCAAATGTAATGTCCAGACCCGTGTAAGCAATCCCGACACCCCTGTTCTCAAACGCCTTTAGAAGAACCCGCGCATAATCAGGCGCAATCGTGTCATCTGCGTCAAGGCAAATAATCATCTCGGAACTTGCATGAGTTATGCCGCGCGTGCGGGCAGAAGCAACACCCTCATTCCTTTGCTCTATTATCGTAACCACATTGCTGTAACGCCCAATGTTTACCGCAGAGTCATCTGTGGAACCGTCATTCACCACAATAATCTCCGCTGCGGCCACCGTTTGATTTAGCACGCTTTCAATAGCCCGACCTACCACATCACCGTAGTTGTAACAGGTAATGACTACCGTGTACTGTCCTTCGCCTGGGACAGCCCGAGCAACATACTCGTACAATGACCGGTATTCCCGCATTGCATTGCGCCACACCCAGCTCACACTGCTCTCCCTGCAAGTAACTGCTAAATCTTCCCCACCCGCATAAGCCCACTCTACCCCGAGCATCAACCCGTTTATGTCACCCGGCTTTACCAGCCACCCGTTGACGCCGTGTTGCACAATATCGGAAGTGCCGCCGTAGTCATACCCGACAACCGGAACACCGCAGGCCAGCGCTTCAACTGTCCCAATGCCAAATGTTTCCTTAGTGGTTGCCAGATACGCACTTGCCCCCCGTACTAATCCCTGCATTTCGTGGTGCGTTTGCTTTCCAACCACATGCAGGTTAGACAATATCTCCGCACCGTCAGGTGCGAAGGTTGTGTACATATTTATCCCTCTCTGGGCTAACTCCCACGCTGGCATCGGGTCGCATACATCCGCCGACCGGTTCTTGTTCCAGAGTGTGTACTGATGCCCCTTAGCGCCTTCCTGCGGCTGCCATTGGTCAAATTCAATGCCGTGCCCTATTACCACAGGGGACAGCCGCATATCGCGCTGAAACACGCCCGCAACCCATCTAGAAGGAACTGTTATTGCCCTAGCCGCCCTAGCCGCACCAGCCATAATTTTATTTATAGAATGATGCCAATTGTGATATACGCCAGAACCAATATCGCCCGTCCAGTAAATGCCGTGGCAATGCAGGACATCTATCCGTGGCAGGTCAAACTGCTGCGTATGAAGCGCGATTACATCCGCCCGGCGATGCTCGTCTACGAGCTCAACATCTTGAGCTGGAAGATACTTGTACTGCGCGTGAACTACCCGGCCAATCCCGCTATTTTCATCTACCCGGTCTGGGGTAGGGTAGATGTAGACCTTAATAGTCACGGGGGGTAAGTATTCCTAGTTTTCCCATCGCATCTAAATCCATCTTATTTATCTTATTGGGGTGTGGTTCCTGCCACAAGCATTCGTAATCAATAGCACCGTTGCGGATTGCAACCGTATGCCTTATCGGGAACTGTCGTGTCCCTAGGATTTTCTTGTAAGTGTCAAGCGCATAATTTTTCCAACGGGTAGACACTTCCAGCTCAAACTGCCACGGCGACTCGTCGTCAATTAGTATGTCTAAAAATGACTGCTTGTCCCAGATTGCGGCTAGAAGCGATGTATTGTAGGCGGAATTCGGGTCGCTGATAATCAGGTCGAACTGCTCAT
>Ga0181346_1000977_pt1 | contig 12665 bp, 19 predicted proteins | sample Su13VDMM15DN_FD_130100 | JGI IMG/M metagenome (GOLD analysis project Ga0181346, IMG submission 130100) | Freshwater viral communities from Lake Michigan, USA - Su13.VD.MM15.D.N | ecosystem: Environmental > Aquatic > Freshwater > Lake | place: USA: Michigan | collected 2013-07-15 | reverse complement strand
TTGTGTTTCAAAATCTTTAGGTAGTAAATTGTTTTTACGTTGATCTATTAATTCTGATTGCTGCGTTGCTTGTATTTTTGTTCTAGCATCTTTTCTATCTTCAGCAGCTTGCAAGTTTTTATCAATTGTCTGTGCTTTGATTTGTGCTAATTGCATATCATATTGATATTGTAATTCCATTAGCTGTTTCTTTATTTCAGCTTCTGTTTGCATTCTTTGTATTTCAAATTGCGATTTTGCTTGTTCAACGTTTACAGTCTCTTGCGTTAGTGCTTGTTGTTTTTGTACTTCATACAAAGCTGCTTGTTCTGCTGTCTGTTGATTTGCTTGCGCTTGAGCTTGTATATTAGCCATTTGCGCTTCTTGCATCGCTTTTTGTTTTTTCTTCTTTCTGAATTTTAAAGTTTGATTAGCTAACTTTAAGTTTTTAATTTGACGGATATCAATAGCGTCGTCTAAATCAATACCTCCGGTTTGCAAAGCAACTTGTATATTTTGCTCAAGTAATGCCTTCTCTTCTTCGTCTGGTTCTAATTCTAAGTATATACCAAACTCATAAAGATTCAAGTATTTAATTTCTTTTAATGTTTCTACATTATAAGTTGTAATACTTTCTTCTAGCACTTTAGTTAGTAAAGGATAATCAAGACAATCAGCAATTCTAAGAGATATGTTTTCACACATTCTAAGAGTCAAATAAAGGCTAGACTGTAATATATGTCTAGTGGCAGTGTTTGATGCGTTAGCGGCCATCTTTTGCAATCCTACAAGTGTATCTTTATCAGCTAAACTTCCATCACGCGCTTCATTAAGTCCGGTTACATCTCTAATAAGCTGTAAGTAGTATTGGTATGTTTGTATTAACGATGCGATCTTAGCCTGCCCCGACGAACTGCTAAGCTCTTGAATTGGCACTTTACCAGGATTCATTCCACCGTCTTGAGATAATGATCTACCAATTATACTACCAGTTTGGAAATACATATTTAACGCTTCCGCCGGGTTATAATTAGTTCCATTACCTAAATCAACTTCAGCTAAACCATCAACGTCAACAAACACACCGTCAGGTACCATTTTTGACATTACTTGTTGTAGCTTTAAATGTGTTAACTGAATCATATCAGCAAACCCAGTAATTTTGTTTACAAGAGAATCAATTCTTCCTTTGTACATTCTAGGCGCTGTGATAACATAATTCATCTCAACCTTAGTCATATTAGCAAAAGGTCTAGACATATTCTCAGACAACTTCCATTCTAACATCATATTTGTACCCAAGATCTTCGCTCCTGTGTATAATACTTCTATTGTTCTAGATACTTTGTCAAATTTATCACTTGGCGGTGGATTAAAGTCATCAGTCTTCTCAATAACCTTCTCCATTCCATTTTCACCATATTTTATTTTAAACACTTGGTTCATATAAGTTTTATACTCAAAGTATAATACTTGAACGGTGTTTTCATCATAGTTACCCCATCCTGTAATATATTGTCTATTGCCAGGCATTTGTTGTATCTTATATAATTCTTCTGCTGATAAATGCGGAAATTGCATTTGCAACTCAGGTATTGTAACGGCTTTAACTTCCCCAACATAATATATGTCTTCAAAGTTAAGATCTTCTGTATAAGAATAAACTAAGTAAGCTGGATCAACATATTCTGCTTTAATTCCTTCGCTTACATTAAAATTTGTTTTAGCACAAGCAATACCTAATACGGCTAAATCATAGTTCAATCTACGTCTAGTCTCATCCCACTTGTTTTGAGCTAATGTATTATTGATAGCTTCCTCTTCTGCAATTTCTACTGATTGCTTGTAGTTAAGCTGCATGTGTAACTCTAATTCCTCTTTTGTTTCCGGCAATTCGTCTTTAGCTAATGGTGAGTTTTGTAAATTCTCTCCAGTTAAAGCATTTGCTTTTGCAATAAGGTCTTGCGCATACATATCTATTAAGATTGATTGCGCGTAATTTGTTTTAGATATTAATGACTCAGGATCTTGAGCGTATGCTTTTATATCATATCCTTTTTGCGACATACCATTAACAACGATGTCTACAAATTTAGATATAATAGGCACCGGCTTCCAATCTAAGTTTAGGTATGAAATATCACCGTTTGTAGCTAATTCATCTTTATATTTTTGTACAGACTGTTCTCCTCTAGCATATAGCCTTAATTGATGAAAGTTATTCCAATTAGATAAATACCTGTTCTGAGTAGTACGGCCTTGGTCAAACCACTCTTGCTCTATAGCACGAGATACTTGTAAGCCATATTCCTCAGAAGCCTTAACTGCATCCGGTACCACCTGACTTGGAAAAGCGCTATTTGTATTTGTGTATATATTCATTTAGTATATTTTTGATAAAGAACCTGTATTGTCGTATTTTTTAATTCCTAAGTTGTATGTCTGTCTATTTACAGGAGCTGATGGTGCATATCTACTTTTGTTACACGCCATAATAGCTAGCCCTGAGCTGATAGCCGCATCGTATTTTGTTCGGTCATTTATATTAAATCTAGACCAATCATTTAAAGTTTTATTGAAATACATATTACCAAATCCATTCTCAGTGAAACCAATAAAATCCTCTATATACGATTCTATTGCAGCAGCGTGCGCTTGCTTTATATCTTCACTTGAGTTTGGTATACCTCCAATATCTTTTTCTGTTATAGATAATTTATTCCAAACTTTATCAGGACGGTTCATTGAATAACCTCTATACCCTCTTCGTTTGAAATGAAATAATAATCTCGGTTTGTTATTCTCTGCTAGTATTGGCATACCATAAAATATGCAAGCCATTAATACTTCTTCAAAGAATATCTCTGCTGTCTGAGGCCTAGCTACATATTCTAAAAAGAATGTGTTAGGCGGAACATCTTCCATGGAGAATTTCGTAAGTCCACTTAATGCTCCATTAGATCCTTTACCATCTACTGTTCCCGATATATCGTAAGGGTCACAGCCAAATGCGCCTAAATGTTCATTACCAGGATACTTTACGCCATTCTTAACTACAACTTTATTTTGTAAATGAACAGGTGGTATCCAGGAAATTAAAAATCTGCCGTCTTTATTTGGGTAGAATATAACTCTTGTGTCAGGAATACCGTTCTCCCATTGAAAACTTCCACGGGTTACTACGTCGGTATTTCTTAGATCTTCGTTGTAATCTATTTGTTCGTAGATCTTTGTAAGATTAAATAAGGATTGTTTTGTTTCGTCACGAAACGCATGTTGTTCTGTTCTTGGAAACTGACGGTAGTATTCGTTTAATCCATCTTGATCAGATTTTAAACCGTCTACCTCATTTTGCCAGTGTTCAATAACACCGTATTCTATTTCGTTTCCGTCAACTCCTTTGACTGGTTTTTCTGGAGTGTCGAAGACAGGTAAGCCATAAGTATCAATGAATCCCTCGTACGACCATTCCATAGGTATGAACAAACTATATAATCCTGAGCTAGTCTGTCCATTGCGGTTTCTTTTTGTAACATCTGAATTATAATAAAGTGTTTTAAAATTCTCTCCTCCTTTGTCTAAAGCATTTGAGGTAGAGCCCATCATACATTTACCAATAACTCTTGACCCTAAACGTAAACATGTTTTTGTAACACGCCAGTTATTCAATATATTATCTGGTTTTTCCCATTTACCACTCTCATCATGAACTAACAGTTTTAATTTTTCACCGTCATAACTGTTATCTCCTGTATTTTTCCAGTCAATAGTTGTGTCCAGGCCATCCATCTCTTCGACTTTGTCGTTAGAGTCTAATTTTTTTCTTGTTAATTTAGACGCTGGTATTCTATATGCTAATTCCGTTTTTGGTCTATCCATACCATCTTGTATAGGTTTGAAAAAGAACGGGTAGTTAATAGATATAGGTACAACCTTATCTGTAAACATTTTCTTGGCATCAGCTCCTGATTTTGATAATATACCAAATCTGGAATCACTAGATATAGTTGCTTGATTTACCAATTCGGAAGATGACATAAATGAAAATCCAGAACGTCTATTTTTTAAATAACACATTCCGTAACATCTTGCATCGGCCTTACAAGCTTCCCAAAATATAAAGAATAATCTATTCGATTCTCTATAATCAGGCGCTCCAATATCAATCTTGCTCCACTGCAAATACATATAATGTGTACCTGTTATATAAGTTGGAGCTCCATTGTTGTAGAAGAATAAACCTTCTTCTCTGTATTTAAACTCATTGTCGATGTAATCATACCATCTATCCTTAAAAGAATCTGGTTGTTTGTTCCAATCGAATGTGCTTTTTATTTTACTTATCTCTTTTGGGTAGTCCATTTGCTCCCAATATTGTTCTTCTTTTTTAGCAGATCTTGAATAAGCGTTTTCTACTAATGGTAATGCTATTTTTAAATTTTGGATCTCAACAATCTCACCAATCTTTCCAGTTTTACTAATAACAACCACATCATGGTCTTTATCATATCCATATTTCCACTTGTTTAAGCGATTGTTCTGTTTAATAACACTTGACTTTATATAGTCAGGCACTATCTTATATAGTGTTTGCTCGTACATTATTTAGATCTCCCTTCTGCAAATCCTTTAAACACCTTAACTTCCGCTTCTTTTTCTACTTCAACTAATAGCTTCTCTTCTTCTTCAATACGACTGAGTATCTCAAACGCATCAAATATTGCCAGCTTTTTAGTTGCGGCAGCATTCTTTAATTTATCAGCAGACAAATCATCTTCACCATTATCTAGTATTGCTTCTTCAGCCACCTTGATTAACTCAAGAACTGCTTTGTGCCCAGCTTGGATTATACTCTGCTTCGTCTCCTTTACGTTCATACTTAATTACAATATCATTAGATTTCATACAATAAAGGCGTTCCCCTTCTATGATAAAATCAAATTCACCATAAGGAGTATACCCGACAAGATCTCCCTCGCTTATTTTAAGCTCTTCTAAGGAGTTATTTCCGTACTTTAATATACCAATAAGCTTTTGTTCTTTATCAAGCTTTAAATGATCGGTATTTTTTAATGGCTTTATGAAACATCTGTCTCCAACTGTTTGCCATTTTTCATTCGACTTATACAAATAAATTTGATCCAGATCACAAAAGTATAAATCATCCATAAAATACGATCTACTATTTTTTTGATTACCCCTAATGTCATAGAATCTTCTAAAAACATTATGATGTATAACAATAATATCACCTACTTTTATATTAGTTGAATAAGCTAGCGGGGTAGATATTACCTCCGCTAAGTTATTCACAGATTTAAAACTTTCTATTTTTGTATTTAGTATAAGCTCTTTGCCGTCTACTTTAATTTTATTATCGTATCTATCACCAACTGGCTTAACGATAAAATTAAATACACTGTTCATTAATATTCCAAATCGTATTCAACAGAGATAGCCATGTTAGAATTAAATTTCTTCCAAGGCATGACTTCGTCTCCTTTTTTTATATAGATGTTATAAGAAGAATCTTTTTGATCTGACTTTATATAAGCAATCTCATGGCCTCCGTACACTTGTTGTCCGATGGAATAGTGCATTGCCTCGTTTTTATAGTCCGTGCCAATACTTATTTTTCTAATAACAGCATCCATTATTACACTACATCAAGTTTAGCAGGCTCTTCTTTATTTTCCTCTGCTAATACATAAGAACCATCTTCTAAGTTAATATTGATAGACCCGTATTCTGCTTGCAATTCCGTTTTGAATTCCTCGCTAGTTTTATTAACTTCAGCTAACTGATGTAATAAACTGTGCTTTTGTGATTCCAAAACTCCTACGTTTATTAATATTTCGTTAAGTTCTCTTTGTGTTTTAACAAGTGTTTCTAATTGTTCTGCTGTAATCTTTTTTGTTTCTGACATTTTTATTTAATTTAATTGGTTATAGTTATTATTTTTTCTTTTTATTTTTCATTGCCGCTTGAGCATTCTCAGCATAATGCTTTCTAGCGCCTGGCTTTAATTTTTGGTTGCTCGCTTCTTTAATATCGTAAGCGGTTTTTTTGCTAACTCTCTGTTCAAGAGGAGATTTTTTTTCAATAGGTTTTCTTCTGTAAACATCACCGTAGCCTGTCTTTCTATTAAAAACTTCTTTTTTCTCAACAATATTATTAGCGTTATTAATGCTTCTAGTTGCATTAGCTGCAGCATTACCCATTGCTTTTTTCTCTCTATCTGTAAACAAATGAGGGTTTTTAGGGTTAGCAGCAATAATACTGTCATTAACCGCTGCTTTTTCAATAGCTAATTCAGAAGAATTAAAACTTCTGTTTGATTTAAAACTCTTGACAGCTTTATTAACTCTATCTTCTTGCTCTTTTACTTTTTGTAGTTTTGGATCAACTTCCTGTCTTAACGCTGAAGGAAGTCCATTGCCTGTTTTTAAAAACGGAGTTCTTCCTGGTTTTTGTGTAAATGCCATTTTATGTCTTTATTTATTATTAGTATTACGTGTAATTACTGCTTTTTATAAGCCTCCATCTCCCAAGGTAACTTTTTGTCACCTTCCTTCATAGCTGCTCTTGAGTATTTTTTACCTTTCCACAAAACATAAGAATCAGTATAATTCAAATCGCCTCTTTTCATTTGGTCGATGTGTACCATCTCATGCTCTACGGTTTTGCTTTTCTTTAATTCTAATGGAGAAACATTTTTGTTTATAAGTATAGTTCCATTATTCTGAGCCATGCCTAAAACATTGTCATCCATATCAACACTATAAATTGGGGTATTAACCGCGTTGTACGGAGATCCCTTCATTATAAATGCCATATTAGCATTTTTTCATTTTGGCAGGAGACTTCATTTGTTTTGCAGCAGGCTTAACTTTACCGTACTCTTTTTTCATTTCCGCTTTTGATTCTGTCTTTTCGTGCTTTTTCATTGCAGCTTTAGATGCATATTTTTCTTTAGTAGCTTTTTCTACAATTTTCTTTTTAATTGCCATAATACTTTTATTTTTATTTATTTTTTCCAAAAATTTTTAAACTTGTCAGCTACTTGAGAATTTGACAATGTTTTGTTGTAATCAAATGCAGGTTTGTTTTCCAAAGGTTTTGCGACTTCTTTCTTTGGCTCTGCCTTAATTTTTAAGTCAGTACCTAGCGTTGACGTAGCGTATGGATTTATAGTCTTGTTGTAATCAGTTATCCTACCTTCTACTCTTTCTTGTCTTTTATCTATTCTGTCAAGTTTCTTCTGAGATCTTTCTCTTTTTGCTGTATTATCATTATCAAGATTTTTCCAAGAATTATCTTTAATTGACTTTTCTTTTTTATCTAATCTTTCTTTTGTTTTAACATCAGAGGCATTATTATCGGCAGCTGTTCTTGAAGATATAGCCGCTCCAATTACCTTACCTAAGGATTCAACAGCAGCATTGGCAGCATCGTTATTATAAACCATATCCGGATTAAATCCACCCGATTCATAAGCACCTCCGCTACCGCCTTGATCTACAATACTTCTTTGTAATTGAAAAGGAGAATTACTATTCTTTTTTACTAGATCTAAAGGCATAGTTTAAAATTTAGGTTTTGCTCTTTGCGTAATTGGCTCTCCGTTATATTGAGGTTTGATATTATTAAGTATAATACCATCTTTCCCGCTACTTGATCCTTTTCCTTTTGGTAAACCAGTAGTATCCAATGGACCATCCCATAATACGTTTGCTCCTAATCCAGATAAAGCAGCTTCTCTATCGTGTTCAGCTGTTTTAAGTTTTTGTTCGTTTAAATTCATAATTATTGGTTTGATAAGTCGTAAGTTGGTGTTATTGGTTGCTCTACTCCAACTGGCGGAGTCATACCTAAAGATCTTGTGAAAGTTCCAGGATTTGGTTGCCCAAACATATTTTGTATTGTTGCTGGGTTTGAAAATGCTTGCGGGTTAATACCGGTAGGTTGCATAGTTCTAGGATTACCCGGTACAGGCTCTCCTGCCATAATATCTACAGCTTGGTTGTTGTATACGTCATTTATCATAACTGTGTCTTGTTTTATCTTTGTTAGTATTTTCTATTGCAGTAATTAATACTGTATCTGTGTATGTTTTACCACTCATTATAGTATTTCGGCTACTCGTTGGTATATCTTCTTTACCAAGCATTATACGGTACATCTTGCTTATCAGTTGTTTACACTTAAATGAAACTTTATATATGTTATATTTTTGCGTTGTGTGGTTTCTGGGTCTCCATACCACAATCCAACCCTCTTTCAACAAATTGTTCCAGCGTTTGTTATCCCAACTATATGCGTAAGTACCTATCTTATAATCTTGTTTTGTAAAGAATTCCATACAGTCAAAATAAATTAACAGTTCCAAATCAGCATCTGTCAAATTATTATTCCTGCAAGCCCATCTTCGTATTATTCTATAATGTTTTAATAAACCAAGATCTTTAATATCGGACGCTTCTAACCGTATCATAATACAATAACTACGTCTCCTAGTTTTATAACTTGGTAAGTTTCTTTATTTACTTCTATTTTGTGACCAGCGTGCCTATCGTAGAATATACTATCACCTTCTTTAACTCCTACAACTTGATCACCAACTTGTATAACTTTAGCTTCAATATATCTAATATCTTCTCTGTGACTTTCAGCAAGCAACAAACCACCTTTTGTAGCGGTTGTGCCTTCTTTTACTTTTTGTATAACTAAATTTACTCCAATTGCTTTCATTACATTCTCATGTTATTAATTACACAATCGGTTGATAATATAGTTGTAGCTACTGAAGCTGCGTTTCTTAAAGCACTTTTAGTAACCAATAACGGATCAATGATCCCAGCTTTAATCATATTAACTTCTTTACCGGTCACTACGTCCAATCCAAAGCCTGTTTTAGATAATGTTTTAATAGAATCGAATTCTATGCCAGCATTGTCTAATATTGTTTTAAATGGGGCTCGTATTGAGTCCATAAGTATTTCTTCACCTATAGATTTTGCTGTAATGTTATACGATGCATTCAATAAAGCGATACCTCCTCCAGGTACAATACCTTCTTTAATAGCTGCTTTAGTTGCACATATTGCATCTTCTACCCTATCTGCTTTTTCTTTTAATTCTATTTCTGAATTAGCTCCAACTTTTACAACTGCAATTTTAGCAGTAAGCCTAGCTAATCTTTTTTCTAGTTTGATAACTGTGTGAGTAGGATGATTATCTAGTAATGATTTTTTAATATCATCTATAATAGCCAATACATCTTCTGTTGATTCACCAACGTGTAAGATTGTCTCTTCGTGGTTAGTGATGCTCTTGAGACAGGAACCTAATAACTCCGGTTGTATCAAATCTAAATCATCTCCAAGATCTTCATTTATTAGAGTAGCTCCTGTTAATAAAGCTAAGTCATCAAATATTTCTTTTCTATTAACACCGAATATAGGCGCGTTGATAACATTAATTTTAATATTACCTTTTGATTTGTTCATTGCTAAAGTAGATAATACTACTTGTTCCATATCTGCGATAATAAGCAATGATTTATTATTCTTTATAACGTATTCTAGAACAGATTGAATCTGTCTAATACTTTCAATTGGCGACTCAACTAATAATACTAAAGGATTATCTAGCTCGGCCGTTTTATTTTTTTGATTTGTAATAAAATGTGTATTGGTTAATCCCATTTCACACTGTACACCTTCAACAATATCTAAGCTACATTCTGGCTCTGCTGATGTTTCCATCATAACAATACCAGTATTGCCTACAGATCTGAAAGCATCCCCAACTAACTTACCTAATTCAGGGTCATTGTTAGTTGATATGGTAGCAATCTGGTTAAGCATGTTATCGTCAACCGCTATTGAATTCTCTTGTAAGTATTCTATAACGTTTTCAACAGCTATATTAATGCCCTCTTTTATTTTTCTTGCATTAGGATTTTCAATGGCATACGCATTCTTTAAAATTGAATGTGCTAATACTGTAGCGGTTGTTGTTCCGTCTCCGGCTTCTCTAACTGTTTTTCTAGCAGCTTCCTTTAATAAGGTAGCCCCCATATTTTCAACAGGATCAAGTAAGATAATTGAGTCAGCCACAGAAACACCGTCTTTTGTAATAACAGGTTTGCCTGAAGCGTCTTCTAATAAAACACATTTACCACTAGCCCCTAATGTTGAACTAACTGCTCTTGCTAACTTTTCTATTCCAGCAAACACTTTATCGCTGGCTTCTTTTCCGAAACTTAAATTTTTGACTATAGCGTCTGACATAATTTTATTTGATTAAATTGATATAGTTTATATATTACATGTTTTACGATAATCTTACCGAATGAATGGGAAGAACCTTTTACCGTATCTCTCTAAAATAACTATAATTGCAATAGGTATTAAAAACCAAAGGTACATCCAGTAGTTAGCTTTCTTATCTACTTTCTTGTTAACTACTTTTTTGGACTCTTCTCTTTTTACATTTAACTTTTTTACAGAAGACACTTTGCTTGTTACTTTGGTTTTATCTATCTTAATACCTTTTTTCTTTTTTAACTTTATAATGGTATTGATATACTGTTTACCGTCAATAACCATTGGCTTTAATGTATCTAAAGGTTTGTATTCTATTTCTTCTTCACAATCCTCAGTTACCACATTATTTTCTTTTACATAAGTACCGTCGACTTTTACAACAACGGTACTATCTACAACAGTTTTAATATCTTCTTTTGCAATCGCAACCTTTCTTGATGCACAAGAAACAAATAGTAATAAACTAATAATTAATATAAGACGTTTTGCCATTTTTCTTTATTGCTTTAAGTATTTGTTTTCTTTGTTTACCAGTTGACTCGTAAGATACATGCACCCAATCAGGATTTTTATCTGTACCAAATTCCCATATTAATTGATCGAATACTAAATTATCTTTTATCCAATTAAATATTTGAGCATTTGTAATTGCAGTTCCATCCATATCTATATCCATAGCTTCACCTGAACAGTGTTGACTTGATACAGCTCCTTTTATTGCTTTATTTAAAGCTAAGCTTCTATAACCTGAAGATATATGTATTGGCGCTTTAAAATTATCTCTAATAGGCTGGAATATATTAATGGCTAGCTTTTTCATATTAGCTAAATGATCATCGCTTGGCATATTCAAAATACTTCTTCTTTTTGCTTCGCTGCTTATAATCATTTCGGCTAATGATAGGTTTTTAGATAATTGCATTGTTTGTTAATTTAATTAAATATCCTTGCTATTGTTTTTATTTCTCATAGTCTCGAATATTTTCAATCCGGTATATAATATTGAGAATACTAATAACACTATTTTTAAAGTGTTTTCAATATTTGAAAAACTTAATGCCATTGATATGGTGTTTATAATTCCTATCTTCAGATCGTTATTGTTCATGCTTTATCTTATATATACGTTCTACAATATCTGTCACACCCTGTAGCGATATATAAGCTGTAGCTATTACCACCCAATCATTACTTTCTATACTTCCTGAGAACAAGGCAACGGAAGCTATACCAAATACGGTTAACTTTCTGCTAACCCATTTGCTTAAAAACAAATCTATTTTTTCTTTTCTACTCATTATCTGCCTTGCCCTTTATATAATTTCTTATAATTCTTAGACTCTTTTAGACTTGAAGTTTTTGACTTAGCATGAACGCCTGGTCTACTTATCTTTTTTTTATCTAACTTAATAGATTCGTTCTTTGCTTTAGCCATTATATTAAAATAACTTATTCAACAATAGGTTCTTCGCTTTCCTCTGCAATAATTTCTTCAATAACTTCTTCTACGATTGGCTCAGGAATTGGTTCTGGCGGAACTGGTGGAACATATTCTCCTGTGATTACAAGATTTAATTGTTCTGCAATCCAATCCCAAGCGTAGTTATCAACTGTCCAGTCAGTGTATGCTTCACCTGTCATAGTTAAGTTACCTTGAGCTAAAATGCCGCCAACAAATCCTTCTGAATTCTGCGCCATTAAAGAGTAATAAAATGTTGCAGATGTATTTAATGTTACATTTACTGCATAAGCATTTAAGATAGTTGCTTGTTGTACTGTTCCGTTATCCCAAATGGATACTGCTTCGATTGTTTTCATTGTTGTTTGGTTGTTTATTTATTAATTGGTTTATTGTGTAAATATTATTTGACCTATACCAGTTCCTCCTCCTGTAACTTGACAAGAGAATGTATAACTATATGTCCCTGGTGTTAATGTGAATGTTGTTGAGTTTAATGTTCCTGTTGTTGTCTGTCTTGCTCTTCTAGCATTACCACCAATGTTTATATTAGTGTCTGTGCTAAAGTTTCCTGTAGAAGTAGATCTTGCATTAAATGTAGCACTTGCTCCAGTGATTGTAACTGTACCGCTATAATTAGCACTCGAACTTCCGGTATAGGAATATAAACTGCTAAATACTACACTATTAACGACGCCTCCAACCCAAGCGCTTTTTGGTACTAATTGATTACCAGTATAACTACTCATATATGAACTATCTAAGATGTATTTAGCTAAAGCATCATCTTTTGTCATACACTGATTAGAAGTTACAGAAGACTGCCCAGGTTGAAGAGTAAATCCTCCGCCTTGAGCATTTGTGAAATCTACCGCTTGATTACCCGCTAAATCATT
>Ga0181346_1000974_pt1 | contig 12702 bp, 12 predicted proteins | sample Su13VDMM15DN_FD_130100 | JGI IMG/M metagenome (GOLD analysis project Ga0181346, IMG submission 130100) | Freshwater viral communities from Lake Michigan, USA - Su13.VD.MM15.D.N | ecosystem: Environmental > Aquatic > Freshwater > Lake | place: USA: Michigan | collected 2013-07-15 | reverse complement strand
CTGGTAATGGTAGATTCGTAGTGTTCCATGTAGTACTCTACAATTCTGTCAAAGTCTCTGGGCACTTGCACTCCGCCCATACTGCACTTCACTACCTCTAACTTTTTAAAATCAAGTATAACATTGGCAGTGGCATGATCTCTTGTTTTTAGGTTTTTAGCCACAGCCATCACTTCGTCAATTTGTCCTGTGGGTTTTTTATAGTAGGTTAGGATAAGATATCTCATCAGATTTGACTTAATTCAATTAGTGTGGCACTCAGGTTGATTTCTTGATCAGCCACCAGCGGAACATTTGCTGCACCATTGCGTATGATCACAATGGCTTGATCCTGCTGTTCGGGAGTACTAGCCCAGAGATCCAAGTTGTCGTACATCCAACGGAAAATGTCGTCACTTTCTTCAGCAGTTGCACTTTGACACAGCACAGTTCTAGCTTCTCGCACACGACCTGTTTTGAACAATTCCACGCAGTCCAGTTTCCAATCCTTGGCTGACTTGTCTGCGGCGTTAGGTGGCACGAGGCTGCCACTTTGACTGTTGGGTTGTAATAGATTCAAACACTTGCGTAGATCGGGATAGGTAGCCTTGACATATGTGTCTAGTACGTCTAACTCAAACTCCACACCTTCTGTGACCAGCACAGTGGCTGCTCGGGCTGTGAACTCTGTATGATCCGTTTTGATAATCTTAAAATCTTGGCAACGACTGTGCAGTGGCGCAATAATTTTGTTAGGATAGTTACAAGTGAGAATGAATCTCACTGTTTGACTGTAATCTTCCATCAAGTTTCGAAGTGCTGGTTGCACACTTTGTGGATTCATATAGTCAGCTTCGTCGATCAACACAACCTTGAGTCGGCCAAATGGCATGGTCTGACAAAAGTTAATCAGTTTGTCTAACCATTCCATCTTGCGAGCTTCCTTGGATCCGTTAGCATACAACACATCAAAGCTATCTATGCCCAGCTCATTGATCAATAGTTTAGCCAGTGTGGTCTTGCCGGTGCCTGCTGGGCCACTCAACATTAGATGTCGTATGGATCCATCACGGATCCAGGACTGTACTTGTTCTCTTTGTGCTTCGTCTACAAACACATATCCATCCACCTTGTTAGGACGATATTTTTCTACCCACAATTCTTTCATGCCAAATCCTCTTTGTAATAATACTAATTGTAGTATACACTTGATTAATACAGATTGTCAACACCACTTATTTTCTAAATGCAATATATTGGTCAATGTCTATACCGTGCTGTCGATACCATTCACGCATGCTGGTGCTAAGTTTGGCTCGTTGTTGATTTAGTTCATTGGTAGTTTGGAAATATTTTTCCGCTAGATCTAACAATTCCGGAGAACTTTGTCTACAGCGACGACTCATGTCCACGCCAAAATAAACAGTTTCGCTAAGATATAAATGACTTAGAAATGGTATTTGTTTTCCTGACAGGCTAGACCGACTGGTGTGGTACGGGTTGCTCATGGCAGCAAAGGCCTGATCTACTAGATTTTTGCGCCGGGCAACGTCATGATTCCTATGCCAATACTCACTAGTGGCTCTGGGAGCAAGGCCTTGATGAATCTCCACACGTTCAGCAACACAATCAGCAAACGTATTGGTAAATTCATTGAGGTCTTGTAGTTTTTGTTTGTCAAAATCTTTGAAGTAATCAATTAATCTACGAATTTGTCGCAATTGTAGGCCAATGGTATTGGCATCAAATGGATCCACAAACACTGAGGACAATCCAGTCAATGCAAAATTCTTGTCAGCATTGGTTTGATATACACCTGGCTGCCAGGCCAATTTAATTGGGTCAGCAATTCTGGTTGTGGGATCACTGAGTGTTGCCAGTTCATCAAATGCTTGGTCCCACGAAATATCCTGGCTATTGAAGTTATAACCAGTATTTTTTCTATTCAACAACGGTATGCTGAAAGACCATCCATAATCCATACCGTACCCTATTGTGTAAGGGTGCATCTCTTGATCAATGTTTTCAGTATATCCATTACTCACTATCAGGGTGGAATTGTGTTGGATCTCAGTTGTGGGACTGCGCCACGGCAAGTCCAAATGGTTGGCCAGTATGCGTTTGAACCCAGTGCAATCAATGAAAAAATCTGCTGCAAGCTCATTGCCAGAATCAAAATCAAGACTGGTAATAAATCCCTGTGGATCTCTATTCACCGCACTGACTGTGTCAACTATAACTTCATCAATTATTTTTAGATACCGTTTACGCAACCAATCACCAACTTCAAAACTGTTGATATGCAAACTAGCCATACCGGTTATCATTGTGCCATCATAACTGGGCATGGTATGTTCTAAACAATGATAATAAAAACTATTGACGTCAGGTTGAAAATCCTGCATGGTCCTGCGTTTTTGCAGATATAGTTCGTACCAAATGTCATACAACATGTAATCATCATGCGCAGGTCTAATGATATTTTTATTGGTATGAATCCCCACATGGCCCGGATCTAGCATTGCTAGATAACTTGGCATCTCCGGTAATCCACTGAAATATCCAGAATCTTTAGAATCTAAAAAGTTTTGCCATTTGAAGTTGTATTTGATCACGCTGTTGGTTTCTATCAACCAGTCTGCAATCCAGCGATCACGAAATTGTTCAGGAATTTTTAATGCCTCACACAACCATCCAATCATATCTGGTGGACCACTTTCTCCAAACCCAGAATTTTTTGGCTCTTTGTCACTGTCAATCATCACTACCTGATATTCACTGTAATGTTTCTTGATTGAAATAGCAGTAAGAAGGCCACCAAACCCTCCACCTATCACACATATTTTCATTTTCATTTTTTACCCAGAACTTTCCACATTTTTTCTTTTTGTTGTTGTTCCAGCCACTCTTGTTCATCGGCAAAAGTACTTGTGTTCTTCAGCATCTCTTCTACAGCAAATTTCACACGATATAGGTCTTGTTTGCAAGGCCAGTTGTTCCAGCCTGTCACATACGGGTCGTTAGCACCGTAGTACATTTGTTGACAATCAGAAATAACCTTGTCAACGTTCCAGTCTTTTGTCATCAGTTGTGTTGCATGTGTGTGGGTTTGGCTTCTATGTGAATGGCTTCTGAGAATGTTTCGTCTTGTGGCTGTTCGTCGCTCACAATTAGCAGGTCATTTGGGTCAACTCTGCGCAGAGTTTTTTTGCCAGTTTCATCTTCCACTTCGATGCCTCTGGTCCATCGACCATGCGCCACACACACCCATTGTCCCATTTTAATGTCCTGTTGGTCAGGACCAACCGCATAAACCTGTCCCCACCGTGGACGGATACCTGTGCTTTTGCCGTTGTCATTGAGCAACACAATACCGCCTGTGGTAAAGCGTTCGTCAAACGTCATGTCAGTCACAATAACTGAATCATTTAGTGGATGTATTTGATCCTTATTAAATCGGTGTGCGCTGTACGCTGGTTTCATCCTTCTTTTCCTTTTCTTATTTGAACCTGTTGACTGTATTGCTTGTGAAGTTGTTGAGGCTTTGCATGAGTAACCATTCCAGCATCATCGATAACGTCTCCGCGGGCGTTGACTTTCATATTGCCAACTGCTCGCGTCTGTTCGTTTTTCAGTGCCAAACTGCGCATGTCCAATGTTTTACCATTGGCTGTTTTGTGTAAATTTCCTGCCATGACTATCTCCTTAAAACAATATTTAACGTAAAAATTCCGCAGGATCTAATTCATAATACATGCTGTCAATTTGATGCACACCCAATTTGTACAGTACAAAACTAGCTGTGCTAGATCCTCGACCCACACCCCAAATCAAATTGTTCTGTGTCATTATGTCCACAAGATATTTGAGATAACGCAAGAGATTGAACAAGTCACGTTCTTGAAATAACAACAGCTCTTCACCACAACGCTGTAATTCCGCATCAGTAGAGCATAGACTCAGCACATGTTCTGCTATGTCCAACAGTTGATATTGATCACTCATGTACCAGCGACTTTGACAGCGATGATCATACTCCTCATTGGGTATGGCTTCTATCAAGTCATTGTACGCAATTAACTTGGGCACATTGTCCAACATCAGTGCGGCTGTTTCCAAGTCCACTGATGAATCCACAATCATGCCATCAAGTCCAGATGGATCAAATCCACGCATGATCAAGTCAACCAAGTCTGCTTCGTTGAATATTAGTTCACTGTGTTTATTTTGCTTCATGCTTGCGAAAATTGGAATAGATTACAGTATTGCCAGTGGGTTCAACGCGATCTTCTGGCCACATGAGTCCATATTCATGCCACACACTTGGTGTGACTTTGACCACATTGTCCGAAACTAATTCTGTTTCCAAGATATGGTGTTTGACAGTGGGGTGGCACCACCAAGCTTCTTCTGCTACAGGCCAATGTGCAAACGGTCCGAGATTGTCTTCATTGTCATGTGAATACCAAACAGAATCGCCTAACACACTAGAGATATCCAAACTGGTTATGATCATTCGGTCTTCCATAATGGCATTGAGTTTGCAGTATAACATCATGCCAACAATCTGGTCAACTGGTGCATCGGGCAATGTGGTAACATTGGCGCCTAATACTTGAAACATTTCTGCTTTGTCATGATCAGACGGCCCAAAGAACACAGTATCGGCCAAGTCGTGATACACAAAGCATTTGAGTCTTTCTAGTGCAATGTTACTGCTGGCAGAATCTGTGCATTGAGTTAGCAAACTTACGCTGACTGAATAACTGTTAAGTTGCAACTGATCTTCATAATAGATGCCTGCCAGGAATTCTATATCGTATTGTAGTCGTACATTCATTGTATTTTGATTTTGTCGGCAAAGTCAACGTCGGATTTTTTGTATGATTCTTGTAGTTTTTCTTGATACTTGACATTATGGCTTTCGATTGCCATGCGTATTTGATTGCACAAGTGCCCGTTTCCGGTACGCATGGCCATTGATAGTTTCTTATTGAGATCAGCGATCTTTTCACCTAACTCGTCCATAGTCAAGCTGCTGAGATCGCCGATTAGTGGATGTTCCATAGTGCATTGTAGCAGGATTTTACTGCTTGGTCAATGCTTTTGATCAAGCAAATGTCACGCCATTGTTGCCAATACAGAACCATTTGGCGTTGGTGTACATCAATGTGCAAGCATCGCCAATGGTGTCAAATGTAATAGTGCCAGTACCCGATGATTTCCATCCTGCGTTGGTCACAGTAATGACCATGTCGCCAGTGTCTGCTACCATGGCAAACACTTTGATCTGCCCATCGGACCCTGCTGCTAGGGTGGCAGTTTCTGCAGCCGCTGTAGAAAAGTAACTGGTGGTCGTGGTCAGGCTGGCTGCCGCCGACGCTGCTAGGTCTTCGCTTACGGTTAAAAATAATGGATTGGTCAACACGTTTTTGGCACGAGTCACATCATTAACAGTGATAGTTGTGCCACCATCCGACGTTGAAAAATCAAACACATAGGTGCCTGTGGCAGCAAATGTAATCACACCACCCGAATAACCTTGAATACCATTGGTGCCCAGTGAGGCTGCGGCAGGCAGTGTCACAGTGTAGGCAAGATTGGTAACGGTGATTTGTACACGTAGTAGGCCAAAAAACCCACTAGCAGGAAAATTGGTAAAGGCAAGAGTGATTGAGCCTGTGCTGGGTGCCACTGTTTGATATTGTCCAGATGCATAGTTCAGTGTAACGGTACCCGAAGTTCCTGCGGCAGCAATTCTGGTGGTACTGATATCATTTAAGTTAACAGCATAAATGTCATTGTTGCCCATGTTGTTGTTGAGCGTTGATCCTGTGAGTGCTGCTTTAAGAATAGCATTAGATTCTAAGTCGTTAATTTCTTCTTCGGCATACTGGAAATTTACCTTAATGTTGGTGAAATTGTCACGGAAACCTTGACTGTTGTTGTCTTGTCCAGCTACCGGATAAGATCCGTCAATGTTGTTTGGGTTAATATTACTTGCCATTTTTTGTCCTTGTTAGACCAAGATGTTGCTCTTGGGGAATACTAGATATTTATCATAGGTATCTGTTGGATCGTACATATCCACTGGTGCAATGAATTTCAAACTGGTGTCGTCAAATACAGTTTCGGCAGTTACGACTGTGGGCAAGAACAACCAACTGATTTCGGAAAGTCCTTCACCCGGAGTAGAAGGATAGAATAAAAATGCACTTCTGTAAAAACTGCCTTCTAGAACTTGCACATATTCATCAATTTGAGTTTGTGTGGTTAGTGTTAAATTCAAACATCCTGACAGTGGATTAACGTTTATGGTATAGATAGCCATACGCTCATTGAGAGTGCTTAAATCATCGCCTGGCACTGTGGTGGAAAAATCTAGCCCTAATGTATCAAAATATGTGTCTGGTATGCCCTCAACTCCGCCAAATGGTGCTTCCCAGCTTTGCCAGGCAGCATTTATATCAGGATAACTACTGCCCGGCGGACCATCATAATCCTCTTGTTTGGCAAAGATTATGGTTTTGCCTTCTATATTGTTTATTATACCATCTAGCCCGCCTAAATCATTGATGTAAGCAAGTGATCTATTGTAAACATCGGACCAGGCCAAACTGGTACAGATATCCACTGTACCAATAAAAACTTTGCCGCCGGTGCTGAATCGATCAAATGTGGTCAGTGTAGGCGGTCTCGGAGTCCAGTGCTGACCATCGGTATCCCAATTTTTACTCAATATTCTGTCTAAGATATACCGATCAACTTTGAAGTCAACTGAATTGAGTTGTTGTGCAAAATATGTTTGGATATAATATGCTACTTGTTTGGCAAACCCCGGCTTCACATACGCTATCACCCAAGCCGGGGTAAAGCCCAACACACGACTATTGGTTTGTTTTGAAGTCATCCATAACGGTAAGGTAGTTGAAATTTGTCCTACTACATCAATTACCTGATTGCGCATGTTGACCAAGCTGTTGGGATATACTGAAGTGATTATGGTGCTACCATCTGCAGGATCAACAATGGCATACGGTAATGTTACAATCTTGTTCACACTTTCGCCTGCGATGTTTACAAGATTGTCAATGATTTTACTGTAAACAACTTCATACACAACTTCCCCAGTGACTGGATCAATTGCTTGTGCTGTTGCTATTTCACCTAAGATAAGATTTTTCCAATAGTGATTTTCGTACAAGCTGGAAACATAATGTTCTAGTGTGTCTGGTGCTAGACCATACGCATGAGCATAAGTTACCTGAATGCTCTTACCAAAATTAACATCATCGGGACGATAGATATATTCGGGTACAAAAATTTCTTCATTGTCTAGCAAACTGCGAATCAGCGCACGATCATTCTGCGGTGGCATGGCTTTCACATAAAGATTCTGATAAGGTCGATTGTATTCACGAATTACTTTTACATTAAAAGTTTTGAAAACACTAATTACATCTTGACTGCCAGTTTCTGCCATCACAGCAGTAAGACTAGCACCTGATCCTCCAAATCCTTGTGTGATTGTTACAGTGGGCACAGAAGTATAACCGTTGCCATTTTCAGACAAGAGTACTTGTATAATAGCACCACTCGATACTGTTACTAACCCTGCCACAGCAGGCACCGCACTTGCGCCTACTGGAGCACCAATTGCAATAGTAGGTTTGTTTACTGAACTATAATCCGACCCACCGTTATCAATTTGTATGCTGGTAACTTCGTAGATAGTTTGATTGGTGTCTTCGGCATAGGCATTTACCGTAAAGGTATAAGTTTGATCAATTGTTGTGCCCAAAGTGGCCAAGTTTCTATTAATAGCAAAACTTTGGTCAAATGTAGTGGTACCGAGATCCAATGCAAATGTGTCAAAACTCACCCGACCCACAATGTCTCCTGATGCCACAAGTTGCAGACCCTGAGGCAATGAATTGTATGCGCCACTTTTAAGTCTATACTTCATGGTACGACCACCACGGTTGGTTGCCTGCACTTTGAGCATGCTCACTGCACCATTAATAATATTGCCCAAATCTTCAGGAGTGTCCCATGTAACTTCGGCGTCTACTGCACCAGTAATGGTCATGGTGAATGGATATGCTACGCTGGCCAATATCATATTGGCAATCATTGATCCAGCAGCAGTGGTTAGCGTCACTGATACTGTTGAATCTGGGTATGCACTAACTTTAAATTGCGTAGGACTAACAATTTCACTCACATAGTAAACTGTTTGCGCTGCCGCAGTTATGCCGCCAAATGCTGTGCCAGTAAATACTACAGGCTGTCCTACCCCTAGGCTTGCAGTGCTAAAACATGATATACGATTGGTGCCCGTGGTTGTGCTGGTACATTCAATGACCAGTGTGGTATCTACAGCACCAGTGGCATTGGTCAAAGTTGGCACAGAACTATCAGCTTGTATTACTGTGAATACTGTATTGTATGAAATTATTTGATCGAGTGTGGAATTCCAATTGGCAGTCTCACTGATAACACTGTCAACATAATATATCGTTCCAGCAGCAAGCCCACCGAAGTTGCTGACCAATCTAATAGGCAGTCCTCCTTCTAGTTGACTGGTAATGTAATTGGCTGTGATGTATCCTGTAGCTGCTACAGTCTGCGTTATTAATATTGTGGGAGTAATGTATTCACTTTGGTATACTACAATATTAAAACTATATTCAACTTGTGTTGTTCCTTGATCAGGAATGTAACCATAGTACCAACCTGATGTTGGATCCAATACTGGACCTGGCGGAAGCCCTGCACCCTGGTTTACTGATATAGCATAGGTGACAGACTGATTTACATAGTCCTCACCTACAAATTGATACGCAAAATAATTGCTGCTTCTGTAATTTCCTAAATTGCTAGGAGTAGAGTTAGTCAAAAATGGTGCTTGATATGGTGTTTCGTCTGCGGTAACATATATGTTACCGTCGATATCTATATCTGTATTGACTGATAATACAGCATCGCTGGCTTGCATTTGGCTACGACTGTACACAAAGATTTCAAATGTTCTCAAACTAGACGAACGGCCATTACTGACTTGCAGGGTGAATTGATAATTTTTACTAATACTTTGGCTTAAAAAATCGTAAGGGTCAGCATCTTGCGCACTGATATCATACCCAGCCACAGCATCTAAATTTTGTGCAGGTTGTATATAACCTGTAAGCAATCCATCCAGCCCTAATAGGAGGCCACCTGGCAGGGCACCTGCAATCAATGTGATCACGGTGGTGTCTGGAGTATACACTTCGTTAAATTCAAACTGAAAATCTACTGCATCGCTGTCATAATATATTCCTATTTGTCCTGCGGGAGTGATCCAGGTAGGCTCAGGTATTACAGCAACGGTAAGACTAAAAGTGCGATCTCGTATGTTGGTAGGATCAGTTTCTTGAGAAATTCGCACAGTGAACTTACTTGTGGTATTACGAGCCACTTCAAGTGGAACACCTTGCAAACCAGCCACAGCATCAGGAGTTCCAGAAATTGTACCGTTAAAACCACACTGAATGCCTTCGGGCAATCTGCCAGCAATAATTGTGTAAACAAGATCTGCTCCGGACTCCCCTGGCAATTCACCCTGAAGTGTGATTTGAAAAAACACACCGACTGGTATTACACCAAGGCTTCCAGCAGGAGTGATCCATACAGGTTGAGTCATAGTTTATGATTTGGGATATTTTGCTTTTACAGCTTGACACGCTGCAATATATGCGGCCATGGCTGTTTGATCGCTCTTGACCACAGCATCAAGATAGTCAGTAAATGGCGGGTATTCAGACCGACGTTTGAAGTCATATGATAGTTGATCAAACGCAATTTTGGTTTGTGTATCAATCACATGATCGTCATATTCTTGTGAGGTAATTTCCACAGCATTATCAGGAATAGTTTCTGTGCTGTCATCTGCTACAGAAATAATTTGACCAGTTAGAAGTTGTTTATAGTATTTCATTGGTGTTTCTTTTTGTTTATGCCGATGTAACTACGTTTGCCCACACACCACCACTAAGTCTAACTCGTATGGTATTATAACTGGTGTTGTAATACATTGCACCGACTCTTTCAGACACTGGGTCTGTTCCGCTCTTGGCTGGCAAATACACCACTGACCCGTTGCTGCCCATGATCACATTGCCAATCATGCTGTGATCAGAAGCAATGTAGTTGATCAAGTTGCCAGCACTATTGGCCACAGGATCTTCTTCTCCTGTGTGTAATATATTGGCCAGTTGAATAGCAATTCTAGGACCAACAGATGGATATCCAACTATCATTCCTGTTGTGATATATGCATTTGCACTAGGAGCAAGTTCAGCTGTGCCTTTTAATATGTCTGATTGTCTTCCGGCTGCAAATCCAATGCCTGGCTCTGCTGATCCCCAGGTACTGTACAATGCCATTTCAACATTGGGAGATCCAGTTAGGGTTTTGCTCAACGCACCAAGATTTGTTGCATCAGTGATACCTGGTAATGTACAAGCTGAGTTAACATTGGTATAGTTCCAATAAAACGGAGATCCTACTGTGAGAGCGTTGTATTTGCCAGTTAGTCTGTTGGTCGAAATTGAACCATTAGCAGTTGCATAAGCAGATGTGGCAGACGTGATGGTGATAACATTGGGGGTTTCGCTGCCACCTGCAACTGCTGCCCAACTCAACGTACCCGAACCGTTTGTGCTCAACACATAACCAGCCGTTCCGCCTGTGATAGTGATGTTACTAACTGCCCCTAAATTGGTTGTGCCTGACACAGTGACACTAGTCAATGTACCTACACTGGTAATATTGGGTTGTGCCGCAGTAGTTACTGTTCCAGCAGTTGTGGCCGAATTGGCAGTGTTCACTGATCCATTAATGGCTTGATATCCACTTGGATTGGTTGAGTTGTATGGAGTATAGGCAAGTGCCGTAGTAACATTGCTACTGGTCAATCCAGTTACGTATGTTGCTGTGGTTGCTGTGGTGGCTGAATTGGCAGTGTTCACTGATCCATTAATGGCTTGATATCCACTTGGATTGGTTGAGTTGTATGGAGTATAGGTAAGTGCCGTGGTAACATTGCTACTGGTCAATCCAGTTACATATGTTGCTGTGGTTGCACTACCTGCACTGGTGGCATATGTGGCATTGGCCACTGTGCCTGACACATTCGCACCTGCCACTGCATTGGCAGTACCAGCAAAAGTTGCAGTACCTGCACTGGTGGCATATGTGGCATTGGCCACTGTGCCTGACACATTCGCACCTGCCACTGCATTGGCAGTACCAGCAAAAGTTGCTGTGGTTGCAGTGGTTGCAGTGGTTGCACTACCTGCACTGGTGGCATATGTGGCATTGGCCACTGTGCCTGACACATTCGCACCTGCCACTGCATTGGCAGTACCAGCAAAAGTTGCTGTGGTTGCACTATCTGCACTGGTAGCATATGTAGCATTGGCCACTGTGCCTGACACATTAGCACCCGGTATTGATGTTAGTCCTGCACCCGACCCAGCAAACTGACTGCCTGTAATATTGCCAGTTGCAGAAATTAACCCACCAGTTAAAATATTACCGCCAATGACGTCGCCTGACACGCTCACTGTGTTGCCAGTAATCGACGGTGTAGCACCTTGTAAAACAGTATTTCCGCCTGCAGGATTAGTAATAACAATAGCTGTGGCATTGGCAGAAATCTGAGCATTACCCAAATAAATTGTGCTGTTACTTAGCCACAAATCTTTCCAACGTTGTGTGGATGTTCCTAAATCATATGTGATATTGGCGCTAGGTAACACGTTGCCTTTTATGGTCACTGCATCAGTGCTAACTACTGCCACGTTTGAAGTTCCGCCTATTCCCACAGTAACATTGCCACCAGAACTAACAACAGTAACATTACTTGTGCCATTATTGATATTTGCAACCGATGTGATCACACCAGTCAACAATGCGCCGTTACCTAAAATGTAATTGCCAGTTACGTTGCCGCTGGAGCTTATTACACCAGTCACATAAAGTCCAGTGTTAGCTGCTGTAGTAACAATGATGCCGCCTACTCCTGTAGTGACGTTGCCATTTAAAATTGTTTGAACGTTAGCAGTACCATTGAAAATAGTAGTGCCAGCGCCTACAGTGATACCAGTAATACCAGAACCATTACCAATGAATGTGCCACCAGTTGCTATATTGCCTGTGGTTGAAAATACGCCAGTTCCTACAATACCTACAGTGACCACGTTCCCAGTTGAGCTTAGGTTAGCGGCCACAATATTACTGGTTACCGTTAAATTACTAGTCATTGTTACCAAATTGGAACTTACAACCATTACGTTTGCAACTCCTGCTACCCCAACTGTGACATTGGAATTGGCATTTACAAACACATTGGAATTACCGTTAAAAATGGCAGGAATAGTATTAGAATTGTTATAAAGTTCAGTAAAATTGTCGTTTGATTTGATAAACGCAGTGCGTAAGGAATCCCCTGTGCCATCATTGGCCACGGTTCCTACATCAATTATTTGCTGTGTCATACGGGTTTGATCCTATTGTTGTATTTACCAAATGTTTCAGCTTGTGTTTAGCTACTAAATACATCAAACTGGAGCAATAGATGAGTTATGTAATCAATAACAGCAGAGGTAACATTGTAGCGGTGGTACCTGATGGCACAATAAACACTACCGCTACATCTGTTAATTTGGTAGGACGCGG
>Ga0181346_1000971_pt1 | contig 12720 bp, 16 predicted proteins | sample Su13VDMM15DN_FD_130100 | JGI IMG/M metagenome (GOLD analysis project Ga0181346, IMG submission 130100) | Freshwater viral communities from Lake Michigan, USA - Su13.VD.MM15.D.N | ecosystem: Environmental > Aquatic > Freshwater > Lake | place: USA: Michigan | collected 2013-07-15 | reverse complement strand
GACTCCTGCTGAATACGCTGCAACCTCAAGGGCTAAGCGTGAGGCCACAAAAGCAGGCAAGCAGTTTGCAAAGCAACCTAAAAAGGTTGCCGAAAAGATAAAGAGTTTTAGATGAAAACCCCAGTTTATGCACGCAAAGAAGGGCAGAACCCAAAGGGCGGGTTGAACGCAAAAGGTCGTGCCGCAGCAAAGGCTGAAGGCATGAACCTCAAACCACCAGTCAAGACTGGCGACAACCCCCGTAGGGCATCGTTTCTAGCCCGTATGGGTGGCAATGCTGGCCCTGAATACAAAGACGGTGAGCCCACCCGACTGCTGTTAAGTTTGAGGGCTTGGGGGGCTACTTCAAAGGCAGATGCCCAAGCCAAGGCAAAACGTATCAGCGCACGAAACAAGGCCAAGTAAATGCAAATACCTATCTTGAACGGTATTTACACCGACAACACACCTGAACTGCGTACTGCGTACCCAGTGAATCTTGTGCCTGTGCCAAAACAATCAGGCATCAGCAACGGGTTTTTGCGACCAGGCGATGGAATTGTGGCAAACGGCACAGGAACAGGCATTGACCGAGGCGGCATCAACTGGCATGGTCATTTGTATCGGGTAATGGGTACAAAGCTGGTGGAGATTGACAGCACAGGCGTAGTGACAACACTTGGCGATGTGGGTGGGCCAATAGATGAACTGGTTACCTTTGATTACAGTTTTGATGTGCTTGCGATTGCTTCTGGTGGCCGCTTGTATTATTGGATTCCATCAAGCACTACCGCAACATTAGTTTGGAACCCAACTGTACCAATTCTGAGGCAAGTCACTGACCCTGACCTTGGCGTGGTTTTGGATGTTGTGTGGGTGGATGGTTACTTCATGACTACAGACGGAGAGTTTTTGGTTGTCACTGAGTTGACTAACCCAACTGAAGTTAACCCTTTGAAATACGGAAGTTCAGAGGTTGACCCTGACCCAGTGGTGGCGTTGCTTAAGCTGCGAAACGAGGTCTATGCTCTGAATAGAAATACAGTTGAGGTATTTGATAACACGGGCGGAGCGTTGTTTCCATTTGCAAGGATTGATGGCGCACAATTACAAAAGGGCGTTGTCGGTACATTTGCTTGCTGTGTTTTTATTGATCGCATAGCATTTTTGGGTAGTGGTAGAAACGAAGCCCCAAGCATTTATGTGGGTGCTGCGGCAGTAACAACAAAAATTAGCACACAAGAAATTGACAATATCCTTTTGGAATATACCGAAGCGCAGTTGGCTTTAGTAAAGTTGGAGGCTAGAAACGATAAGAGTCACCAGCACCTTTATGTGCATTTGCCTGACCAGACTTTAGTTTATGACGCGGCTGCATCAGAAGCATTGCAAACCCCTGTTTGGTTTATTTTGGTAAGTACCTTGACGGGGATTGCTCAGTACCGTGCCCGAAACATGGTTTGGGTATATGACAAGTGGATGGTAGGTGACCCACAGACAAGCAACATCGGCTACTTGGTGCAAGACATAGGACACCACTGGGGGCAGCAAGTCTACTGGGAGTTCGGCACACTGATTGTCTACAACGAAAGTAATGGGGCGATATTCAACGAGATGGAATTGGTCAGTTTGACAGGCAGTATTGCACTTGGTAAGAATCCACAAATCAGCACCAGTTATTCATTGGATGGCAAAGCATACAGCCAAGAAAAATTCATTGCTGTTGGAACTATTGGCAACACCAAGAAGCGCCTTACATGGTTTCAGCAGGGGCACATGAGGAATTGGCGCATACAGCGTTTCCGTGGCGATAGCGATGCCCATGTGTCCTATGTAAGACTTGAAGTGCAAATAGAAGCATTGGCCTACTGATGGCTACCGCGCCCATTTCCCGCAAACTGAACCTGACGCGAGATCAACTTGCCACTTTTCTGACTGACCAGCAACAAATCAGGCAGTTTGAATTGCTGTTTACAACTGTTGACACTTTGCAAGTCGTTGTGGGGACTGACTTTGAGTTTCAAGCAGACAATGCGGCAGCTACTGCAAACGAGGCGCTGGCACAGATTCAAGCACTGTTGCAAAATACTTCGGTAGAAGATGCTGTATTGAATGCCAAGGTGCAACTAGCATTGGATGCTATGACAAGAATTGCGCAATCATTAGAGTTGCTTGCACTTGCCCCTGTGCGTAATAATGTGGAACTGGCGCACGATGTTAATGGCATCTTGCCGTATGCAAACCAAACCCCAAGGGTGCGATCTAATCAGGTGCTGACATGGCTTTCGATGTAATTACCCCTGTTAAATTAGGCCAAGCCGCCATCACAACGGGCGTGACTACGCTTTATACTGTGCCAGCATCAACGAGAACGCTGCTCAAAGAATTCAGCATTGCAAATACAACGGCGGCGGATATTAATGTGCGAGTTTTTTTTGTACCACCAGCAGGCACGGCTGGAACTTCAAATGCTTTTCTTTACGATGTCCCTGTGCCATACGCCAACGCTTTGCAATATAACGGCATTGAGGTGCTTAATGCTGGCGACACCATTCAAATTCAAGCAGTATCAACTGGTCTCACAATCATCGCAAGTGGTGGCGAAGCCACATAAGGAGTACAAATGACAGTTACAGTAAAAGTTTTGATTCCAGCTAAACAAGCTGAAAACGCACAGACCACACAATACACAGCCACCAACTGCAAAACTATTATTGACAAGTTCACCGCCACTAATACAACGGCAGGCAATGTGACTATAAGCGTCAATTTGGTTACTGCGGCAGGCAGTGCGGCTACATCAAATTTGATTGTGGATACTCGCAGTCTTGCGCCCGATGAAACCTACACATTTCCCGAACTGGTAGGACAAGCACTTGAACCAAGCGGGTTTATCTCGACTATTGCTAGTGCAGCCACATCACTGACTATTCGAGCCAATGGGCGTGAAATTACTTAAGGAGTAGAGAATGAAAGATTTTATGATGATGCCCAAGGGTTTCATGGGCTTGCCAAGCGAAGAGGAGTTTTTAACCGTTGCAGAGAATAAAGCCAATTTCCTGATTGCAGTGAAAGATTGGCACTATGGACCTGAAGAACCCAGCAACGACCCAAAGGCAAACCCTGAGTTTTATGATTCATTGGCAGAGGCCATGCAGTGTGATGCCAAAGATGCAAGGCGCAAGCATTGCTCAAATTGTGGCTATTACGACAACAGCTTGATGACCCAAGTCAGAATTGAACGCATCCCGATGGCTGGATATGACACAGGCTACGGTTATCGTGGGCATTGCAAAAAGCTGAACTTTATCTGCAACGATATGCGGGTTTGTCAGGCTTGGGAAGATGAAGAAGAGGAAGAATATTGACCTTTTGTCAATTTGTGCGAAAATCAATCCGCTGAGTTATGGCATCCAGCGGCCTGCCCTATATAGGAGTTGTGCATGACCGATGGACTGCGAGAGAACCTGACAAAGGTTTTTATGCTGCCCCAGCCAGCCATTGAATGGCTGTTGATGGTGTATGACGCAATTCAAGTCTTTGATGATGTAGCGGATGGTGACCCAGTAGAGCGAAAAGACCTAAATGCCACCATTTGGAACACGCTGGTGGGTATGCATCAGAATGCATTTTTTATTGCAAATAGCCATCATTTAACCCCTTTGCTGGCAACAATGATTCTCAAGAGGCAAGCCTCAGACAAGGCAGAGCGGGATGGTCTAGCAAATGCCAAATCCTTTATGTGGCGTGCTGGTTATTATGATTTAATTTTGATGGCTGTTTCGCTTGTGCATGGTGCTGCTTTTGCCACACTTCACGGTCACCATGTGATGGCTTTGTATGGCGAAACTTTTGAAGATTATATGAAGGAGTTTGGCAATGCCTGATATAAGCACAGCCCTGACAGTAGGCGCTGGTTTTTTAAGCAGCAGTATGCAAGCTGATGCAGCGACTGAAGCCGCAAGTATCCAAGCTGGTGCAAGTCAAGCTGGTATTGAGGCACAAACTGCTGCCGCAAAAGCTTCTATTGAAGCACAAACTGCTGCCGCAAAAGCTTCTATTGAAGAACAGCGCAGACAGTTTGATGCACTGCAAGCCATTTTAAAACCCTATGTAGATGTTGGTGTACCAGCTATAGAAGGAATTAAAGGCTATGCAGAAGCTGGACCAAAAGCGTTTGAGCAACAACAGGCACTAGCTGGTCTACTTGGCCCTGAAAGACAAAGGCAAGCGATTGCACAAATTGAGCAGGGTGGCGGTTATCAAGCATCTGTGCAAGCTGGTGAAGAGGCTCTTTTGCAAAGAGCATCAGCAACTGGCGGGTTAAGGGGTGGAAATATACAAGCTGCATTGGCGCAATTCAGACCTCAAATGCTTCAACAAGAAATTGAACGGCAGTATGGCAGGCTTGGTGGTTTCAGTGATATTGGTCGAGAGACGCAAGCAAACTTATTAAAAGTTGGTCAATCTTCTGCGGCTGGTGTTGGCGCACAGGGTATTGCAACAGGTGCAAATATTGGCAATATTACTGGAACATCAGCTGCAAATATTGGCAATATTACTGGAACATCAGCTACAAATATTTCTAACTTACTTGCAAACCAAGGTGCAGCCCTAGCTGGTGGGCAACTTGGGGAAGCAAGGGCTTACGGTCAATTCTTAAACTTGCCTGCACAAATGTTTGGTTTTCAGAGTGGTTCAGGTGGTTCAAGAGTACCCCTTGGCCCTAATACAAATCCGTTCTAACAGATTACATCATGGCAACTATTAACCCATTACCAGCCCCAATTAACTACGCTGTAGATGTGCAGAGTCCGTTTGAGGCTGCTATTGGCGGTTTTAAACTTGGGGCAGATGTAGCAACTGTTCAAGCTGCACAGCAAAAGCGTGAACTTGAAAACAAGGCATTGGTACAAGCACAGCAACGGCAAACAGACCTTGCAAATTTGTACAAAAACCCCAATGCAACAGCCGCAGATTATGAGCGCATTGCGGCTTTTTTGCCAAAAGATCAGGCCGCAATCGTAACGCAAGGCTTTGAAAGAAAAACCAAAGCAATGCAGGAAAGCGATTTGAAATTTGGTGGTCAAGTTTACTCTGCTGTTAAATCAGGGCAACTTGATATTGCAAAACAAATGCTTAAAGACCAAGCTACGGCATTAAGAAATGGCGGTCGTGAAGATGAAGCCAAGGCAGCAGAGGCATCCATCAAGTTGATTGACTTGAACCCAACTGGGGCGCAAGCAACGATTGGTTTATATATGGCAAGATTACCTGAAGGCACTAAGTTTCTTGACGCCGCAGACAAAGCACTTTCTACTATACGAGAAGAAGCACAAGCGCCATCAAAATTGAAAGAAGCAGTAGCAAAAGCAGATGAAGCCGTATCAGCAGCAGAAATAAAAGCTGCTGAAGCAAAAGATACCCCTGCACGACTACTAGCAGAAAAAGATTTGCGCGAAGCGCAAGCTAAACAAGAGGTTGTTAAAGCCAAGTTTGCAGAGCGCACAGAAGTTGACAATGTTATAAAGCGTGCTTTAGATGCGGGTTTAACTAAAGCACAAACAAATAAAGTATTTATAGAAAATAAAAACCTTAATATAGCAGGAAAAATAGCATTGTTAGATTACAACGCTGCCGTACGTGGTGTCCCTTTGCCAAGCAAAAATACTGGTACTACTGTTGGCAATGCGTCTGAAGATGAACGCAAAGCTGCTGGTTGGTTGGTACAAGCTGATAACGCATACAAAAATATATTGGGCGCTATGTACACAAAAGAAGGCAAACCCACTGGCGCAGAAGAAAAAGGATTTTTCGAAGCCTTACCCTTAATAGGGGGTGGTGGTGCAACACAAAGCGAAAAACGCCAACAGTTTGTGCAAGCAGCAAGTTCATTATCTGAAGCATTATTGCGTGCTGCAACTGGTGCAGGTCAAAATGAAAATGAAGCAAAACAAAAGATTGAAGAATTGACACCACAATACTTTGACACACGAGGGACTATAGATCAAAAATTAAAAGCAATTCCCGTCTATTTAAATTCATTAAAGGAAAGGGCAGGAAGAGCCGCCCCATCTGGTTACATAGCACCAACAAAGGAAAGCGTAATTGCGGGAAAAAATATAGTAATTCCTCCGCCAAGTGCAATAGATCTTTTAAGGAAAGACCCAAGCCTTAAGGGTGAGTTTGAAAAAAAATATGGCCCCAATTCAGCCTCGCAATACTTAAAGGCTAACTAATGGCAGCAAATATTTTTGACCAATTTGATGCGCCAGTTAGGGTTGAAATTGCTGGAACACCTATCTTCGCTGAAAGTGAGAAAGCAGCTTCTGTTACTCCGCCCGAAGGTTTTAAGTTATTGCCTATTGCACTGGCTGATGCCAAACCGCAAGGCACTTATTATGACCAGACATTAAATGCGTTTTTTACCCCAACTACGCAACCACCATTAGCACAAACTGAACTTCAGCCACAACAACCAGTTACACAAGTCCAAGCTGGCGCAGAACAAAATATTTTTGACAAATTTGATCTTGAAGTAGAAAAAGAGAGAGAACCATCAACAACCGCAACTGGACTTGCTGGGGCGGCTACAAGGGGCTTGGCTTTGCCTGCTGCTGGTGCGCTTGCTGGTGGGGCTGCTGGCGCGTTACTTGGTGGCGTAGGGGCGATACCAGGCGCTATTGCTGGCGCTGGTGCGGCAACCCTTGCTGGATTGGTTGCTGACCCTGTGGTTGGCGCGGTCAACAGTTTATTTGGCACGAAATACACAATGCCAACGGATGCGCTTGAAGATTTGTTAACCCGCGTTGGTGTTGCAGAACCTCGCACTGCTGCCGAAAGAATTGTGCAGACAACGACTGCTGGTGCAAGTGGTGGTGCTGGCGGTGTTGCCTTGGGCAAAGCTGTTGAAGCTGCCGCGGTGGGTCCAGTAGCCCGTGAAGTAGGTCGATTGATGGCAACAACACCGACACTACAAACAGTCACAGGTGGAACATCTGCTGCCGCTGGCGGGGTAGCAAAAGAATCAGGTGCTGGCACTGGTGGGCAGATTGCCGCACAAGTTGCTGGCGCAATAGTGCCATCTGTGCCATCGGCAGTTAAAACACTAACTGGTCAAGCGGCAAAACTAATTTCACCAGTAGGGGCTGAGATTAGAGAGCAAGTTACGCCAGTAACGATTGAGCAATTACGACTTGGGTATACCCCAAAAGCTGCGCCAACAATTCGTGAATCTGTGCAAAGCATTAAGGCAACAGTAGAAGGAAAAATATCACCACAAGAACAGGAAACGCTTAAAAAAGTTATTACGCAAAATCCTGACTCTGTTGATACTGTCAATTTTAGGGTTGCAGGAACTCAGGTCGTACCCGATAACTTGGCGGCTGATGCTATTAAGCAAGGCTGGAAAGATGGCGCGATTGCCAGCATCAAGGCTGCAACCGAAAAAGACCGTAACTCCATGCTGAAAATGCTTAACATATTTAAGATGGGCGAAAAGAGTGAGACCTTTAGAACTCTAAACAGGGCGGCAGATATTCTCGGCGACACTGTACAAAGCAGAATTGATTTTTTAGCAAATGCCAATAGAACATCAGGCAAGGCTATTGACCGTATTGCACAAACGAAATTGCGTGGTCAGTCCGTTAACTTTGACCCAGCTATGAATACCTTTTTAGATGACCTTGGCAAAATTGGAGTGAAAGTTGAACTGGATGCAAAAGGTGTTGCTAAAGCAAACCTACAAGGTTCAAGGATTGAAGGCGACACAAGAGCAGAGAATCTCCTTAATATCGTTCTTAAGAGACTTAGCAAAACTGATGCGCCTGATGCCTTGGGTGTTCATGATGCAAAGCGTTTCATTGATACACAAGTCAACTATGGCAAAAAAAACGTAGCGAACCCTTTGACTGCGGAAGCCGAAAGAATCGTTAAAGGCTTGCGACGAAATTTAAATACAACACTTGGCGATGCTTTCCCAGTCTACAGAGCGGCTAATCAAAAATATTCCGACACAATTAGTGCGCTTGATGATTTGCAAAAAGCTGCAGGAACACAGATCAACTTTGATTCTGAAAATGCGAATAAAGCCCTTGGTGTAGCGATGCGTAAATTGACAAGCAATTACGGCACAAGAGCAAACTTGATTGATGCGCTTGACCAAGCAAATCAAGCTGCTACAAAATACGGCATGAAGGTTGAAGATGACATTGTCAATCAACTTATTTTTGTCAATGAACTTGATCGTATGTTTGGCGCGGCAGCACAGACTTCTTTAAAGGGTCAGGTTGCTGAAGCCATGCAGACGGGTGTTGATATTGCGAGAGGTGGTGCAGCAAGACGGGCAGTAGAATTGCTTGCGGAAAAGGCTGAAGAGTTGCGTGGTATCAACAAAGAAAATGCGATTAAAGCTATTGAAGAATTACTCAAGCGCAAATAACAGGAGAATCCATAAATGTCCGCACTATCAGTAGAACCACCATTCCCAGCGTTTGCGGATGTTGATGGACAGCCGCTTGAGGATGGTTACATCTTGATTGGCACGGTCAACCTGAATCCAATCACCAACCCGATTGCTGTATTTTTTGATGCTGCATTGACGATTGCTGCTGCCCAGCCAATCCGCACTAGTGGGGGTTATGCTGTCTACCAAGGAACACCAGCACGCATTTACAGCGCAACCGATTACTCTATTCAAGTGCAAAACAAGAACGGCACGGTGGTCTACACCTCGCTGAATGGCAATGCTTTTCCAGGCTCTGCTGGCAATCTTGTTGTCAACGCAACTGGCACTGGTACACAGACAGTATTCTCGGTAGCTTTTGTGCCGGGTTTTATCTACATCAATGGCGTATATCAAAACCAAAACACATATACAGTTTCTGGTAGCAATGTTACATTCACGCAAGCGCCACCATTGACATCAATCATTGAATTTGTATTCTGAGGAATAAACCATGTTAAAAGCAATTTCAACCACCACTAATGCACTTGGTGCACTAAATTACAAAGGCACATGGAACGCATCTACCAATAACCCAACCTTAGCTGATGGTACAGGTGCAAAGGGTGACTACTATGTGGTCAGTACTGCTGGAACGCAGACTTTTGGTGGTATCCAATTATTTTTTGGTACAGGTGACTGGATAGCATATAACGGTGCAGTATGGCAACGAGTTGAAGGTGGTTCTGATGGCAACTTTGCCAACGTAACCCTGACATCTACTGATGCTGGGGCTGCGGCAGCCCCTTTACTTGATCTATATAGAGACTCAGCAACACCAGCAGCATCCGATACATTGGGCGAAATTGAATTTAATGGTGAAGACTCAGCAGGCAACAAACAAACCTACGGTCTAATTCACGGTTCTATTCTTAGTCCAACCACAACAACTGAGCAGGGCCAGCTTCATTTTGAGACTGCGACTGCTGGCGCATTAACAGAAAAAATGATTATCGGCACTAGCAATCTTGTGATTAACGAGATCGGCGCTGTGTTTAACGTACGGATTGAAGGCGACACAGATGCTAATTTATTGTTTACTGATGCTACAAATGATCGAGTTGGTATAGGAATATTAACACCGGCAGAAAAATTAGACGTTGTAGGTAAGATTAAATTATCTGACAACCTAGTAATCGGCACATCTGGCAAAGGCATTGACTTTGCTGCAACATCAGGTACAGGAACAAGCGAGTTATTAGCTGACTATGAAGAAGGCACTTGGACACCCATTGACTCAAGTGGAAATTCTTTAACTTTTACTGGTGTCAGTGCGTACTACACAAAAATAGGCGACATGGTATTTGCTACTTTTCAGCTTACATATCCCGCATCAGCAAGTTCTTTTACTAATGTAATTGGTGGGTTGCCATTTACAACCGCAACAGGCTCAGATATGAATGGATTTCACGTTGCATATACTAGTTATACGCCTGGCCTAATGGCTCCACTAAACGCAAACGCAACAACTTTTACTTTATATGACACAACTACTACTAGTGCTATAAATAATACTGCCTTGGTTAGTAAGTTGATTCGTGGCACTTGTATTTATAAGGTGGCTTAATATGTCTCTCACAAAAGTAAGTTATTCACTAATTAACGGTGCGCCAACAAATGTTTTAGACTTTGGTGCTGATCGTACTGGCATAACCGACAGCACCGCTTCCTTTTTAGCTGCATCCGATGCAGCAATTAACGGTGGTATTATTGTTATACCATCTGGAACTTATTTAATAAATAACCTTACTTTAAATAGAGCGCATACTTGGCAAGGTGAAGGTATGCAAGCAACTACTATTAAAACCACATTATCAAACGCCTGTTTTATTCTTACTACTAACGACCCAACTTGGGACTTACAGGGCGTATTTAATGATATGACTCTTATTGGTCCTGTTGGAACTAAAACAGCCATTGGCATACAATTAGGAAAAACAACTGCTGATTATCTTACTGGCAGAATTGAATGTAATCGGGTTAAATTTCAAGATTTTGATAAATGTTTTGCAAAAATATGCGGAAATATTGGCAACACTTTTAATCGTTGCGTTTTTTATGACGCTAATTTCCATGTTCATTCTAAAGACCTTCCCGCGATTATGCACGGCGGTTGCGACAGCTTCAATGACCTTTGCCATTTTTCAGCCGCCGCTAAAGCTGTATTTTATTATGATAGCGCATATGGTTCAACAGGCCAATTATATGTTGATGGTTCTTGCATTATTGAAGCCAACCCAGGCTTTATTTTGTTTATAAAGTATTTTAGAAATAACGATTGGTCTCCTGGCATTGTTCTTGATGGCCCTTGGTTAGAAGCTAATGCATTTGGAACTAATATTTCAATCGATAATGACGTTTATGGAACAGCACAAGAACACTATATTAGAAATACTGGGTTAGTTATTTTTAGAAATATGGAGTTAAATCGAATAGATATTGCTTGCCCTGACGCGGCTACTATTGGGCCATTGACAGTTGATGCAAGTAATGGCTGTCACTATAGTGCAAATTTTCAACTAACTAAAACTAATGACGCTGCATTTATACCGCCTGGGCAAGTTGCGTTGAATGAGCATCGACCATCAGTTATTGGTGATAACGCTTTTGTTGGCGTTAGTTATAACTACAGTGGTAATTTACTGTTTGAAAATTCTTGTCTATATCCAATATCATTTACTGGTGGTGGAACTACAGTATCAACTGGCGTCACTGATGGGGTTACATTTCCAATTTGCCAAGAAATAACCTATACAACTACACAAAAAACATACACACCTGGCGTTGGCAATCCCACTATTGGAAAATATGTAGTTTGTGGATTAGCGGTTAGAAAAATGACTGGTGATACCCCACTAATTCAAATGTCTGGCGCACAAACGTTGTTTACATTTGGAAACATTAGCAATACAACATGGCAAACTTATACGGGAATTACTAAAGTTGCATCTAACGCAAGTTTTGGTTTTCAATTACAAGCTGTTGCAACAAGCACAACTATTAGACTAGGCGGCTTTTTTGCCGTTCAGTTTGATACCTATCAAGAAGCATTATATTTTTTATCAAATAGAATGTATCCTGCGTCTGTTACCTTTACACCACCATTGCAATACAACCAAGTGTCTGCTGATAATGGCGATGCGGCTGTTATTTTATTTCCAAACTCTAGCCAACCTACACAGATATTTATTACTCCTTTAACTTCTGATAGGGCTGTAACTTTATCAACTGTTAATGTGAATAACGGTTCAATGTTTAGAGTTGTTAGAACATCTAGCGCAACTGGTGCTTTTAATTTGAATGTAGGAACAGGTCCACTAAAAGCCTTGGGAATTGGGGCTTGGTGTGACGTTCAATATAATGGCAGCGCATGGATGTTAATTGCTGCTGGCTCTTTGTAAAAATTAACTGTTAAAAGGAAATACTATGCCACTCGAAAAAGTTATCTCTGTTGATTTGATTGAAGTTGTTGAAAATGGCGCAATTCAAGTTCGCACCAAAACCGCCGTTAAAGAAGATGGCATCGAAATCAGCAGCAAGTTTCACCGCCACGTTGTTGCCCCAGGCGATGACTACAGCGGCGAAGATGCCCGTGTGAAGGTCATTTGCGCTGCAACGCACACGGCTGAAGTGATTGCGGCCTATCAAGCAGCCATTGCTGCACAAGGGGTCTGATATGTCTACTAATTCACAAATTGCATTTGCACCACTTGGCGAGACCGTAGTAGTTCCTGCGGCTGCTAGTGCCCCTGCTGGCGTTCAGGCGCTGGTTAACGGGCGGCTGGATGCACAGGGTACGGGTCAATACCGCATCATCAATGACAGCGTTTACACGGTGTTTTTGGGTGTTGGCACGACTGCGGCATTGGCTACGGCAAACGCTGTTGCACCAGTCTCAGGTAATCCAAGCCCAGCCATCGTGCTAGTGCCTGGTGCTGTAGAGATTCTGCGCTTTGCTCGCACATCGTTTTTTAGCGGTCTTGCAACAGCAGCGGCTACTGTCTACATCGTGCAGGGCGAGGGTATCTGATGATTGAAGATACCGACACAAAGCTGGCGGTGCATGAGGCGGTTTGCGCTGAGAGGTATGCCGCCATTGAAAAGTCGTTTGTTTCAGGTTCACAGCGTATGACCCGCATTGAGTATTTGCTTTATGTGGTGATTGCGGCTGTGTTGCTTGGTCCAGGCTTTGCTGGCGAGTTAATTAAGAAAATACTGGGGTTGTAAATTGACCCGCT
>Ga0181346_1000970_pt1 | contig 12722 bp, 12 predicted proteins | sample Su13VDMM15DN_FD_130100 | JGI IMG/M metagenome (GOLD analysis project Ga0181346, IMG submission 130100) | Freshwater viral communities from Lake Michigan, USA - Su13.VD.MM15.D.N | ecosystem: Environmental > Aquatic > Freshwater > Lake | place: USA: Michigan | collected 2013-07-15 | reverse complement strand
GCGGCACAGCAACCGCCAGCCCTTCAACCACTATCTCAGGCACCGCACCCACAACCTTGGTCACATACCTCCCACCAAGTTCAACATTGACCAATTCGTGGGGCACACCCGCAATTGCAGCCAGTGTGGCCTAATAGGTTAAACTCCTGCACAAGAGGTAGACTTTGACCTCTTTTTCTTGTACAATAAATCTATGGAAACTGAAAAACTTGTGGCCCATGCACGGGCTCGATTCGATCACGCCACCGCCAGGCGCACTCTAAAAGAAAAGTACGAAGCCCGAATGTTGTTTGCTCACGCCGGAGGCATGTGGCGTGCCGGACCTGAACTGCAATGTGTGTTGTTGGCTTGTGCTCAGGACAAGGATGTGGTGTTGTTAGACTTGTATGAAACTCCTGTGCGTGTGAACGTGCCCGAACTGTTTGCTCTATCACATGCTTGCTGGCAAGAGCAAATGAATGCCTGGCATGTAGACCACGAAAATTTAAACCGTAACCGATGACAACAGGCGCACTGATATTTGCTTTTGACAATGAATCAACCGACTACGTTGCTATGGCTTCATGGAGTGCTAGAAACATTCGTAGGCACCTCAACATACCTACCGCCGTGGTCACTGATGCCCAACCCCAGGATCCGCGACTTCGAGGCTTTGATCAAGTCATCAGCGCCGTTCCTGCATCGGGAGGAATACGTTGGTTTGAGGATTATCAAGCAACTGTTACGTGGCACAATGCAGGTAGAACTGATGCCTACGCTCTTTCCCCTTGGGATCAAACCCTAGTACTAGATGCTGACTATGTGGTGGCCAGTAGTCAGTTAAAAACTGTGCTTGACAGCAACCAAGAGTTTTTGGCACATGCCAGTGCTTATGACATTACCGGTACAAACAACTTCTCAGGACTCAATGAGTATGGCGAGTACAAGATACCCATGTCATGGGCCACAGTGATGATGTTTCAAAAGAGCACTCATACTCGATTGATATTTGACTGCATGCGAATGATTCGAGCCAACTGGCGGCACTATAAAGATTTGTATCGAATTGTGAGTTCAACTTATCGCAACGACCATGCACTGAGCATAGCATTAAATATCGTGAATGGACAAACGCTTGAGTACACCAGCATACCCTGGGGTCTAGCCAGCGTTACTCCCGAACACACTGTGACCAGAACCAGCAAAGATTGCTACAGAATAGATTATCAGGATCAAGATAAACGACCACGTTGGACCACCATACACAATCAAGACTTTCATGCCATGGGCAAACAACATTTGGAGAAAATAATTGAAACCTGTTGAGGAGCAAGGCTACCTAATAGTAGCAACTAATACTCAAGACACAGACTATGTGAATTGCAGTGAGACTCTGGCCAAGACCATCAAGTACTGGCATCCAGACGCACGGATTTGTTTGCTAACCGACGAAGATCGTGCGCCAGATCATTTGTTTGATTACGTTCACAAGTTTCCGTTCCCTATCGATACTACAAATCCTTATGCCAATGACTGGCAAGTGTTCGATGCTACCCCATTCCGAGAAACAATCAAACTGGAAGCAGACATGTTGATCACCAGCCCGATTGATCACTGGTGGAACCTGTTGCGTCATCGTGACGTTGTGGTATCCACTGGCTGTAGAGACTGGAAAGATCAGCGAGCCAAATCCAGACACTATCGTCAAGTGTTTGATGCCAACAACCTGCCGGATGTGTACAATGCCATAACCTACTGGCGCTTGAGTCAAACTGCACAGGAGTTTTTTGCCACTGTGCGAAATATATTTGAAAACTGGACGCAGTATCGTGCCATGCTCAAGTTTCCCGAAGCGGCGCCGTCAACTGATGTGGTGTATGCCATTGCGGCCACTATCATGGGACCAGAAACTTGTACCATGCCATTTGCCAGTTACCCCACTATCATACACATGAAGCGTCACATTATAGCCGCCAAGCGAGATCCTTGGGTGGATGAACTGATCACTGAGTATCGCGATTATGAATTGCGAGTAAACACCATCGTGCAACGTGGTGCATTTCATTATAATGTAAAGAATTGGCACCATGAACGCTGAAGAATTCTGGGCCATACTACACGCCATGCCGGAATCTCCACCGGTGTTCTTTCGTTTGTACTACAACGAATCGGGTGAGCCAATAACCTACAGCATGGAAGATTTACCCGGTACATACATTGACGTTGATTCAGAGACCTATGCTCGAGCACCCATGAATGTTCGAGTGCAAGCAGGGCACTTGATTGAATTGAAATCTGCTGTGCGCAAACTTGCACCCGCAGACTCTGGTACACCTTGTCATCCCAACAACGTGGCAATAGTGGTGCCCAAAACTGAATCACACCAACGATGGATAATGAAAACACATGAATTCAATTGACATAGCAGACCTAGACTGCATCTACCTATCCTATGATGAACCTAAAAAAGAAGAATATTGGATCAAGATTAAAAACATGGTGCCTTGGGCCAAGAGGATCGATGGCGTACTAGGAAGTGATGCGGCACACAAAGCCGCGGCCCAGGTAAGTGACACGGAGCGATTTATCCTTGTGGATGGAGACAATATTCCCGACCCGGCATTTTTTAATCAAACACTTAATTTTCCTACAGCTGAACATGAGCGGGCTGTGTTCCGCTGGCGAGCTCGTAATCATGTGAACGGATTGATGTACGGCAACGGTGGGCTCTCATCTTGGACTCGGGAGCATGTGATCAACATGCGGACTCACGAGAACACCGACGGTCGTGACGAAACTGTGGTAGAGTTTTGTTTCGATCCGTTATACTGGCCCATGCACGATTGCTATTCTACTACCTATCCCAATCAATCTCCATTCCATGCCTGGCGTGCCGGGTTTCGTGAAGGTGTCAAAATGTGTTTACAGCGTGGTCGTAGACCTACCCTGGATGAATTTAAAAAACAAGTACTGCGCAATCTTGACCATTTGACCATATGGCACAATGTGGGCGCAGATGCAGAACATGGAGAGTGGTGCATCGCCGGCGCACGTCAAGGAACTTACATGACCATGCTCACTGCCTGGAACTACACATTGGTTCAAGATTTTTCAGCTCTGGCAGAATTATGGTCAACTGTGAAAGATTCACAACCAAGACTTTTAAGCAACCAATTGGGACCTGAATTGGGCACCCAGTTAGACTTGCCCTTGGCCATATTAGAGTCGGAACAAAGTTCTTTTTTCAAATATCACTATCGTTCAAACTGGCACAATCGTGGAATAATGCTTCGCGAGATAGATGTTATACGTCAGCAAGAAGGATGGTAAGTCAATTGGTTGTCATTGGAGACAGTTTTTGCCACGGCGTTGGAACTGCAAGTCCGTTTCGGGATTCTCAAAATACTCACTGGAGTTTTGGACGTTACCTTGCTGACTACTATGAATTGAAATATGTAAACCTGGCAGAACCAGGAATCAGTATCTTTCGCACAATAGAATTGGGAATAAACTATTTAGAAAATAGTGCAAATCAAAACAGCATAGTAATAGCAGGATGGACACATCCTAGGCGCATTGGAATATACAGCAATCACAGTATGTTACAAATATTGCCCAGTTATGCTTTGTTAGGCAATACCTCAGACACAGATGTATGGATCCAAGAAGAATCTGGAGTAAAGTTTATTGCCGATAAAACAAACTCACAGTACCTGGACACTTTATCTCAATTGCATAAAATTACTGTGAACAATGATTTTTTTGATGGTGCAGCCAACACCGGCAGAGTTGCAGTCAAAATGTTTAAAACTTGGTGCTCCGGTATGAATATCAATTTGGCAGACTTTAATGTGTTTCCTGGTTATAAATCATTAACTGTTCCCGAACATGATATAAACTTCAGTAATGTTATGCCCACATTAGATCGTCATCCCACCCGAGACGAGCAAAAAAAGTTTGCCGAACTGTGGATATTGAAATATGGAAAAAAGTAATTGGTCCTGTGCGGCAATTGATCACGGTGTTACTGTGTTTCCCACTGGGAAAATAGGACCTTGTTGTCGAATTTCTGCTGACTATCTGAAACCCTTAAGTGAATTATCTAACTCTGAAAGATTTGCAGATTTAAAAACACCGGAACCGCCTGATGCTTGCCGTGCTTGTATTGATGATGAGTATCGAGGTATGACCAGTTATAGAACCATGTTCAACTCCTTGGCGACTACACAATCGGGTTTGCAATTTGTCGATATTCGTAATACCAATCTTTGTAATCTTAAATGTAGATATTGTGGACCGCATTTTAGCAGTCAATGGGCACGAGAATTACAACATGCAATTCCTATAGTTTCTGCGGTTATTGATAAAAAATTGCTAATAACAGACAGTCTGCATTGGATGTACTTCACTGGCGGAGAACCATTGATCAATGGAGAACACTGGGATCTATTAGAAGAATTAATTGCAACCGATCAAGCCCAACGTATAACACTTGTTTACAATACAAATTTAACTACACTAAAATATAAAGATCGAAGCATAGTAGACATATGGGCGCATTTTAAAAAAGTTGATATCAAGTGCAGTATTGACGCTGTGGGCCAAACATTTGAATACATTCGCAGTGGAGCAGAATGGAATAAAGTCAACGACAATATTGATATACTTCAAAAACTGCCAGTTAATATTGTATTGAGTCCTGTAATAAGTGTATTGAACATTTGGAACATTGGCGAATTATGCGAATATGCCAGGCTCAAAAAAATTAAAATTACTCCTATTGTGCTGTCAGGTCCTGATTATCTTGCGCTGGATGTCATACCCGATCAACTCAAACAACAAGCATTAACTGCGGCCAAACCTTTGAAACAACATATTGATGGTAACACATACAATCGCATCATTGAATTAATTGAAAATAATCAAAATCAATGTTTGTTCAAACATACAATTTCACACATACTGTTGTTGGATAATTTACGAAATGAAAAACTGTTTGATCTATTGCCATTTCGGGACATAGCACAAACAGAGATACTAGAAAATCACGAATATGAATCAAAGTAAGTTCATGCGCTCAGCAGAACAAATGAAAGAGCAATTGGGTCATGCATTATGTCTGGCCAAATGGAAACAGGTCAGTTTGCATTTACAAACAGGATTAAACAACAGTTGTTATCATCCACCATTACACGCAATTGATCCTGTGGCCATAGCCTCCAATCCTGCGGCACTGCACAATACTGAATACAAAAAAACACAGCGCCGGATAATGTTGCAACAAGAGCGTCCTGCAGAATGTTCATACTGTTGGAACATGGAAGATCAAGGCAAACTCAGCGACAGGCATTATCGTTCTGGAGAGCACTGGGCCGCAGTGGATTTTGAACAAATAAAAAATAGCACAGGTGCCGAAGATGATGTTATCCCTAGTTATGTTGAAGTTAATTTTAATAACGCTTGCAATCTCAAGTGTAGTTATTGTAGTCCTCAATTTAGTAGTAGTTGGCACGATGAAGCCCAGAGAATGGGGCCTTATGCTACCAGTACTCCGCACAACAGCCTGGATCATTTTACCGGGAATAGGCGCATTATTCCTGCCCGAGAGCATAACCCTTATGTAGAAGCATTTTGGTCATGGTGGCCCCGACTATATCCCACACTGGAACACTTTAGAATGACCGGTGGAGAGCCCTTGATGGACAAGAACACATACAGGGTATTTGATTATGTGTTGGCCAACCCCTCTAAAAAATTACACTTAAACGTTACTAGTAACTTTTCAGTAGAACCCGAGTTGTTCAAACGATATCTTGGCTATGTGAAAAACATCTGTGATGGACGTATTGAACACTTCATGCAGTATGTGAGTGTGGATTCTGGCATACCTGAACAGGCCGAATACATTCGACACGGACTTGACTACATGCGAATGTTTGACAATGTGAATCGATACTTGACTGAAATTCCTAGTTACAATAGTCTTACGTTTATTATTACCATGAATAATCTTTCTGTTACAGGATTAAAATCCTTGCTGGGTTGGATATTGTTCTTGAGAAGAACACACAGTAAGACCTATCAGCGTGTGTGGTTTGATACTCCTGTGTTACGCACACCCACCTGGCAGAGTTTGCAAATCCTACCAGCAAGTTATGCTGCCAAACTAGAAGAAGTCAAGGCATTTATGCTAGAACACATGGAGGATCCTAGATACCCGCATCAAGGATTCAAGGACTACGAAGTGGCACGACTAGATAGAGATATTGCTTGGATGCGCAGTGGCCAAACTCAAGATCACAGCACAGCACAAGCAGACTTCTATAGGTTCTTTGCAGAACATGATCGCCGAAGAAACACCAACTTCTTAAAGACTTTTCCCGAAATGCGTTCATGGTGGACCGAATGCGAATCGCATGCTCGGCAATCATAAACTGATAATAGATACCCACTGCGAGATCTACAGTATGATCAAGCATGAGGCAGATGGTATTTTTTGGAACCTACAACAGCATATAGATAAAAATCTAGTTGTGTCTGGTGCTGTATACGTTATTGGTCGAGAACAAATACGACTGTATGGCCGACAATTTAGATCATTGATCGAAACCGCCAACATAAAGGCAGTGTTCAGCAACCCTCACGAAGGTTCTGAAACCATGATGAATCATTGCCACAGTTACGGCATTGCAGACCTGGTACTGGCCAATAAAATTTTGCTGGTAGGTGGTGGTGACATGGACATCACCTGGCCTTGTTTGCAGTACGAAAGTTTTTTGCCCAAGGTGTTGAATTACGATCAAAATCTCCAGGCTCAACAACAGTATCAGGATCAATGCAGTACAGACCGTCCTTATAAATTTTTGTTTCTAAATGGGCGAGCAAGACCGCATAGAAAATATCTGCTGGAAAGATTGGCAGATCTGTTGGACTCGGCCATTTGGACCAATTTAGACACAGGCAACGGCGCCATAAAACTACTAGACCCCCGGTATGAACATGCTGATTTTGATGTGAACATCGATACTACAGATCTCGCCTTTGTCAAGCACCGACTGTTTCCAAACAACGTGTGGGGCGACGTGATCATGGAAGCCCGCCCATACTTGGATACTTATTTTAGTCTGGTGACAGAAACGGTTCACGCATATCCTTATAGTTTTAGAACAGAAAAGACGTGGAAACCTGTTGCCATTGGGCATCCTTGGATTGTGGCAGCCAATCAAGGATTCTATAAGGACATGCACCGCATGGGCTTTCAATCGTTTGGGCATGTGATTGATGAGTCATTTGATTCAATTGAAAACAATCAAGATCGACTGGAAAGAGTTGCTGAGATAGTACGAGATTTATGTCAGCAAGACCTTGCAAGTTTCATCAAAGAGTGTTATAATGTTTGTAAATACAACCAACAACATCTCGTTGAACTGCGACCCCAAGTGCAAAAAGAATTCCCCGACCGTTTCCGTCAATTTATCAATGAACGATTTAGACTTTAAACATCAAGTATTAGACAAGTTATCTGCAAGTTTTTGTGCGGCAAAATGGTACAATGCTACCATCTGGCTAGGGTCTGGCATGACCACGTCATGTCACCACCCACCGGCCCATTTGGTGGACAAAGATAAAGTCACAACCAACCCTAGGCTACTGCACAATACTGATCAAAAGAAAGAGGATCGTCGCAAAATGATTGCGGGCAAACGTCCCGCAGGTTGTGAGTATTGTTGGAAGATCGAAGACATGGGACTGGATGCTGTTAGTGACCGTGTGTACAAGAGCAAGATATACCCCATAGAGGCACTAAATGAAGCATTTGTTACTGCACCCGATGTCGACGTCAATCTCCGTACCTTGGAAATTGCTTTTGACCGTACTTGTCAATTTGCTTGCTCTTACTGCAACCCTGCTTTTAGCACAACTTGGGTTAATGATATTCGACACAACGGACCCTATCAAGATCTTGTTAGTGACGGGCGTAATCACTTTACCCACACCCATGATAGTGCTCAACAGTTTAAGATCACAGAGAGTAATCCCTATGTTGATGCATTTTTTGCATGGTGGGAATCTGATCTACATCATACCCTCACAGAACTTAGAATTACCGGAGGAGAGCCTCTCATGTCCGCCCACACCTGGCGACTGGTTGACTGGTTTCGAGACAACCGGGGACGCAGTAATACAAGGTTGGCTATCAATAGTAACCTGGGAACCGACGTTGACATTGACCGATTGCTTGCCTCCACACAAGACATGGCAATCGACTTATACACATCAAATGAAGCGATCTCTGTTCAAGCCGAGTACATCCGTGATGGGCTTGTGTGGGATGACTGGGCCAACAATGTAGAGCGTCTATTAGACTCTGGTCAGTTCCGCGGTATACATGTTATGGCAACCATTAATGCACTGTGTTTGAGCACACTAGATCAATTGCTGGAATGCATAATGAATTGGAAATTGGAATACGGCAAAGATGCCGTATCATTTACATTAAATATACTACGCTTTCCCAGTTTCCAAAGTCCGTTAGTCCTGCCAGACGCTCAGCGCCGAGTATATAGACAACGCTTGATCACATGGCTGGCGCACTGGACTGACAGTGAATTCATACACGAGCATGAAGTAAATCACGCACAGCGATTGATTGATTATTTGGATGTTGTAAAAACTCCCCATTCAGATGCGTTTGAGATGCCTAAACTGTTAAATGATTTCCGACAGTTCTACACACAGTATGATCAACGTAGATCAAAAGACTTTGGTCTAGCCTTTCCTGAATTAAAAGCATGGTATGACTCATTATGACATTACAAGAAAAAATAACACAATACAAAAACAATTATGAGGTGGTGAGTGTAATAGATCTTGACCATTGGCATACATTAAAAATTTATCAGCAAGAAGCATGGTTGAGAGATACATTACAACAGGTATACCGTGCTGAGTACCTTGACAATCAACGCATTATTTTAACATTAACTCGTTGCGACAATGTTGCTGATATCTTAGAGAACTTGCGATATTGGTTATTTGAAATTGACATCACTTGCTTTTTTGTGGTGTTACTGACCAATGATCCAGATATAGAACAACATTGGCAAAAAGAGAAAGACTCAACGGTAATCTCTTTTGATTTTTATAAAGATACCACAGGCTCGGCAGCCGGATATCAATACAACAGTACTGATCTTGTTAAAAAACCCATGAGTGATTTGACAAAAAATGAACACGATTTACTCACAAAATCCAAGACATTTTGCATGTATCCCTGGATTCATCTGCATGCCTATCCCACTGGTGCGGCTTATCCTTGCTGTCAAAGCGAAATGAAATACTCCATAGGCAATGCAAGGACCCACACTTTAAAAGAAATATGGAACAGCCCTGGCCAACGTCAATTACGCCTGGACATGCTGAGTGAAACTCCAAATCCTGCATGTAATAGATGTTATGAGCAAGAAGATTCTGGCTTCTTCTCTGGCCGTCGTAGTGCCAACAAGCATCACGGACACCATATTGATCGTATTCATGAAACACACGCAGATGGCACCGTAGACAGGTTTGAAATGACTTATTGGGATATTCGTTTCTCAAACCTATGTAATCTAAAGTGTCGCTCATGTGGGCACATCTTTAGTAGCCAATGGTATCAAGATCAAGCCAAACTTGCAGGTCCTGAATGGAAAGACCGTAATACTGTATTGAACTATGCAGGGCGCACAGAAACGGACATGTGGACACAGTTAGAGCCACACCTAGACTACGTGGAACAAATCTACTTTGCAGGTGGTGAGCCCTTGCTGATGGAAGAACACTACCGCATCTTAGAAGAACTGGTAAAACGCAAACGCTTTGATGTACGACTTGTGTACAACACAAACTTCACGCACACAGACCTTAAAGGACGCTCAGTATTTGAATACTGGCGACAATTTGACTCAGTGGCCGTGGGTGCCAGTTTAGATGGCATGGGACACCCCGCTGAATACATACGCAAAGGTACCAAGTGGTATGATGTTGTTCAAAATCGTCATCAAATGATTGCAACATGTCCCCGTGTGGACTTTTATATAAGTCCTACACTTAGCATAATGAATGCTTGGCACCTGCCGGACTTTCACAAGGAATGGGTAAGTGCAGGCCTAATTCGCGCACAGGATTTGAATGTAAATATCTTGCAAGATCCTGCACACTACCGCATTGATATTGCTCCCCCAGAATACAAACAACGACTAGAAGCCAAATACTTCAAGCATCTGTCCTGGATGAGTGACAGAGATCCGCTACAACGTGCCACACAAGGATTCCGGAGCGCCATTGCCTTTATGAACGCAACCGACAACAGCCATTTAATTCCCAAGTTTTGGGAAAAGACTGATCAACTGGATGAAATTAGAAATGAAAACTGGTCAGATTATCTGCCTGAATTGGCGGCATTAAAATGAATCTGCCACAAGATAAATTTTGTGTATTGCCCTGGATCAGTTTAGAAGCCTCACCCATTGGTACTGTGCGCCCGTGTTGTCTAGCCGATGACGAAATACTAGACAACGCAGGTAATAAGTTTGAATTAAGCACAGCCAACTTCGGTGATATACAAAACAGTGCTCACATGCGTGGTCTGCGGCAACAGTTCTTGGACGGCGAGCAACCACAGACATGTCGCAAGTGTTGGTCAGAAGAACGTGCAGGACGAACCAGCAAACGCATGCACACCCTGGACAGACTCAAACACATGGGCATAACGTCAGACTGGACAGCAGATGCTAAATCCTTGATGTTCCTGGATCTCAAATTGGGCAACATCTGCAATCTCAAATGCCGCATATGCGGATCTTGGAGTAGCAGTCAATTTGCCACAGAAGAAATAGCCAACACACGCCCGGAACAAAGGAAAACATCTAATGCTTATACCATGCTACGTGCCGGCGCCTGGCCCAGGAATAATCCTCAGTTCTGGGATCAAATTGATAGTGTATTAAATGACATACGTTATATAGAATTCACAGGCGGTGAGCCATTTATGATCGAAGAACACTTCCGTATGTTGCAGGGCATAGTGGATCGTGGTATTGCTCACAATGTAGAAATCCATTACAACACAAATGGCACACAATATCCCGAGCAAGCCGAACATATCTGGCGGCATTTTAAAACAGTGGAAATAGCCTTTTCAATAGATGATGTGAGTGAACGCTTTGAATATCAACGTTCCAATGCTGTGTGGCAAGATGTGTGTGAAAATCTAGATCGTTTCAGAGACTTAAAAGAAATCCACCCCAATATTGAACTGCAAGTGTGTACCACGGTGAACGTGTTTAATGTGCGCTATCTGGGCTACATTGCTGCCTGGCTGGAACAAAATCAAGACAGTTTTGACTTTGTGTACTGGAACATGATGCACGATGCCTGGTATTTTTCAATTGGATGTTTGCCCGATACTGCCAAAAAGACCATTTCAGAATATCTGGACAGTGTAACAACCATTTATCGAGACGATTTTGATCGCATACGTGACTTTATGAATAATGGTGCCTCAACCGACGGCTTTATGACATGCATGAAAATAGCAGACCTGGACCGCAAACGCAATCAGGATCTACGCACTGTGGCGCCGGAATTGGCTGAACTATTAAATTATGTCAAAACCTGATACCATGTGTCTTGCACCCTGGGTGCATACCTATCTGTCACCGCAGACAGAACGGCGCATGTGCTGTGCATCACGCGAGCCTGCGCAGAACTTTGAACAGTATATAGATACGTCAGCAGGCACGGGAAAGTATATTCCTGTAACACTGGAACAGCATTGGAACAGCGATCATATGCGATCAGTACGGCGCAGAATGATGGCCGGGGAAACACTACCAGAATGTGAGGTTTGTGATGCAAAGTTACTCAATGTATCCGTATACCGCGATTATTTTTGGCACCTGTTCCAGGGAAGACTTGAAGAAATATGGGATAGCACTGACCAAACTGGATCGACTCATATGCGGCCTATTTCATGGGATTATAGGTTTTCAAACCTGTGTAATTTCAAATGTAGAACCTGTGGCGACATGCTGTCCAGTTCGTGGGAGACTGAGCAAAAACAGAATCATATGGTTGACTTATCAAATCCAAAGAACAATTGGATGCGAAACGATATACGGGCCGAAATCACACAATTTCAAGAAAATCAAATTGAAGCCGAATTCAGTGCGGCTGTTGAGCAACATCGAGTAGAAGAAATCTACTGGGTGGGTGGAGAACCGCTAATGTATGAACAGCACTGGCGCTACATGCGACGTATAATAGAACTAGGAGATGGAAAAAATGTTTATGCTAGATATAATACTAATCTCAGCAGGATTGCTTATGGTGGGATTGATCTTTACCGCGATATACTTTCGAACATACGTGACTGGCAAATCTGCGCCAGTCTTGATGGAACAGGACACACTGGAGAGTATGTTCGCACAGGCTTACATTATGAATCATTCCTTGAAAACTTCCGCCAAGGATTAAAGATAGCCACAAACCCACGTCAAATGCGCCTGGACTTTACACTTACACTACCGGGCATGACTGAAGTGGATGCTATGAATAGTTTGGCCGCTGAATTAGGTGTGGAAATGCTGGCCAAGGTCATATTCAGTTTCTCTCCAGACATTATAATGAGTCCACTGGCCCTGCCTAGAGCACTGCTGGATCCATGGGTTGACGAGTTAGCAGGCCGCTCCGCAGGTGCCATG
>Ga0181346_1000968_pt1 | contig 12726 bp, 3 predicted proteins | sample Su13VDMM15DN_FD_130100 | JGI IMG/M metagenome (GOLD analysis project Ga0181346, IMG submission 130100) | Freshwater viral communities from Lake Michigan, USA - Su13.VD.MM15.D.N | ecosystem: Environmental > Aquatic > Freshwater > Lake | place: USA: Michigan | collected 2013-07-15 | reverse complement strand
GGCGCTGATGTTGGACGCAGAGCCATCAGCAATCAACAGGTCATTAACTTTGATGCCCGACACATATATTGATAGGTGGGAGAAGTCAAGAAGCAAATACGCAGCGGTGCATTGCCTAGCTTTTGTACCAGACGACTGCCCACACCCATGACGCCTACCTTTGCAACATGGGACAGAGCCGTACTGGACAAGTTTGCGCTTGAAGCCTACCTGCGGATGCAAAAACAGCAGGATCAGCTAGAGCAACTGCGCGGCGACCTCAAGGACGCTATTGCAGCGTACCGCCATGAAACTTTAAGGAATACTAAGTATGATAACGGAAATAATACTACGAACGTGGATTAACGAAACAGACTTTTTTGACCGCGTAGCCACTTCGGACGATTTTAAAATTTGTCCGCCCTGTAACAACCACTGCGACCACGGTCGCCTCTGCCCAAATGCTACTACACGACACCCCCTACACCCAGTGCCTCCTACGCAACGAATTCTTATTTGACGAAAAACATGGCCACGGAGCGTTTACGCCTGCGGTTGTGTTTGCGTACCGAGCGGAACCCGCCCGAGCGCCCATGTTCTCGGTCATGCTAGAGTCCGGCGCGCAATGGGCTCGAGTGCCCATACACATGATCTGCAGTAAGCCCTGTGATGTGCTGCCTATCGAGCAATGCGCTTGGTGGGATTCTTACGGGTACGAATTCACAGTGGTGGCGCTGGCGTTCTTAAAAAACCATGCTGTGACGGCGCTGGGCCGAGACGGCGTAATTCGCCCCGGGCGCTATCTATTTACGGTGGACTGGATGCGGACTGGTTTTGCAGAAACGCCGGCGCAACACAAGAACCACCACGTTATCGAACTTGATTCTGGCCAATGGATTGCGTACCCCAACAATCGTTTAATCTGGCATGACTGGTCGTGGATTACGCCCGCGCCTAACAAGAATTGGCAAACGCCCACCCGGGATTACTTTGTGGAGAAGCTATGCTAAAAGCGGACGGTTACGACGACGCCATCATTGGCCCGGCCCTGATCTGGCACAACAACACCCGGGTGGAGGTGCTGGTCTACGATGCCGAGTTGATACGCAACAAGCTGGTGTCTGAGGGCATGAGCGGGGAAGAGGCTAGGGAATTCATTGAGTTCAATATCGAGGGCGCGTACATGGGGCCTGACACGCCAATTTTTGTTTGGCCACAGGACGAATGGGACGCTACCGCCTAAGTTCCTCAACCGCTTCCCTACGCATCTCCTTCGGCGCGCTCTTAATCAACCGAACGTCTTGCGGCAATTTCAATTGCTTAATTCGATCTCGCAATTGATTGCTGGTAATGACCACACGGTACTCTGGGTTAGCCGCGTTCCACGCAATCATCTTAGCGCGCGCTGAAGCAATCTCTTTGGGATTTTTTTCCGCAATGCCAACGGCCCACTGTTCCACGATTTCATTTTCTTGTCTTCGCTGAATAGCTTGGGCCGACAAAATGTCCTGCGTGATAACAGACTGCCGAGCAACCGACGCTGGTTGAGCCCCCACCATTTTAAGAAAAGCTTCGGATGGCGTGGTGTCAACACCGCGGCGGCCTTTGGAATCGGGATAGTAACCGCGCTCCAGCATTTGGCTACCCTTCTCTACGTTTTGAACTGCTTTAGGTGCGAGGGCTATCGCCGCGCCAAAGAAATCATTCTTGGACAGACGATTCAACGCGTTGCCCATCATGGTATTTTCAACCGGTAAGAACTGACCCGCCGGCCCTACGATTTCTACAAGCGCTTTAGCTTTGTTAGTTTCAGACGGCTTAAGTATCGCGGTTCCCGGGATCATGTTGGCCATGCTAAAACGTAAGCTTAAATCCACCGGCATACCCGGAATTCCGCTGACGCCTTTCAAGATGATTTGCCCCGCGGTGTCACCCACCGTATCACGCACAAATTTATGCAGTGATTTTTTAGTGTTAGTTGCAAAGCCCATCCATTGGCCAATGGTGTCGAGGACATCTTCTACGTCTTCTACAAACGGAAGCCCTTCAGCGCCGGCGGCGAACAGCAGCATCAGCACCAGCAAAGCAAGAGGCACGCGGTCAGGTTTGCCGTTTGCATCTTTGTGCGAGCGCAAGCGCAGCGCCACTTCCAAGTAGCTAACCCCAAACTGGGTAAACGTCCTCGCTACTGAACCTATAGCCCCTCGGCTTGTGACTGGGCGGTTGCCCTTGTTATAGATAAATTGCGTTTGGTCTACGGCTTCTTTAGCAAAAGCGTACGGATTAGCGATTGATTTTTCTACTGCAATATTGTACGCAGCCACAAACATTGTCGTGCGGTTAAATTGTTCGGTTACTGAGTAAATGACACCCCAAGCCGCCGCAAACTTTCGCAAGGCTATGCTTGTACCTACCGGCGTTCCGCTACTCTCCGCACGAAGCTGGTGAATTTCCTGCGGGGCTACAACGCCTTCTATTTTGGCTCGTTCGTACGCAACTTTAACCGCGCCGGTTAGCTTACTAACACTGCCAACGGCGGCGGCGGCTATCTTTTTGGCGGCGTCTGCGGGCGACGTAAATTTTGACAGGTAGGGCACCCCGATAAGCGGCGCTTGCGTCATGTTGATAAGCCCGTTGATGATGGACCCACCCAAGTATTCGATAAACAAAAACGCCCGAACTGCTTGCGCTTCTTCGACCGGATCTTTTAGGTACCTCACTAAGTCGATGGCGTAATCTTTGAGGTCGCCAGCCGGGACTTTATTGGTGCTTGCGTCTAGCTCAGCAAAGTGAAAGTTAGAGCTTGCGTTTCGAGCCATAGAGAGCGTAAACGTAGACAAGACGCGGGCTATGTCTTCCGAATACCCGGCTACACCTTTGCGGTGAATTTGGTGTTTTAAAGCGGATCGTTGAGCAACCGCAGCGCGCAGAAAACCTTGTATCAACGGGTCTTTGCTGATGGGTACGCCATTCTCATCTGTCATGTACTCGGCAAAATTTTCAATCACATCGACTGACAAACCCTGAAACATTTCATGCTGTTTAGTGGTCAGCAGCCCGCGTATTGGTGGGTCTGCATTGGGGTACTCTTTGCGTAGCCGCATAGCAGCTAAGTTAGCGCTAGTCTGGCTTTCGTACAGCCCAAAATAAACTTGCTTAACTTTATTAGTAGCTGGATTCGTTTCGGTTAAGTAGACCGCGTACTTGCCAAAACGCATAGCGGGGACGTAGCCGTGAGTCTTTAGATCAGTTATTTTGTTTTCTATGTCGGTTACTGATTGAATTAGTTTTCCGAGTTCAGTTATGCGGTTCTGCGCATCGATAAGTGTTTTAGCTGACACAAGGGTTGACGCCAACGTAATCACTGCTTGTTGGTCGGTTATGTCGTCTTGTATTTCGTTGCGGATTACTTGCGCTATGTCGTCTAACGTCATGTCTCGGTCAAAAGTTATGCCTACACCGCGTACTAAACGGTGGAGCACACCCTTGCCAAAATTGTCCAGCGATATGTCAATCGACGCGCGCGCTTGCCGGTACAGTGCAATCTGCGCGTCGTTTAGCGGCGTGAACGATTGAAAGAATGGCGTAAGTAAAGAGGCGCGCGCCGTGCCGCCCGCTCGAAGTTCAGTGTCTGTCCATACACGCCCCTTTAAAGGTGAGCCCCCGCCAAACAGAGTACCCGCCATAGACGCGCCCATTGCTGCGCTGAGGTCTTCTTTTTTGGCTAGCTTTATGCCGCCCGCCATACCCGGCAGCACGTCCCTAAGCCGGTCAATGCGGGGCAAGATTGACAGCGCCGCGTCGCCGGCCATGTTGGCAAACCTAGAGATGTCAGTTAGGAACGCTTGCCCTTCGTCGAACACAGGTTTAAATGCCGGCGAAGTTAGCGCGATATTTTGCGGCGTGCCAAATTTGGTTTTAATCCAGTTCAGTTCGTTGTCTGAGTGGACTAAATCCGAAACGTAAGCGGATGCGTCGGCTAGGCTAAACTGGTACGGCGTGCTTTCAACTGGCGCAGGGGCTGCAGCGCGGCCCACAAAAGCCTCCGCGTCTCTCAGCATGGCCAGAATGTCACGGTCGGAAAACTTAACGGTAAAGCCTAAGCCACGCAACCAGTTACGTATGGCTTGGATAGCGCGTTGCCATACAACGGCTTTGGTATGCAACCCTTGCTCAGCCATCACGGCGATAATTTCTTTTGCGCGGCGCTCGGCCGACAGCCCGGGCTGTGTGCGGTCCACTTTAGCTGCAACGTCTCTTACCGCGCGCGAGCCCATTTTTTCTAACGCCTGCACGTTCTTAATCAAGTCAGCCATAAGTTGCGGGCCAAGCATTGCCTCCATCGCAGCATGGCCAATAGCCTCATGCGCCAGCACCTCTTGCACGCGCCGTGCGGTGGGCAGGCTATCCGCCACCAAATAGACGGTGGTGCCGGAGTACCATACGCCTTCGGTGTTGGTCGGTGCCCCACCGATAGGCAGATCGGTTGCGCTTTGCACCACGTTAACAGTGACGCCGGGGATGTCCACCAGTTGCGACCGCACTGCCGCCGCGCTCTGGCCTCGGCTGCCACCGCGGCTAAACGACGCGTCCGTTTTAGCTTCGCTGGCCGCAAACTCTACGCGCATAACCTCCCGGGCAAAAGCTGCTTGATTTGCCTCTACCATAGACGGGTACTGTTTATGCAGTAGCTTAATGAGCGCGATCAGGTTGGCCGGGTCTGTCACATACGAATTTGCCCCCATTGTGTAGAAAGCGTCTTTGCCTTTTTTCGCTAGCCCGCCGGGAACTAGAGCCGTTATTCTCGGGTCAGTAGCAAACTTTTTAAACGCTGTGTCGGTCGATAGGTATAGCTTAAACCCAAGCGGGCGATATGGGCTTAACTCTAAAAGCCACGCGCTATTTGGACCTCTCAGCAAAGTGTTATTGGTTAGCGTTGCGATATCAAAAGCTGGAACCCCGTCTAGCATTAACGGCGTTAACTTATCCATCGTCTCTTTGTACTCGTCTACCTGAGTCCCCGCGTACTTTGCCGCTAGTCTTGCGTTCCACGCGGCCAAGACGTACTGCACGGCGGATGCGGAATTGCGAAGCCTAACCGGTTGTGTACCCATTGCCAACGGGGTGTACTTTGCAGGCATGACAACGCCGGATACTGGATCTGGGTTGTCTATCAAAGTAAATTTTGCAATCTCGCCTCCCGCATTGCCGTACAGAGACGCGGCCCTTAAAATGTTGCCCAGCGCTATCCAACGCGTAGTGCGCCCTCCAGTGGCCGCTTGCAAAGCGAACCATTGGTCATTTGGGGGCCTTGCTGTGCGCCCGCTGCTAGTGATAGTTTTGCCTTCCAGTGTGGCCAATGTTGGCGATACCCGCCCTGCAGGTATGTTGCGGTTAAATACAATTTGAAAGTTAGATGGGGAAAAAGGATTGCCGGTCTTAGAGTTTCCAATCCTAGCCATATCCACCTTGACCCCGGTAATAACCGCGCTGGCCGGCACGCCATGCATCTCAAACGACGCGTACCCGTTGCCTATCGCGTAGTCAGACCGCAGCGCGCGCAAGGTTCTGTCTCGGCGTTCAGCCAGACCGGCAAACTGTACGTCTAGCGCAAGTTGTTGCTGGGTTAGCAAGTCAACATCTTTTTTGGTCGCCAATGGCGAGGTTATAGCCGCGGCGAGTGTTTGCTGCTTAAGTATGATCTGATTGCGCGTTTCAACAAAGAGTGAATCTAAGGATGCGTCAATGGCGTCTACAACTTGGTCAGCCGTACGGCCATTTAACGCTTGCGCTACGGCATCGTTAATGTTGCGCGGCGTTGGTATCGTGCCAATAATGTCAACGTTAAATTGAGCCATCACCACGTCTCGTAAGAAAGGATTACTGGGGTCTAAACCTTCCTCGATGATGGTTTCTTTAAACAACTCTGCTTCCAATGGCAACACACGGCGCGATAGCGCGTTAGTGCCTGTAGCGTTACGCAACTCAATTTCGGCGTTGTAGCTTGCTTCAATAGAGTCAAAATACTCTTGCTGATCTTCAGTCGAAAGCAACGCGGCGGTGCCGGACGCTTTATGGGCTAAGTCTGTCCCCGCGGTTGTTGCAGGATCGCTAAAAAATGGCTGCTTTAAAAACTCTCTGATTTCAGCGTGTTCGTTCAAGTACTCAGCGGTGGCAACGTCGCCGTACAGATTCATAAAATCAACACCTTCCACGACGGTGCTGTTAGATCCGCCGGAGGTGTTGGACTTTAAGCTAGACAGCTTCTTGCGAAGCATCCCCAAAATTCTTTTTTCTGCTGGAATGTTAGTGGCCAGCATGGTAAACGACGGCCATTCAACTTGACCCGTACGGTGGATACGCCCTAGCAGTTGGGTAAACACGCTGATGTCGCCGTGGGGCTGCAAAACGATCATCCGCCGGGGGCGTTGGTCAAACGCTTCCACGGACGCATGTAGTGATATGCCCGTAGCGCCGGCTGAGTTTATGACCAGTACGTCTACTGGCCCGGCTTTGGACTTATCCCCGTTTTGAAACGAAAATATCCGAGTCACTCGGGACTCTTTGCTTAGCGTCATGTACTTAGGCACGTTGCCGCGGTAATCTATGCCGGTAGAACGCCCCGTAATTTCTCGCACTACCAGATGTCTAGCCGTTACGTTTGGAGGGGGGTTATCGCCAACTTGCGTAACCCCGTCCTCATTAGTCCACACAAATTTCTCTTCAAGCTCGGTGCGTATCTGATCGATTGGCGAGACAGGTAGATTTGATTGAAACGCAGCTATCATGTTAGCCACATTTTCATATCCGGCCCTAACTGATGGCGGCATTAACAAGTAGGGAATCTCAACTTTAACGTCTTTTCCTGTTGCAGACTTTAAGTTAATTCGTCTGGTGGAATCCACCGCCCGCTCCAACAATGTTTGCCAGCCAAAGTTAGGTAGCTCAGCCCCAATCTTTACGTTATTTTTTACGACGTAGTCATCTAACGCGCTGCCGTTGGTGTTCTGCAAGCCAATAACAACCTTTTCGCCACCTCTAACGTCTATCTCGTATTGATCCCCGGACTCAGCTAATTTTTGTTCCGCTTCTTTTTTGGACGTAAAGACCGTACCTTCATCGTCTCCAATTTTTCGGACCACATAGGTCGTATTCATCTTATCGATGGTTGTTTGCACCGCAGTTTTAGTCTTAACTGAAAGCAACAAGGTTCCGATATAGTTGTGCACAACCGAAGTAAAAACGCTGCGCTTGGCTTGTTCAAACGCAAGGGGGCCAACCGCACCTATATGGCTGCCTTTAGGGCCAAGCGTAGTTATGATCAAAGTCTGGGCTTCTTTTGTCTTAACCCACTCGTTAAGCGCGCGGTCTGCGTTGACCAACGATCTAAGAATTAACGTAACCCGGTCAACTTCTCTGGCGTCTCTGGGGCCGTTGGCTACGTCTGTTACAAAGTCCATAACAACGCCCTCGTAGGAGCGTTCCCGGCGTAACATGGACCCGGATTCAACCAGCATTTCAGATGATACTTGCTGGAGAACGTCTGTTTTTACACCTTTCCCAAACAGTGCGGTTAGCTCTTGAGGCGTGTCGGCCGCGTACCGTAAATTGGTGTGGATGTACAACGGCATGTTGTCAGGCCGCTTGGCAAACGTAGCAGATAGATAGACGGTCGGCGGGGGGCTCCATGTGTCTGGCGCGTCAATCGGATCACCGTTTGAATTTTTACCAAGCAAACCTTGACCGGTAAGCAAGGACATATAGAATTCGTTTTGCCCTTTGCTTTTTTTCTCTACTTCTACTGTCGTGACCCCCGCCGCGTTATGAGCCTCATCCATGATCAGCACAGCCTTGCCGGCGGCTACCAAAGATGCTATGGCGTTCTGACGAACCCCCGATCCGGGGCCGCCATTAAGCTGCGAGTACGTGGTAAACACTGCGTCTACGTTGCTGGGTAGAGCCCCAGTAGTCGTTAGGTGCTTGATAAGCGCGTTGCCTTGCTTATTCTTGTCCGTATTCTCAAAAATGTTCCTACTTTCACCGCCGCCTAAGTCTTGTTCCACCGCAGAGTTTTCATTGGTCATGCCAATCCGAATGTCGCCGTGGCCAATGTCCAGTAGATCTTTGTACATGGACGTGTACAAAGAGTCAGTAACAGTTACAAAGATAGGGATCTTTTTGTTTTCTTTGGCCCAGACAATCATGGCCGCAGCCGTGCGGCCTTTACCCACGCCGGTATCGTCTCCATTAATGAAGCCTTTGCCCAGTTTATTGGCGTATATGGCCAACCCCAGCGCGTCAATTTGATACCCTGCCAACCGACTTTTACCGTCCGGCCCATAGGCCATCTCTTCAACAGATGCGTAACCCAATTCTTTTGCCACAAACGCGTCTACGTCGCCAACCCGCGCTTCTAAATTTTCTAGCGCTGTGTAGGCGTGTTGGGACTGAGCCCGCGGTAGGTATATGCCGTCGCTGCTGTACTTAGACTTGCCCAGATAGACTACGCGGGCTTCGGTGTCGATAGGTTCCGATTGCACCGGCGTCTGATTTTTTGGCCTTTCTTTCACCTTTTGCGTAAGCTCACCAAAGAACAGTTTTAGCTGCGGCAGTATCTCGTTTCCATATATCTGTAGCAAAATAGCTTTTAACTTTAGTACGCGTTCCTTGAGGTCGGCAAACTTTGCGCCGAGAGAGTCCCAAAGGCGTTGGATAATAGGTTTTACATCAGCGTAATTTTTGCCGTCTCCAACGGAATACAAACCGTTGTTTTGGCGAACGCTTTCCGCAATCCGAGCAAGCGCCTCTTGCGCTTGTCTCTCTTGCCTAGCGAGGATATCTATCACGCCCAGTATGTTAGGGGTGTACGTCAGCAGAAGCTGCGGCGCTTCAACCGCCAAGGGCTGCGCTGCTAGCTTGGGCTTCCGAGAAGTTTTAGGCGCGGGCGGCGCACCGTCTAGCGCGGCAGATAATTCACCCAGTATGTCTTCCAGACCTAAGCCTTGAAGCTCTGCAGGTAACACAACGGGCGCTCTAGGTCCGCGAGGGGCTCTAGGGCCGCTTGTGCCTTTAGGAGCGCCGGTGCCTCTGGGCTTTTTGACGCTTGTATCTTTAGGCGCGTCAGGTATGTCGAGGCCCAACAAGTCATCAAAATCTAAGTCAGAAAGTCCTCCCAGTTGATCTCCTGATGGGTTACGCAGTACAGCGTTGTCTCCTTGTCCGCCTGCTCCGACACCTCCGGGTTCCCCTCGTTGATCATTTCCGCTATCCGGCTGTTGTTCCACAGTACCAAGTCCACCAGATGTTCCTCGTCCTCCGGTTCCATCAGCGCTAGTGAGCCCTCCTGCCGCAGGTAATTGTCCGCCGACAACCACGCCCGGTGTAGCCCCCACTCCTTGGCCAGTCGCTCCATTTTCTGGTGGATTGCCTGTCGGTACTCCTCCGGGTAGTCTATTTGTACCGCCAGTAGTTGGCCCCTTTTTGCCGGTACCCACCACGATTTTTTCGCTATTAGTATTTGCTTGAACATACCGGCTCCAAAGTTCGTCAAAAGAAGTTACACGGTCAACAACAAAATTAGTTGGGTAAACAGTTTCTGTTTGGTTGCGGCCTGCAATTACTAAAACCCGCAACGGATACGTAGTGCCTTGTTTGCCGTATAAATTGCCGCCTATTTCAAAATGGTCGGCTACGTTGTAGTTTCCGTAAAGCCAGTTAAGAAACACAATGTCTGGGCTGGTTAAATTCCCCGGTTTAAGTTGCGCGGCCAGTATTAAAACGGCGCGGCCGTCATCGGCCAATGCTCGCAAAGACAGCGCTGCAATCTGCTGCTCCAGCTTTGATATCTTGTAGCTTCGCCCATCCCACGACATTACGTTAGCTGGGGTAGGCAAGGTACTGAACGGAGGATTTATCAAAACCGCGTCTACTTCTTGATCCCGTATACCCGCAATCTCGGTTAACACGTCGCCCGTTATCACCCTACCTATCTGCATTAGCGTCAGGTTGTTTGCGCGGGTGGTATCTATCTCTATGGCGATTACGTTTTGCGGGTTGGCAGCAACTGTCAGCAGCCCATTGCCCCCAGTAGAATCTAAGACCTTAGTGGTCGGCAAAACCCGCGCAAGCATCCCGGCTAAAAAGCCAATGGGCAGCGGGGTTGAGTACGCGTTATTGAACTTGCTAAGCGTCGATTGCACATCCAACGTGGGCTGCGTCTGGTAGAGCTTAACAATGTGGTCGTAGATAGCTTTAGTGTCCGACCCCGTACTGCGCATGTCGGTAATGATCTGACCTACAAAACGCGCTGCTGCGGCCTCAAAGTCTTCTTGGGTTTTTTTACTTTTAGTTCGGTCGTCTAAAAACGCGGCGACATCGTATTTGTTAATTTCGCTTTTGTCTGTAGCCGGATTAAAACCTAACAAATCCGGCTTTTGCGTGTAGGCTTTTACGCCGTACTGGGCTAGCTCTCGGTTGTTTTTTGGCCACCAACCTTGACGCATGTGGTCGAACATGGACTCGGCCATAGAACCGTTTTTAATTTCTGGCCACTTAAACAGGTTCATCTCATCCATGATGGCGTCAATGCGCTGGGCCATGCTGAGGACGCGTTCGTTAATCTCGGTTACCTGTACGGCGTAGGGTGTATAAACTCGCGCGCCGCCGTTAAGATCTCGTTTAATCTCTTCCGCCGTTGACTCGTCCGTATGCCATTTAATCTGGTACTCCGTGCCGTACCCGACGTTTAAGTTGTTCTGGTCTATAACCGCGTACCCTAGCCCCTCTACGTAGACAATTTTGGCTTCTACCGCGTAGGTTTTAACCTCCAAGGTTATGGGGTCGATTTGAGCCAGCATGTGAGTAAGCGCAGTGTTTAGCGCCAACCGCTCCTTACCTTCAGGGTAGGTAGTGCCCGCGTAACCATTTTTTGGGCTTATGTACCCGTCCGCAACGGTAGGCCCTACTAGGTAGGGCGTGCCGCCTTTAGACGTGTCAAACAACATAGACTCAAAACCCCGAGACAACATTTCAGTTGCTGTACTCCAGTAAGGATTCGCGTCAGCATCCATCGCGATTGCGTCTTTGTAAAACGCGGTCTTACGGCCAAGGTTAACTAAAAAGTAACGTGTTGTGATAGCGTTAAAAAACGCTTGCTTAGGCGGGAGGTTACGGTTATCTGTGCTGTTAGCGGTGTCTTTAAGCACGGCCCGCAAATTAGCCTCGACTGCATCAACGCTAAGGGTTTGCCTCAACACGCTTACGGTGTCGTCCATCAACAAGTCGCCATTGCGAACTAAGCGCAGGTTAAAGTCTAAGCCGTGATGCCACTCATGCCCAAGCGACCCGTCACCTTTGGTTTTGGTCAGGTTAATTTCGTTAAGCTTGGGGATATAGTGCGCCGCGGTTTTGCCCCCTTTACCCTGCGCGCCAATAGCTAACTTTAACTTTTGATTCAGCCCAAGCATGGTGGGGCTAATGCCCGACAAGTCCGCCAAGTCATACATGCCGTCGTAAACTGCATTCAAGAACGCCGCGCGTTCGGATTGGTTAACCCAGTCACCAAAACTTATGCCGCCCGGATAAAACCCAAACGTAGACAGAAAGTCTTGCGTGTCCACATCGCGGCCTTGGCGGTGATCTCGCATTCCTCTGCGGATTATGTTGCCCAACGGAGGCGGAACTTCGGCGTCTTTTTTGATTACGCGTTTAGACTGGTCGGTTGAATTTTCATCCGTGCCAAAGGCCCCGTACATATCCGTAAAGTACGCGTTTAACGTAGTTGAGATGGACATGCGCCTTAACGCAATCCCCTCGGCCGTGTACTTTATGCGGTTCGGGTTTGACGAGTCAAGCACATACGTACTTTGCAACGCGTTATACAGCGGCGAAACGTTAGCGTTAGCGTTAAAAATAGCTTGCAACGCGTTGGCGGTGTCTACGTACTCTTGCAACGCGGTTTGTATATTTGTCTGAAACCCTTGCGTTAACGCAAGCTTAATGACCTGACGTGTGCCGGCCTTGTCGGATACCCTAATTAAGTTACGTATGACTTGGTTTAGGTACTCTATCGCGGGCATAACGTTGGCGACAACTCCCTCTTTAAACATCATCACCCCAAACGTATTGGCCGGGTTAGAGTTGATGTCAAATAACTTATCCTTGTCAACCGCGGCTAGCATTTGATCAAGTTGTCTGTCTGAAGGATCTTTTGGCACTGGGGGTGCGGTGGCCTTGCCTTTGCGGTTGCCGCCAAAGAACGCGCCGGCGTCTTGGATATCTGTTTTTGCAGGGCGATACAACGCCGAAATAGTGACTTGTTCGGGACCAGCAAGCGCGGGGTCATCGTTGGTAGCTGGAATAGACCGGTCCGTAATGCGGAACTTAAGCAGCGTCAACGCCGTTTCAATGTCGCTTACCTTGTCAAGGTTTACTGGAATTCGGATAAGCATTTCAGCGGGGAAGACGGCTGGCCACAAGGTTTCTTCTACCGCGTTTCCGTACAGCAATGTGGCAACGGCTTCAGCGTCGTGTTCCTCGATTGCCATTTTCATGGGGTTGCTGTTAAATTCCGCAACTTTTTTCGTTTGCTCGTACTCAGCTTTTGCTGCATCAGACGCAAACCCGGAAGACAACACTAGCTTCTTAGGATCAGCAGCGTTGCGGGTGTAGTGAAACACCCTATCGCCGCTGATGAAATGCACTACGCCACCCAACGTCGTTTGCACCGCGTCGGTAACTTTTTGCTCT
>Ga0181346_1000967_pt1 | contig 12749 bp, 14 predicted proteins | sample Su13VDMM15DN_FD_130100 | JGI IMG/M metagenome (GOLD analysis project Ga0181346, IMG submission 130100) | Freshwater viral communities from Lake Michigan, USA - Su13.VD.MM15.D.N | ecosystem: Environmental > Aquatic > Freshwater > Lake | place: USA: Michigan | collected 2013-07-15 | reverse complement strand
CTATTGAGTTATCTTTTGGCTTTCTTCCAAGTACTCCGTCACCAAAAAGAATTTCATACTTATCATTTTCGGCGCCTTGAACAAAGAATATCTGAGAATTAGATTGCTTATCAAACAAAGAAGTTGCTTTTAGATACGATAAGATTTCTGCACCATTATCTTCAATCACTGTTACCGTCAAAGAAGCAGTATCAATAGTTGGATTAGAAAGTATGAATCGCTGTGATGTATCCGAATTATTTACAGTAAAAGTATCATTAACATATTGACCTTCATAGATTACAATTTCATCAGATATGAATGTACTATTGGCACCCGAGATTACTTTATTTTCATCAGTTGAAAAGGTAAACGTATTAGAACCAATACGTGCGTTAAATGTAGTACCTTTTGGCATAGTAACAGAAGCTACACTACCATCAGTTTGAATAGTTAGAGTAACAGTTGCACGGGCTGACTTAAAAGATCTCGGAGTGTAATTAAGTTCTTTTGCTCGAGAGATAACGCTTTCTCTTAACTGCGCACTATCCAAAAACATTTCATTGCCGATCATATTCAAATAAAACGTGTTCATATATGTGTTATATGAAAGGACATCAAGCAATACGTTTATATTACTTCCTTCAAAATCATAGTCTTTGAAGGTATTTTGAGTCTTAAGATAAGTCTTAAGACTTTCTTTGAGAGAAGTAAAATCTAAGTTTACTAAATTTATGCTTGTGTTTGCAGCCATTATCTTACTCTAATTAGAGGTATGTTTACTGTTATTGGATTAGCTATCGTAGTGATATAAAAAAGTAACGTCACTACATATCCATTATCGTCTGGATAAGGACTAACTATAACATCTATTATTTTTGCTCTTGGTTCATAATTTTCTATCGTTTGAATTATCGCAGACTTAATAGCAGTAGATGTAAATGCAGAGATGTCTTCAAACAAAAAGTGATTTAAATTAGAACCGATAGTTGGTTGAAATAATCTTTCATATTTATTCGTAGACAATAGGTTACGAATAGAACGTGTGACTGCAGCTTCATTCTTAATGGTCATTAACTGCTTAGAATCTGGATGAGCATTAAAATTTGTCAAAAAATCAGAATATAAAAACTGATCCTTAGATTTCTGTGCTGAATATCTATCTGCTACTGAAGGTGCTGTCATCTTTAAATCCTTATTCGAATATTTATACTGTTCTTAAGGTAACAATGATGCTACTTGAGAATTTAAAGTTGAAACAGAAGATTCCAAACTAGTTACCTTTGAATTAATTTGCGCCGGTATTATAGATCCGGGATCAATTGATTTGACAAAACTGTCTGCTCCCGATTTTAATCCATTCAAAATTTGGGGTTTAGACCCACTAGCCATTTCCTTTAGCATTCCTATTTTTGCACCAACCAATTCTTTTACATTACTAACATTTTTTAATTTATCTAAAGCACTGCCAGCCGCACCAGTAGCAGCACCTACAGCACCAATAGCAGCACCAGTAGCAGCACCTACAGCACCAGTAGCAGCACCAGTAGCAGCACCTACAGCACCAGAAACTGCACCAGTTACATTACCAACAGACCCATTCACAAAGTTGCTCGCCTTGCTCATAACCCGCGCTTTAACAATACTTTCTGCATTAAATGGCATATATCAATCCTTAGTTATTATTAAAGTTACCGGGATAGTCAAAGTTAATATCTTTACCCGAAGTAATATTAATGCTTTTGCCAGATGAAAGATTTAAATCTTCAGCAGAACCAATATTTAATGTACCGCCAACATGCAAATCAGCATCTTCAAGAACTTCTATATTTGCATTTTGAAGAACAGTAATATTAGCATCGCCTTCTATAATAATGGTTGCCTTTCCCATAATTTTGACATTTTCATCATTCATTACAATATGATAATTGTCAGTAGCAACCTTTGTAACCATTCTACCATCTGCGCTTATTTCAATATAAGTTCCAGATTTATGATGTACATGAATTCTTTCTGCATTTGGTGTATCATCTATTTCTATTGTATGACCACTTTGAGTTCTAGTAACTTTATTGTATGGATATTTAGCGCCATAAGAAGATTCTGGTTCACCTTCTACTCTAGGTCTAGAAGCAAACGTATTCACTTCTCGCGCTAACTGTGGCACGTCGTGATTCTTAATATCACCTTCTTTTATTGCAGGTTGAGTGCCAAAAATTATTGGAATCTTTGAAGCTGAACCATCAGCAAAAAACCCATATGCAAAACTTCCTACTAAGATACCAGTAGGAGATGTACCTACTTCACCAAATTCAGGAGTTTGATAACTAGCACTCGTTATAGGCAATAAAGGCATAGCCCAAGGTAATTCTTCATCAGAGAATTCATCATGAAATCCATCAATACGTATTTGGCATTGACCTAACATATCAGGATCATTGATATTAACCACTTCAGCATAAAACCAATAAAATGTACCTTCACCACCAAAGCGTTTCATGTATCAAATCCTCCGCTCTTACCATAAGATGCGTTTATAAGTTCTAGTGATGTAAAATATCTAAAGTCTAAATCCGTTTTCGATATAGTATGTCTTGCATGAGAAATTAAATATTCGCCTGACACAAATTCAGAATTTTCTCCTTTTTGTTTTCCTCCATCTTTAGTCAAACCAGTAGGACTAGGAACTTCTGCTCTTACTTTAAATCCACAAGAAAGATAGGTGTCTCCATATACCATTATACGTAAAATGTTTTGAGTCAATAACGTTATAAATGCTTTAGCATATCCTATCTTTTGTTCTAGAAATGTATCAGACATTGCAGAAGATTTCATGATATTATATATTTGAGTAGGAGATTTGTTATTAGAAGATTCAAGGCTAGCTGTATATAGAGGTTTAGCGCCTTTACTTTTTCCAAAACTGTCATTATCAGTAGCTGAATTAAAATTAACTACTGTTCTCCCACGAGTTTTAATGTCAGTAGATCTTACTTGATTATTTAATGCTCCGTTGCCGATTAATTGAATCTGAGATTCTTGAACTATATGATTATATGCTAAGATGTTTCTATATGTCATATTTTTAACGCTCGTTGCGCTATCAGAATCCCAAAAAAACATACCATCTCTTAATAAGTTGCTTTTACTATTAATCAACGCTTCTACTGGCTTAAAATAAAATCCATTTCTATCATTCGTTCTTCCTTCATAAAAAACATGTACAGACGATCTATATCTTTTTGATACAGCTTGGTTTTTAAGCATATCGATAGCCTGAAACGGTTTTATTCCAACGAAATTTAGGTCTTGTAGTCCCTTTGTTCCTTCATCGTCGAATACAAATGGCTTTGTAGACTTAAGAACATCTTGTAAAAGCATTTGTATAGAATTATCGATAGGCATGCCTACCAATGGCGTTCTACGAAGTTGATTAGCATTGTTCTTTACTTCTATAGAATAGAACTGAAGATCATACTGAGATGAAGCAGCATCATGCCCCATCGTAACATTCAGAATTTCAGTTATCAAAAATTCAAATCTTCTAGGTTTACTAGTTGGACCAGGAACAGAAATCTCAAATACAAGTTTACATTCATTTCCCATTATAGGAAGTTTGTCTCGAATATTGATATTATCATTTAAAGTAAGATTACCAAACATCACAGGTGATAGAATAGATTCATAAATGTCTATTCTCAACAATTGATCTTTGATGAACATGAATTTATTATTGTCCAATGTTCCGATATATGCCTGATGTATGACAACATCGCCTGGAAGAAAAGATTCAATTGCCATTAGGTATTCATCAATTCTGAAAAGGTGTTATGAACCATTGAAACGTATCTACTGTCCATCAAATCAATAGTCTTCTTCTTTTCATTTATTTCATTTTCGTAATCAAATGCAGTCACTGGAGAAAAATAGACTTGTACATTTGCAGTAATATTTTCTTTTATAGTGGTGATAATTGAAACAGAAGCATTGGCTCCTGAATCAGAACCGACAATATAATAAGCACTTGTATTACTAAATGTTCCGGTTATATGATGAAGAGACATCACTGTAGTATTACTAAACGTCACAAAACCTGTAGCACCTGAAGTATCTTGAATTACTTTTTCACTTGTTTGAAATGCGGCATTACCATTCAAAGTAATATCTAAAGTTAAGATCTTATTTGTCGTTACTATAGTATCATCTTTAATTCTTTCATAACCGATGATATTATTATCGAAGTTAACTGTAGGTGTCCAATAACGTTTTCTTTCTGCGACCAGTGCATCATACCCCGATATAGTCAATATCGATTCATCTTGATCATAATTATTGCGATAGAATACCACTTTTTGATTGGCTGCGCGTAAAGAACCATATTTTTTAACTATGAATGCTTCAAACTGTTCTTGAGTCAATGGAACATCATAGTATGGATCAACTACTTGATTAACTAGATGTAATACCCATACATCATCTACATCATCATAGTAATCAAAAGCTAAATTTTCATATCTTAAGCCAGATCCAGTTGCTTCTTCTAGAACATATGGATAATAAACTGAAGCCTGATCTTTAAATTTATCGAGTACTTTTGCGCGAGTTAATATATTTCTTGCGAAATTATTAGCATAACTTATAACGGGAATGTTAGAAAAGTATTTCATTATGCTTTCTTCTCAGGGTTAGCCAGATTCATGGCTGATTTGCCCAAGTCCTTGGCGGCATTTATTGCATCTTTTCCTAGTGTAGGTGCATCAGTATTTCCATAATCAAGACCAGTAATAACTTCAATTTCTTGAAACGTAAAAGAAAATACTACAAATACGGGAGATGACGCTTCATCATTAAAGAAAGACAAACCATTAGGAGAATAATTTATGTTTATCGCACTAATTAATCCCAATTTGTAAATAGGCATTGTACCTGACCAATTAGAATCGCTATTTTCTGCAAATGTTTCTCCCCAAGGCATCAAGGTCAATCTTACCATTTGTGGATAAGCCATAACATTTTGTGAACTAACAGAAACCGCAGGCAATACTCTACGTTTAAATTGTCTTATTATATCTTTAATTTTATTTGATTCAGCAACATTTCTTGCTGTAAATAGCCATGAAAATTCCATTGGAGGTCTCATATCTACGCCATTAAAAAATACAGATATGTGTGGATTTGGAACAGCTTTTAAAAATTGACCTGCTATTCCAGCTACTTGTTCGCCTCCTAAACCTCCAGCTACGGCAGCTGCCCCCTGATACATTATTCCTACACTATTTTCTAGCTGATCAGCACTAGATTTTCCTTTTCCGGAACCAAGTGTAGCAGATACTTCATCTGCAATGTTTTTTCCTTGATCAAATGCCGCACCCATTATACCAGTATCCTGAGGATTTATGCGAACAGAATGCGTTTCTGAAAGATCTTTTGGTAAAGGCAAAAACACACAATATTCTGTATTAAATTTGGCAGGCATAAGAGGAGAAGGCCTATCATATTTAGAAAATTCTATTAACATACATTCTTCATCTGAAAGAGTCAACGGAAATTTTTCTTGTGTGGTTTGTTGAGATTCTCGTGATCGATTGACTGCTGTTGTAGGTTCAGAAGAAGATGATGATCGTGATTTAAATAAGTCTTGTTGTGTTATTCTAAAACCTGCTACACCAGACAATGAGCTATTTAAAGAATCCATCTTTTCAGCCGCTAATGACTTTAATCCATTAAGTGAAAGGCCAGTTTTAGATAAGCCGGTGATGAAATTTCCGCTTAAGTCCGAAGTAATAGCAGATGCGCTTTGAGTAGCTAAAGAGCCTATAGTTTTTCCAGCATTACTCGTAAAGTTTAATGAATCGAATGCCATTTAAGTTCCTCGTATAAATAAAACTATGAGCTATAAAGGTTATTTTAACGCCAAGTACCCGCAAAAATATAAAGGTAATCCAACTGCTATTATTTATCGCTCTTCATATGAGCTTAAGTTGATGACTTACCTTGATCGTAATCCAAATGTCGTGCAGTGGGCAAGCGAAGAATTCTTCGTGCCTTATAAGTCACCTATTGATGGCAAAGTTCACCGATATTTCCCTGATTTCTGGGTCAAGAAGAAGAATAAAGAAGGATTAATAGAAACTATCGTGATAGAGGTTAAACCTAAATCTCAGACGATAGCTCCTACTCCAAAAACACAGATCAATAAACAGTATTTATATGAAGTTCAGACATGGGGAATAAATCAAGCGAAATGGGAAGCGGCGAATAAATACTGTTCTAGTAGAGAGTGGAAATTCATGATAATCACAGAAAAAGAATTAGGTATCATGTTCTAATGGAAGAAGATACACGAGAGTCTATATATCAAACGATTTTAAAACAATCACAAGATGAAACATTTGAACGTGAAGAAGAATCTCAAAGATGGTTTAGGCAGAAGGCAACAGAAGTAAGTAAAAATAAAACCGTTCCTACAAATATAATTTTAGAGAAAGAACATATTCCTTCTATCAAGAACATTAAACAAGTAGGTAGTCTTTTTCTATATAATTATGCTCCTAAACACAAAAAAACATTAGACTATTATGATACGTTTCCCATAGTGTTTCCATTTAAAATGGTTACTCAAGGATTTTATGGATTAAATTTACATTATTTGCCGACTCCATATAGAGCCATCTTTATGGACAATATGTATTCTCTTTTGAATTCAAAGGATATGGAACAGAATACTACACGCTTGGCTAAAATGACATATAGCGTTTTAGAATCAAGAAGAAATTTAAGATTTTTTCAACCATGTATACACATGTATTTACATAAAAATATAAGGTCTAAGATAGCCTTTATTCCTCCTAAAGAATGGGAATTAGCTTTATTTTTACCTCTACAAAGATTTCAAAAGAAATCAGAAAATATAGTTTGGAAAGAAAGCATAGCAAAAATTAAAAAAGGAATACGATAAATGCCAGGTCCATCTACTTTTACCGATGCTATAACAAGTAAAATTGCTACTTTTATAGGGTTAAATGGTACTTTACCTAAAAGAAAAACCGCTGGGTTCGATATAGAAGAATTTAAGAGTGCTATTGGTACTCGCGGTGTATTGCCTACTAATCTTTTTTTGGTAACAATCACTCCATTTTCCAGTGAAATTAAAGCTGCTATGAATCGCGAGACCCTTGACCACCGTTCTTTGAGTTTTTTCTGTATGAAAACTTCTTTACCAGGAATAGATTTGGCTTTAGAAGCCAATATGCCATTAGGTACAGGTCCTGTTGAAAATTTCCCGCATAGAGCAATCTTTACTGATATAGAACTTCAATTTATTGGTGATGCAAAAGGCCAAATACTATCGTTCTTTCATAATTGGTTAAACACGATTGTAAATTTCGATGATCGAAGGGAGCATCCTAAATTCTATAGAGTAGCATACAAAGACAGTTATGTTTGCAACATAAATATTACAGTATTTAATCACCAGTCTGATAAAATCCTAGAATATCGTTTGCTTGATGCTTTTCCATATAGAATAAATCAAATAGACATGGATTGGAATAATACAAACAGCATGATGAATATTGGAGTAAATTTTCAATATAAAACTTGGGCTTCTGATAGAATACCTATATCTGACGCAGCATCTAGTTTTGGATTATCTAATATACAAAAATTAATGAAGTTAGGCACTATAGCACAAACCATTTCGGCTATCAAGAGACCTCAAAGTGTAGGAGATGCAATTAACTTAGTTAACAATGCAAGTATTGTTGGCGGTGGTTTATCGGGATTCTTTTAATTATTAGGAGTATACAATGGCTTTACCAAAAATATCAGTACCGGTCTTTACGATTAAAATTCCTTCAACTGGCAAAGAATTAAAATTTAGACCGTTTTTAGTCAAAGAAGAGAAGATCCTTCTTATGGCTCAACAGAGTGAAAACAGTGAAATTCTGATGGCACTAAAACAAATCATCAATAATTGTTGTTTTGATGATCTAGATGTAAATGAGTTAGCGACATTTGATTTAGAATATGTATTTTTAAAACTAAGAGCACGATCAGTCAACAATATAGCTAAGCTCAAATATCGTGATAATGAAGATGATAAGGTTTATGATTTTGAAGTTAATTTAGATGAGGTTGAAATTAAAATCGATCCTGAAAATAACAATAAGATCGATATTAATGGCGAAGTTGGAATGATCTTAAAGTTTCCAAGCGTAGCTGTAACTGAAAAAATGGCTGATATAACAGATCAAAATGAATTATTAAATAACATTTTAATTCATACGATTGATACAATTTATGATTCTGAGAATGTGTATCCAGCCAAAGAAAGTACTGAACAAGAACTTATAGAATTCCTTGAAAACTTAGATACAAAATCATTCGAAAAGATTGAAAAATTCTTTTCTACAATGCCTAAGTTACACCATGAATTGCATTATAAGAATTCATTCGATCATGATCGGATAATTAAGTTGAGTTCATTACACGATTTTTTTACGTAGGGCTGAGTCATACGAGTCTCAAAAATTATTATACAACGATTTTTGCGATGGCTCAGCATCATAAGTATTCAATAAGCGAAATAGAAGATTTGATACCGTTTGAAAGGGATATTTACGTAGATATGCTTTTGGCGTATCTCAAAGAAGAAAGAGAAAAACGAGAAAGGGCTTCTTAATAGTGTCCGATGACATCCAACAAGAGAACGTTGATATGGATGGAGATGGTAAAATATCTAAAACTGAAGTGAATATTGCAGAAGATAAGTTTAAAAACCGCCGTAGAATGGCGTGGCTTGCTATGTATGCCATGGTAGGCTTCACCGCGCTTCTCATGTCTCCTTATATTGCAGATGATCGAATTAAAGCTCTAGATAGTGTCTTCAGTACATTCTATATTGCCATGGCATCTGTCGTTGGCGCTTATATGGGCTTCACTACTTGGGCGAGTAAAAAGTAAATGGACAAAGAATCATTAGAAAAAATCAAGAAGATTTTTAAATCTTTAAATGATAAACTTGCTAAAATAGAAGATCCTGCTCTATACGGAAGAAAGAGAACTGCAAAATATAATGTAGTAGACAGACAAATCGATAATGTTAAATCTAACGATAATGCGGTTAATAATGCGCTAAACGATATAAATGAAAAGTTAGATGAACACGACAATATATTAGAAGATCACGCAGATAAACTTGATGAATTACAAAATAATAAAAATGAAATTGTGCCGATTAAAGATGATGCTGCTAAAATAGAACCTCCGAAGGATCCAACTGAAGAAGAACTAGGAGCAACCAATTTAAGATATAATGAAAAAACTGAAAGATTCCATGAGAATGAAGGCCCGCGTAAAAATCTCATGGTCAGTAGAGCGGAAGCATTAAATCGAGTTGAAGAGCATAAATCTAAAAACGCCACTGCAGAACCATCAGATGAACCATCAGATGAAAACAGCATATTAGAAGAAATACATTCGAATTTAATTAAGATCAATGAGTCTTTAAGTTCTGTTTTATCTCTTTCTACCAATAAACCTCCTACTGATGCAGAGCCAGTTGACTCTGACGGAAAAGAAAAAATAGATGGACAACAACCTAAAGAAAAAGGTGGAATGGGAGGTCTTGCGGGAATAGTTGCGTTTACATTGTTTGCAATATTTCCAGCAGTCTTACAATGGATCAAAGAAAAACGCGAAAAGATAAGCGAATTTTTGATGCCTGTCTTCGATTTTATATTTGAATCTGCTATACCGTTTTTTACTGAAAAACTACCTAAGTTTTTTATGGAGGATATTCCTGAGTACTTCTCAGAAAAATTTGATGTAGTTAAAGATTTTGCATCTGACTTTATAGGCGATATTAAAAAAGTAATAGCAGGTATTCAAAAAACTGTGGGTGAAACCATCGTAAGTCTTGCTGATAAACTGCCAGATGGTCCATATGATGTACTCAAAAATATGAAAAAGGGGTTAAAAGATTTTGGAGAAGGATTAATTTCCGATGCAGATAATACCATAACTGAAGTTGATAAAGAGCAAGCAAAAACGCAAGCCAAACGAGAAGAAAAGAAGAAGAGAGATATTCTTTTAAAACAGGCTGATGATGAAGGTAAAAGAGTAGTAGAATCAAACAAAGCTAACGGTTATAAAGGATATGAAGTAAAGCCTGATTTTGAAAAAGGTTTAGTTAAAATAGAATATAAAGTTGACAAACTTGATGGAGTATCTGACGAATTTGACGCAAATAAATCAATGGAATCCGGAACTCTTATAGAAAAATCTGGAGGAAGTTCCAGGTCAGTTAAAGCAGATAACGGAGGAGCTCCTGTTAAAGATGGAGAAGGGAAATCAGATGCAGCATCTAGTGGAGGTACTCCTGAACCTACGACATCTTCTAGTACAGGCGGAAACGGTGCAACAACTTCAGGCGGAGCAGGAGGTCAAGCAGAAGGTGGAACAGCTACTCCTGAACTAAATCAAACAACTGCTGGTAACGGAAACGCTTTAGATATAAATTCAAAGGAAAATGAAAATGCTTTTAATAGCTCAAAAAATTCTGCTCCTCCAGTAGTTAACATTCCCTCAACTGGCCGAAAAGTTAGAATGTTGCCAGGACAAGGACCGCATGATATCAATGATGTTCCTGATCCTACGCCATTTTTAGGCGAAATGGCAAAACAACTTTTCTATAGAATCGCATAAGGGATAATTCGATGTTACCAATTATACTTGGAGTTGCTAGAATAGGAGCTGTTGCAGTTCGTGGAGTTGCTAAGGGAATAGCAGCTACAGCACGAGTTGCAGTAAAAGGGGTTGTAGCAGGAGCTAAAGCAATAGGAAGAGGCGTTGCAGCCGCAACTAGAGGAGCTGGAAAAGCAATCAAGGCTATAGGTAAAGCTGCTAGAAAGGGTGTTGCATCAGTTGCTAGAGGAGTTGGTAAAATAGGAACTAGGTCTGGCGATAGTGATAAGTCGAATGAATATGAAGAGACTGAAAATTCATCGGAATCTGATGCAACGCCACAATCCGCTAATAACACTAATAATGAAGACTCTTCTGATGAAAATAAAAATAATATTCAAGAATCTAAGGAAACTTCTTTAGTTGGAAGCGCTACTATTCTACAAGCAATATCTAATCAAATAAGTATTCTTCGTAAAACTGTAGAAGGATATGAATCATTATTATTTAAAAAGGAACAGAGTTCTGAAGTGGCAGATATAGAAAAGGAAATAGAATCTAAAGATATAGAAGACGCAACTAAAGAAGGCGTAAAACCTAAAAAAGAAGATAAAAAATCTGGAGGACTAATACAAAAATTACTAGCGGGACTTCTTTTTGGTATTTTTGCTTTTCTTCCTAATATAATGAAATTTTTTACTGATTCCAAAGAAGCGATTAAAGCTCTTCCTCAAAAAATAATAGATTCATTTAAAGGGATAATTGATTCTATTTCTGGAGTTATCAAAGAATATGTAGTCGATCCTATAGTTAAATTTTTTAAAGTGGATGTAGGAGCAGCGCTAGATACATTGTTCATTTTTATAGGTGATAAAATTGAAGCCATAATGGATATACCTAAAAAGATGATGAATGCGGTTTCAATGGCTATTAATGAAATAGTAACAAAAGCTATAACAACATTCATAGGATTTATAGAAGATAATCCTTATCTAAAATCCATACCTAGAATAAGTAGCGCATTAGAATCAGCACAAAAAAAATTAGAAGGTTTAAAAAAAGAAAAAAACACATTAGATATTGAACGCACCGATATAGAAGATAGAGCAAAGGCCAGAGAAAATACTACTATATCAGACACTTTTGATAAAGCGCAAGCGAAACGACAAGCACAATATGACAAAGAACATCCTCCAACGGCTGCAACTGATAAGAATGGTGGTACCGGTCAAGATGCTAAACCTGAACCACCCGGCGGTAAAGTTACGCCTATTTCAGGGATGGATGAAGTTAAAAAAATGATTAAAGGATATGAAGGTAAGGGAATACCTGGCAAACCAGGTCAACCGTATCAAGATAGTAAAAAATTATGGACCGTGGGTTATGGTCATTTGATAGGAAATGGAACAACTGGTCCAGGAGAGTATGAAGGTAGAACTTTGAGTGAAGAAGAAATGGATGCATTATTTGAAGAAGATTTTGCAAAACACGTGAAAATGGCTGAAAAGGCGCCTGGTTGGAATATGGCTAATGAATCTGGTAAAGGTGCTATGATAGATTTGACGTATAATATGGGTCCAGGGTGGTATATTAAATTTAAAGCAGCTGCTCGGGCATTAAAAGAAGGCGATTTTGCTAGAGCTGCAGCTGAATTATTATATAAAGATGCATCTGATCCTAGTAAAGGACCGAGCGGATATTCACAAGATGTAGGGAAAAGAGCTCAACTAACCGCAGGTCTCTTGGCAGCTGGAAAAGCCTCTGGAGATCAGTTAGGTGGAAATGCAGTCGCTGAAACTCCTGCTGGAATAGGAGATCAAATAAGTCCTAAACCAAAACCCGAGACTACTGCATCTCCTCAAGTGGCAGTAGTAGTTCCTCCTGCATCGCCTACTGGAGGAAATGCAGGAGGGAAAAAGCTAGTATCTAAGCCAGACCCAAACCAAGTGCAACGAATGTACGCACAAGGTCTGGGTATGCCAGGAACTGCTTAGTCTTCAGCTAGCTTCTTAAAGAAATCAAGACCATCATCGTCTTCTGAAGTATCAGAACTCTTATATTCTGTAGAATTAAGACTCTTAGGT
>Ga0181346_1000963_pt1 | contig 12758 bp, 22 predicted proteins | sample Su13VDMM15DN_FD_130100 | JGI IMG/M metagenome (GOLD analysis project Ga0181346, IMG submission 130100) | Freshwater viral communities from Lake Michigan, USA - Su13.VD.MM15.D.N | ecosystem: Environmental > Aquatic > Freshwater > Lake | place: USA: Michigan | collected 2013-07-15 | reverse complement strand
GGTGGGGAATACCAGCGTTCTTAATGCAAATGTTAAAGTTTTAAAAAAAAATTAAAAAAAATAGCAAAATAAATTTGTCAAACCAAAAAACTATTTTATATTTGTACCAATGAACTATTAAATTATTAATTAATAAAATTATGATTAACAACTTTGAGGACTTCACAGAAGAATTAACTCCAGATGAATTAAAACTGGTTGCACCTTTAATGAATGGTTTAAGAACCAAGACAAAGGAAAACACTATTAAAGCACCAGAGATTGTAAAAGCAATGAATGTTTTTGCTCAAAAGAACGGACTAATTAAGATTACCGAACCGAGATTACGGAAGTTGGTTAATCATATTAGAGTAAAAGGTATTATGCCAATTATTGCTACTTCGCAAGGATATTACGTTTCCTACGATAAGCAAGAGATTTTAGACCAGATACATAGTTTAAATCAGAGAGCCAATAGCATTTTAAATAGTGCAAATGGTTTAAGAAATTTTTTATAATGTGGGAAAATTCAGATTACTAAAAGTTGAGGAAATTTATTGTACCAGAGATTATAGGAATAATGGTAGAATACTTAAAATTGCAAAGTTATCTGGAGCAGAGGATAAATTAGTAATTGAAGTAACATCAATTGGTTTACAAAGATTTTCTGGATATGTAAAAATTGATGAACAAAATCCAGAGAATGTTGGCAAATTTCAGAAAGGTTTTTTCATAAAATATTTTGTATTTTACAACCCAATAGTTAATCAATTAAAATTAGAATTATGAATTATATTTTATTATGGATATGTTACGAGTTTTTCAGACCAAAAGTGATTTGGTTGTGGTATTATTTAATTAAAATAGGAAGTAAAAAATGAAAAATCAAATTATAGATTTTATTGGAAGTGCAAATTATCAAGGTGATGATTTGGGTACTTACATTTGGGCGAACCGACCAGATGGTACTCGTGAACTTATTGTAATAGTTTGTGGTTATCAAACTAAAATTGAGGAAAGTGAAGGTATTAAACAAGCCGAGTTATTTCAAGATGAATTAGGAAAGTTTATTGCAGAAGCTATTAACGAGAAAATTAAAAGAGAAACTAAATAAATAATTATGGAATTTATTAAATTAATGAATGAATTGACACCAGAAGCAAAATTAATTAAGCAACAAAGCATTTTAGGTATTCAAGTACAATCAGTTGCTATACCGAAAGGGTATAAAATTTTTAAATTAAAATCAGAAGCACAAGTTATGGATTGGTTGGAGAATAAAGTGCATAATGTAAATATTGCATTTCATAAAATTAATTCAAAATACATTGGAGATACTGAAAGGGTAAATTGGAATAATAATAAGATGCAGAATCAACGTTTTTTAGAAACTAAAAATTTATTTAAAAGAGGTTTGTATTAAACGCCTATTATCACGAATATAGTAATTGAAATTATTTATCTTTACTATTGTTCAGTTTATTTTACTCTTATAAATAATAAGTTTTAGTATATATTAGTATATTTACGGATATTTACAGATAATTTCTTACAAACAAACTTATGAAAGCAAAAGATTATATTATAATAGGAGGTGCAGTAGCATTATTTTTATTATACAAAAATAAAAATAAAAAAGTAGGTACATCTACTACTACTGGAGGAGCAACTACAACTGGAGGAGCAACTACTACTGGAGGAGCAACTACTACTGGTGGAACTTCAAGTGGAGGTGGTGCAATGCCTTTAACAACTTCAAGTGAACCAGAACAAGTCTTTGGACTTGGATTACCAACTGGAATGGATTTACCAGTATTAACCGCTGGAACTGGAGTACCAACAGAGGTTGCAGTACAACAAGGTGGAGTTAGAACAAATCCAACACCAGCACTTGTAGGACAACCAGCTTTTGAAATAGAAGAATCTTTAAGTTTAGGTGGTATTAAACCATTAGTTAAACCATTTAAACCTTACTTGCCAGTTTACGAAACTACTGAATTACCATCTGGAATGAATACTATTACAGACCCAATTATAATTGTGCCAAGAGAAAAACCTAAATTGTATATTGAACAATATTAAAATATTATAATAATGACAACAGAAAATAAAAAATATTTAGTTTATGGTGGAGTAGCTTTATTAGTTGGTTCATTAGGTTATTTTATTTATAATGCAGTAACAAGTAAACCAATTGTTGTTAAAAATGCAACAGATGATGAAGTTTTAGACACAACGCCTACACCAGCACCAAAAGTAAATCCGTTTACTGCATTGCTTGGTAAGAAGTTTGACCCCATAACTTTTAAACCTACTGACTATTCAGTTAAGAATCCATTTGCTGATGTAAATACTGCAATAGCTGGAGTAAATCCTTTTAGTAGTAGTAATAATACTGGAGAACAATTAGTTTAAAAAAAACCTAAAATATATTGTAAAATTAAGGGCAAATGCTCTTTTTTTTATCTTGTATTATTATATTTGTACCAATAACCTAAATAACATTTATTATGGCAAAGCCAAGAGGACTAAAAAACAAAGTATTAACATTAAGAGCAGAAGGAAAATCCTATCGTGCTATTCAAAAAGAATTAGAATGTTCCAAAGGAACTATCAATTATCATTGTAAAGATAATGATATGACCGATACTGGAATGAAAGTACACCCATTAACTAAAGAACTTAAACTTCAAATTGCGGAGCATTGTCAAAATACTACAAGTGCAAAAGCAAGTGAACATTTTGGATTATCATTATCGACTATAAAAAAATATAGAAAATATCAAGGTTAAGACAAATGAAAAAAAATTATTCGTTAAGGATTTTCGGTATATTAGCGAAGCGTGTTTACAAACTATCTAAAAAACGTAAATTAGGTTGGAGTTGGCAAGATGCTCAAAAGTGGACTTCTGCTAATCTATTTCAATTGTATAAAGGAAAACCATTATATACAATTAAAGTAACAGAAGTTGATGTTGTTATAGCTTCTATATTAGATGCTACACCAACGCCTACACCAACACCTACACCAAAACCAGTTCCTACTGTTTGTTTTGACCCTTTTAACATACCTACAAAGGATTTAAAAGATATAAACTGGTGGATGTTGTCTGACCAAATTGCTTTTTTCGATAATGACCTTAATATGCGAGTTGCTATTGGTAGCATTATAGATACTGGAGTAGTAAAAAAGTCTGAATTGCTAAACTTAAACGAAACCGTTGAGGATATGCGTAGGGCTGGATTTAGTTCTGACGATAATATAATTTTTAAAATTTTAGTTGCTCCTAACAAAAGCGATGATGGTAAACCTTGTTCTTATTATGTATTAGCTACTTTAATGGGTTCTCCTTTAGATTCTGAAACTTCAATGGAAGAAGTATTAAAGGTTGTAACCGAAGCTGATTTACCAGCCAATATTAGAAAGGTTAGGCAAGTCAAAATGCAGAAACGACAAGAAATAATTGATTTAAGAATAGCCAAGAAAAAATCATTAGAAAGAGTACGACCAAGTAAAGTAGAAGGACAAGCAGAAGCCGAAAGGAAAGAGATTGAAGATACTTTAAAAAATTTAGAAAACCTTTATGCTAAAAAATTAATTAGCAAAGAGTTGTTCCAAGCAAATGTAAAAGAATTAAAATCTAAATTAAAATTAGGTGGCAAAATATAAACTATGGATAACCAAGAAGAAAAACCAAAAAGAATATACACAAAAACAAAAGTAGATAGATTTTATAACAAGCTGGTTAAGGGGAAAGGAAACTTCTTAATTAGGTTTGGTAGCGAATGTAACGAACTTATTTTTGATAACGTGCATAACGTTTTTGCAACTGCAAATAATAACTTTGATAAAAAGTTAATTTGCTTATTTAATATGGTGCAAATGGATGTTAAGAATTTCCTTAATATTAATCCCTATATTGATATACCACCAAAAGTAAATACAATTGAGTTTAACTACAAATATGATGACGAAATAGGTACAATTACTGCTACCGATTTAGACCACGCATTTTGGAGAATTGCTTACGTTAAAGGGTACATTACTAAAGCTACTTACACTAAAGGTTTGCCTACTTCTGGCAAAGCAATTAGACTTGCATCGCTTTCAATTTTAGGTAGAGGTAAAAAATTTGATAGGTACGAAAATGGAGAGTTTGCCGAAACGGTTGTAGTAAAACAATCTGACCAAACTTTACAAAAAGTTTATGTTGATATTAGATTATCTTGTTATTATATGATGTACGAATTATCACAATTACTTAAAAACGATTTTGAAAGTTGGAAAACCGACTGCATCTACTACCGAGATACCCCAGAAAACAGAACAATAGTGCATAACTACTTTGAGGAAAGAGAAATGCTATTTAAACAACTAATTTAACTAATAATTTTTACTTATATAATTTATTATTTTTTATAATAATTTTATTTTATATAATAATTTTTATTATATTTGTAATATAAAACCAAGAACAATGAATTTAAAGACAACAACTTTTACGGATTACGAAAACAAAAAGAACTATGAAATGTCCAGCTTTAACGAGTTAGGTATGGGTATTAATATTCTTAATGAGGTTACGCAGTATTATAAGATACCAAGTGGTAATTTCTATAAGTTTGGAGTTATTATTGATGGATTACACAACTGGTACTTTAATGGTATTGCGGTTGCTGATAGCAGACAAAAAATGCGAGAAATTTATAGTGCTATACTACAAGTAAATAATGGAACACAAAACACACCTTTCATTTATAAAGTAAAAAGAGTATGAAACGTATTTCAAAAGATTTAGCAGATAAAATGGTTATGGATGTATTAGTTTCCATATCGAAACTGGATAATATTACAAGTGGATTTGCAAAAGATTCACTTGATATAATGAATGATTCAATTGATAATTCCGTTTTTACTGGAGTATTATTATCTAAAGCAAGACCTTGTTTATTTAATCATAATGAATTAGATATGAAAGCTACTGTTTTGTCATCACTTCAAAGTGTAATTACTTATGGAGATAGAGAAGATGAATTTGATTTTAATAATGATTTGGCAAAAGAATTTAGTGTTGAAGATATGGATAAATGTTCCAGAAGCACCAAGTTAGATTTTGCTCTTAATCAATTTGTAAACGCTTTTTATGAATATGAAAGGTTAGAAAAGAAGTACCCAGAATTAATGAAAATTATGTAACTATGATAACAACTAAAGATAGTTTAAAATTTCTAAAAGAACAAAAAGATTATGCTTTTGATATTAATTATTCCGACCCACCTTACGCTTTGGGAAGTGAAATTATTATTAGACCTGATGGAAAATACGATTACAAAAAAGCTACTGACTTTATGAACAAGTGGGAAATGCCTACTGGGGAATATTGGGAAAGCTGGTTTGAGGAAAGTTTTAGAACATTAAAGCATGGAGGATATTGTATTATGTATGGTATGGATAGACAACTACCTATGTTTCAATATTACGCTATTAAGAGTGGATTTAAAGTTAGACAATCTATGTACTGGTATTTTATTAGTTCGTTTCCTAAAGCTACTGATTTAAGCAAAATGATTGATAAAAATGCAAATGCTGAAAAAACTATAATAGGTAAACAAATTAATTCATTACCAATTAAAGAAGGTGGTAAATTATTAAATGGAAGCGATAATGAAAGATTTTATGCAGATATTGTTGTTCCAACAACAGACCTTGCAAAAAAATACGAAGGATATAAATATTCAATAGCACCATTAAAACAGACTTGCGAAACTATTATGATTTTTCAAAAACCTTATAAGACTGGTAGTTGTATGCACGATATATTAGCTTATGAAAATGGAGATGATACTTGTGGTTGCTTTGCTTTAAATATTGATGCTGGAAGGGTTGAAACTAATGGAGAAAAAATAAATATTGGATTTAAAGGCAAAATTTTAGATGACAATAATGGTTGGAATAACAATAATGTTGAAAGAACTCCTTATGATGATACTAAAGGTCGTTATCCAAGCCAAACTTTTTGTGATAGCAGTACTGCCGAAAGACTTGACGAGCAAAGTGGTATTTCAAAAGGTAGTGATAAACCAAGAAATAGAAAAAACACTTCAGAGTTTTTTGGGATTCCAAACATAAAAAAAAATGCTAATGAATATTCCGACGTTGGTGGTTGCTCTAAAATACTTCATAAATGCGACTATGAAAATGATAATATGGATTTATACGTTTATGAACCTAAAGTATCTAAAAGCGAAAGAAATGCTGGTTGTGAAGAATTAGAAATTAAAAAATTTGAAGGTAGAGATAGTGGGCAAGATGATAGGAATGTTCCTTATAAAAAAAGACCAGAAATGTTATCTAATACACACCCAACCTTAAAGCCAATTTCATTATCATACAGAATATTAAAATTATTTAAAAGTCCAAATGAACAAAAAATAATTTACCCTTTTGCTGGAGTTCAATCAGAAGTTATAGGTGGTTACAAAGCTGGATTTACTGATTATATAGGTTGTGAATTAAGTGAGGAATATGTTAATATTGGAAATTCAAGATTTGAACATTGGAAAAATAAACCATTTGATAAAAAAGGTAAATTAGAAAAAACAAAAGATGTAAAAAAAAGTAATGAGCAATTAAAAATTTTTTAATATGAAACAATTTAACGATTATAAAACAGTCAAAGACAAAGTTAGATTTCTATTGCAGACTAATTCAGTATTAAGAGATAGCGATATGAAGCTAATTGCTACCTACTACTTCCACGAAATAGGTAAGGAGGAGATTGATAGCTTAAACGCCTATGACCTACTAACTAAAATTTCCAGTTCCAAGATGACTAATTTTGAAACTATTAGAAGATTGCGTATGCAGTTACAACAACACGATGAAAGTTTAAGAGGTGCTGAATATAAGAACAGAAAGAAAAGAATTGACCCAGCTTTCAGAGTATTTTTAAGAGAATAAAAAAAATTATGTTTTTTGTTGTACCAATAACTTTTTTATTTATATTTGTACCGAAGAACTACTAAAACATAAAAAATGAATGTAATATTGATTACCACCGATGGTGTAAGAAAAAAAGTAAGTATTGAAACGTTTGACCAAGCAAGACAACTGGTTTGTAACTATCAATATAATTCTTCCGCACAAATAATTGTTTTAACAGATGGAACTTTTATGGTTATTGATGAAGATGGGAAATTAAAAAACCTTGAAATAAACGCAATAGCGACAGAAATAGCACAAGAAAGTAATTCTATATACCCAAGTGATTATATAGTCGGAGATGTGTTAGTTGTGGATGATGTGAATGAATTTGATGACTTACCATACGAATAAAAAAAAGGGAGGTAACAACTCCTCCCTTTAACCAAGAAACTTAATAACAACACTATGGATAAAGTGTATATTAACTTAAAAACAAAAATACCTATTATAAAGTTATTAAAGTTTGATTATCAAATAAATATCTAAAACTATTATAGTAATGATTATTTTCATTTATGGGCAAAATCCGATTTTATAAGTATTATTTTACTGGAAAAGACAAACCAGTTATAATGGAAGCAGAGGATAGGATAACTGCGGACAAAATGATGCAACAACTAAAACAGAATACTACCGCTAATTTAAGTGCTAAAGATTTAATAGATATTAGAGTAGAAACACCGATAGTAGGAATATCAAAAAGAAAAAGACATAACCAAGATTATGTTTGGGTTGGAAACGAATTTACAAGCGATGGTTGGTTGCTTCAATCCGAATACGATGAAATACAGAAACTTAAGAATAATAACAAGAATAATTAATAACAACAAAAATCAAACACTATGGAAACAAAAACAGAATTAAAAAAAGTTTTAATTACGCCAAAATTGGCAAAAGAATTATTATTAAAAAATAATTCAAACAGAAGGGTTACTAAAAGTTTTGTAACTACATACGCAACTGATATGCGTGAAGGTAGATGGAAACAAAATACTGCCGAGTTTATAAAAATTGCAGACGATGGAGATATTTTAGATGGTCAGCATAGATTATTAGCAATAATTGAATCGGATTGTAGCATTTTATTTGACACCGCTTTTAATGTACCAAAATCAGTATTTGATGTTTTAGATACTGGTAAAAAGCGTTCAAGTGCAGATGTGTTTTCAATTGAAAAAATTGAGAATTATACAATTGTTAGTGCAACTATAAAAAGCTATCTTGTGGTAACTAAAAACAATAATTTAAGTGCAAAAGAATCTTTAACATCTCAAAGACTTACTAATACAATGATTTTAGCAGAGTATGAAAAAAGACCAGAATTTTGGCAAGAAGTGGCTTCTTTTAGTCATAAAAACTACAAAAGATTTGCACATATTTTACCAGCATCTTTAATTGGAACGTTGTATTCTTACTTTTATGATATTACTCCAGAGCAATCTCGTAATTTTATAAATCAACTTTGTAGTGGAGATGATATAAGTAATAGTTCTATTTCGGTATTAAGACAAGCATTACTTAAAGACAAGGTTTCTCAAAGAAAAATGAGTTTTCAAGATAAGTTTGCAATTATTATTAAAACGTGGAACGCATTTAGATTAGGTAAAAATTATCGAATTATGAAATTTGACAGAGATGTTGAACTTATGCCAAGAGCAGTTTAATTATGATTAATATTAGTCAATCTTTTTTAAAAGAATTTGCAGAATATAAGTCTGGAGATACTTGTGGACTTCAAGTCAAAGCAAAGTATTTTGATGGAATTAAATTTCCTTCAAGTGATGCGATGGAATTAGGCAATTTTTTTGAATATCAAGCAACTGGTAGTTTGCCCAGAGATGGGCATACTCCAGAAGCTAAAATTGTTTACAAAGGAACTGCAAAAGAATCTTATTCAGCCGATTATCAAAGAGCAATTGAAAGTGCCGAGTTATTTAAAAAAACTATAAAGCATTATGGTATTGAAATTATAGATACTGGTAGAGTTGCTACCGAAGATGGAATGACTGGTATTATGGATATTGTAGCCAAGTGGGATGATAGGATATGTATTATAGATACAAAGTATTCTGGTCTTATTGATGACAAATGGTCTGATTATGGTTGGAATTTAGATATGCTCCCAGAACGCCACAACTTATTACTTCAACCAGTACAATACAAAATTCTTTTATCTAAAGAGTTGGGTTGCGACCCAGAGGATATAGATTTTTACTTTTTTGTTTTTTCATCAAAGGAAGTTGTGAATGTAAAGTTGATTAAAGTAAATGTTGATGAACTTACTATTGCTAATCATTTGGCTACTGTTGAATATGTAAAATCTGAATTACAAAAACCAATTGAAAAACTATTTAAAGCAAAACCAGAACTTAAAAGATGTTTTGAATGTCCAATAAAGGATAACTGTAACTTTAAAGTAGAAGTGCCACACATAGACGAAATTGCTTATTAATGACACCCCAAGAGTACCTTATATCTTCAATTGATTTAGAACTTTACGATTTAAAAAATTATCGTACTAATCTAAAACGCTTTGCATTATTAGAAATTCGTAAAAATAATATGTTTGCAAAAAATTATTATAGGATTTTAGAGGAAGTAGAAAGAGTATCAATAGAGATTAACGCATTAGAAACCAGAAAATCAGATATATTTAACTTAAACAACTAAAAAAATGTCAAACGCTATTAGCAAAGATATAGTGGGTTCTTTTACCACTACCATAGAAAAATACGAAAAGAAAAACCTTACCGAACTATTGGAAGGTTCAAGTATGACACCAGCACAATTTAAACAGATTGTGATTAACGAACTTAAACGTTCTCCAAAGCTACAAGAAGCATTTGTAAAGAATCCAGCTTCATTGTTTGCCAGTATTCTACATTGTGCAGAAATGGGGTTGAATCCAAGTCAAATGGTGGGCGAGTTTTTCTTTATTCCCTACAAGGATAGTATAACGCCTATATTGGGTTATAAAGGTCTATTAACGCTTCTAATGAGGTCAAGCAAGGTTAAGAAGATATGGAGTGAGGTTGTATATGAAGATGATGACTTTGAATATGAATTGGGTTTAGAACCAAAGTTACTACATACCCCTAACCACCATTCTGTTAGAAACTCAAAAAACATAAAGTGCATCTACGCTTGTGCTAAAATTGATAATGAAGTAATTTTTAAAGTTATGTTTAGAAATGAAATACAAAACATTATTAATATGTCAAAAGTACCTAATGATTTGTTTTTTAATGACAAAAAAGACCCAGAGCAATGGATGGCTAAAAAAACAGTATTGAAGCAATTGGCAAAATTAATGCCTAAAGATGATGACCGATTGAAAAAAGCAGTTTCAATGGATGATAATATAGAGGGTGGTGGTTATCTTATTATGGATGATAACGATACCGTAAGATTTGTTCAAGGGAATATTATTGGAAAAAAAAGTAGCATATATGCCAAATTAATGGAAAAAAATGTACCAGAAGATTTGCTAATGGAAAATAATGTTGTAGATTTGTAACGTTGTGTGTTAGTATTAATCTGTATTAATTCTGTTTGTTAAGGTTAATGTTATTTAATTCAATTAAGCGATTGGGATTCCAGTCGCTTTTTTATTGGACTATAATTGTAACATTATTACTACCAAAATTTGAAGTATAAATATTATTAAAAGAATCAATAGTTATTCCAAGAGGATTATTTTCAGTAGTTCCTATAATAGTTGATACGCCTAAAGGCGTTATTTTACTTACATTATTAGAAACTTGATTTGCAGTATAAATATTACCACTTGAATCAATAGTAATTCCTCTTGGATTACTACCAGTTGCTCCTAAAATACTTGATGCACCTAAAGGAGTTATTTTACTAACATTATTACCTCCAGCATTTGAAGTATAAATATTACCACTTGAATCAATTGTTATTCCAGAAGGAGAATTTCCAGTAACTCCCAAAATAGTAGAAATGCCTAAAGGGGTTATTTTGCTTACATTATTACTTCCATTATTTGCAGTATAAATATTTCCACTTGAATCAATAGTAATTCCACTTGGATTAGTACCAGTTGCTCCTAAAATAGTAGATACACCAAAAGGAGTAATTTTACTTACATTATTACTATTAGTATTTGCAGTATAAATATTTCCAGCACTATCAATTGTTATTGCATCTGGACTTAAAGTAGCACTTCCCAAAATAGTTGATACACCAGAAGGAGTTATTTTACTTACATTATTAGTTGTAAAATTTGCAGTATAAATATTACCACTCGAATCAATAGTTATTCCAGTAGGAGAAACGCCAGTAGTTCCTAAAATAGTTGATACACCAGAAGGAGTTATTTTGCTTACATTATTACTATTTCCATTTGCAGTATAAATATTACCAGCACTATCTATTGTTATTCCATTTGGAAAAAGTCCAGTCGTTCCAAAAATAGAACTACCAGATATGCTTAAATTGGAATAAATGTAATAATTAGACGAAACGTATATTGTAGTACCACTAAAACTAAAAAAACCTTGATTAAGACTATTTAAGGCATCAACAACTCCTTGAATACTTTGAGAGGTTACTGGTGCATTATATACAACAATAGTAGGATTTGAAGTATTAGAAATATAAGCGTTTACATTAGTTACCCCAACATAAGATTGTGCAGAAAAATTAAATTCGTAAAGAATATTATTGTTATTTGCAGTATTTGGATTTGGCACAATAGCCAATATAGAAACTGGTTGTGGTAACGCAGTATTATTTACAACTCTTAAATTTATTTGACTATCTAATGCTTTCATATTCTTTTGTTTTTTAATAGAAAATAAACACCCAACCCTATTAAACCTATTGTTGTCCATCTCAACACTTGCGGACTAACATAGTTTTTATTTTTTGCAAAATTTACAAAATGCTCACAATTAAAATTTAGGAAGTCATATTTGTATTTTTTTAATTCTTGATATACCTTTTCTATATCATCTGGTTTTAAATTAGTTTTTTCTACCGAAACTATATCTCTACCTTTAATCCATTTTTCTAAAGGTTCTCTTACTGTATTACCACCTTTTGAATTTATTTTGTCTGGATGGTTATGTATGATAAAAAGACCTTCTAAATCCTTTTCTACTATTCCGTAATGGTAAATTAAAGGATAAAATTCTGCTTTTGTTTTAATTAAATCTCCAGTTTCAAGTTTAGAAATTATAAAATTTCTATTTTCAATCTTTATCTTGTTAAGTGGTGCTTGGTTAAATTTCTTCTCTGTAATCATCAAATAAATTAAAAAAATCGTTGTTAAAGAAATTTGTTCGTGGAACTAAATCTCGATTTGCCAATTGTGATGTGTAAAAAATTAAATATAAAGATTCACTTGGTTGCAAAGTGAAATCTAAATTGGTTCTTCCATCAAGTACTACATTATCTTTTGCTAATTTTAAAAATAATGAAGTTTGAAATTGATAAGGGTCTATTGTTGGAACATCTACATAAGATTCTAACGTACCATTTACATCATACCTACTAAATTGATAGCTTTGTAAAATTTGATTATTAGAATTTGCTTTAAAATACATTTCTTTAACCCCATAAACAAAACTACCCATTGACTGAATAATAGTGCTATAAGGTGTTGTATCAGTACTTATAACTGTTACAACTCCATTAACATAAGTTGTTATTGTGGGTATGAATATAGGCATTAATCAATTGTTTCTTCTGAAATCACTTTTCCATCTTTTGACATTGCTCTCAATAATCCAGTTTTTTTGCTAATCATAACTTTTACACCATAATCTTG
>Ga0181346_1000953_pt1 | contig 12855 bp, 8 predicted proteins | sample Su13VDMM15DN_FD_130100 | JGI IMG/M metagenome (GOLD analysis project Ga0181346, IMG submission 130100) | Freshwater viral communities from Lake Michigan, USA - Su13.VD.MM15.D.N | ecosystem: Environmental > Aquatic > Freshwater > Lake | place: USA: Michigan | collected 2013-07-15 | reverse complement strand
CTAATTTTTGGGAAAACAGGAGGCGGCGACGGCGAGGTGGACCATCCGATGAAGTGTCTCCTCCTACTGATGGATCGGCCCCGAGCACATCAGTAATTTCTTCTTTAATCATTTTACGTAGCATAGATTCAGTTAGTTTCATTTTAAATTATTCCTTATAATATAATATTAAATAGCCATTATTTGATTTTCTAATAACCAATCATCAGTAATTAGTTTAGCGTTTTCTTTTCGCTGAAAAAACTGATTTTTGGTCATTGTTCCAACATCTTCAAAGCCAGAAACATCAACTTTATAAACTTGAATATCATAATGAGTAAGTTTATTTATAATATCATTTGATTTTGCTTCTGCGTCTGGATCAAGAGCAATATAAACAACTGGATCATAATGAATGATCTTATTGAACAGGGTTGTTTTTTCATTCAAGGTAGAACCAAGCAAAGGTATAGCATTTTCTGCTTTCATTGCATCAAATACACCTTCAACCAAAACAATATCTTTGTTCCAATCAATAAAAAGTTCGTTAAATACAATGTCCTTTGATACTTTGGGATTCATGTATTTTGGAAAACTATTTCCATAAGAACGAGCAACAAAATAATCACAATTGCCATTTGTATCGAAAGAAGGAACAATAACACGTCCTTGATATTCTCCCGAGGAACATACTCCTATTTTCCACAGAACAATATCCTGTTTTACGATTCCTCTATCTTGAAGGTATTTATAAGCAAATTTTGTTGTTATTGGAAGATTTGGATTTGCAAGAGAAATAAATTCTTTTGGAAGCTCAACGATCTCTTTTACAACTTTGGGTTTGTCTTCAAAAAGTTCTGTATCTATTTCGGTTAAATCAACTACATTGTTGAGTTTGTCCCATTCGTATAATTGAGAATGAGATAAACGAGTCTTAATAAGCCTGCGAACGTTAGTGCCTCTTATATCACAAGTCCAGCATTTATAGTTATTTGTAGTTAAATTTACAGAAAGCTTCTTTTTGTGATGTTTACAAAAAGGACAATAAAATAATAATTCATTACTTGTCTTATAACACTCTCCCAACGCATTGGAAAGCAAAGAAATTTTAGAAGGCATAAAGAGACTATACGCTATTTGTTTTCGATTGTCAAGCCGTATAGAGCTATTACAACAGCATCTGCTTTATCGTCTGTACCGGGAACAAAGTTTCCATAAGCAGTTTTGTTGTAGGTGAATTCTGGATAATTTTGTTCTACATATTCTACAATGAATTTTTTAGTTTCGTTCTTTTTTGTACCTTTAGGTATTTTTATTCCTAATCTGGATCTTGCCATACGAACATTCACCATAATTGGTGTTGATTCAAAAACATTATAAACCGAATAACAACACATTCCATTGAAGCGTTGTAATTTAGCCATTGTATGAGCAGTTGTTTTTCCACCGCTAAATAAGATGAATGGTTCTTCCACAAATATCTCGGAGATGTTGTAGAATTTTTGTAATTTTATAAGCTTGTTTTCAAATAGTTTTGCTCTTTCTTCAAGAGGAGTTTCTGGTTTAAATTTAATTAAATCAGTAGATACTATCTTTTTGTCATAATCTAAAATAGCGAGGCCGATTTTAGAAGAACTTACATCAAGTCCTAAAATCATTGGTGGTTGTTTCATTTTAAAAGTCTAGTTTGAGTTTGAATGTAAAATCTCTATCTTCTGTCTTTTTAACAGGTTCTGCAATATTTGCAATAGCAATAAGGTTTTTATTTTCATCATAAATACCAATTTTGGTAATGTATGTTGTTTTTTTGAATGGTGGTTCTGGGTCTGAATAAGAAGCAGAAGTTGTATTTTTTATCTTTGTTGTTGCTTCACCGAAAGAATAAGATGAAGAATAATATACATTTAGATTAGTTGAGCTTTTATCAATAAAAGTTGGGTTATTAGAGTGGTTTAGTTCTCCCCTTGGAGCATGAGCCAACATTGTCATTACAGGAACTTTTGTTGTTCCTTTATAATCTATTGTATAGCTGTATAGTGAACCAGAAGTAGATATTGCAGGTTGATTTAATCCATCGTTCAATCCCCAACCAAAATAAAGCCAAGATGTATATTGAGGATCGGTTGGATCATCTGTATAATCAACTAAATCATTTTTTATTGTCCAACTACCAGTTAATGATATAAAACCTTCGTTATATAACACCACACCAGCAATCGAGCCAGAACCAGTTGAACCGGAAGGACCAACTTGTATAAGTTCTCCATTCTTTTTTGTGTCTTTTAATTCTGCTATTAATGTACCAGAATAAAACATTTTTAAATCTAATGTTCCTTTTTCGATATAAGAACCAAATAAAATGCTTGGAATATTGATAAGGTTTATTTTTTGAGTTGATTTATTGCCAAATGAAGAGGAATAAGCATAATGTCTTGACCAAGATTGATAATAATCAAAAGAAGTTTTAAGAGCAGTTATATGTGGTCTATCTTCACCTATTGTATAAAATTCTCTTGATAGTGAAGCCGATAATGGATAGCTAGAAGTTATTGTGTCGCCATAACTAAAATCAGAATTAAATTGTGAAGTTGAAACAGTTTTGAACGAGGATAATCCACTTTCTTTGGTAATAAATGGATATATCAATCCAGTTTGAGCTGCATTCCTGTCAACGTTTTCTTCATATAAATTGACAAATCCTGTTGGAACGCAACCTACGGTAGAAGTAAAAGCACCAGAAATAGCAGCTTTATTATTGTAATAAACTTTACCTTTATGAATAAAAAAGTTGAACTTTGGGTGAGTTTCTATTCTATTATAAAATATATCGTTTTCACCAAATTTGTATATCATTAGATTTAGTAATCAAGTCTGACTCTTAACGTCAACTCATTTGTTGGATCTTTCTTTAATGGTTCTGACGTTTTAGCAACCGCAAGAAGCTCATTATCCGCAGAATACAAACCAATTGTAGTCAGGTAAGAAGATGGCATATCTGTTGATGTGTTTTTAACTACCATCTTGCTACTTGAAAGATAAGTTGGATTTGAACTATAATTAAATTCGTTGTGAGAAGCACGGCAGAAATAAACTGTTGAATTAAGTTCGGTAGTATTATTAAAAGAAATGTTTGCGATTCTTGTTCTTAATACATCCATGTTTGTTTCTATTGTTGAACCAGATAAAATAACACTTCTTGTTGCAGAACCAGAATAGGATCCAGATCCAAAGACCAGAGTTGGGTTTACTGCTGCTATACCGGCTTGGTAATATAACAAGCCGATTGGATTGCCAGTACCAGAGGAATTTGAATATAGCAATCCATATTCACCAGCAGGTGAATTTATTCTGTAATCGTTTTGTGCATTTGCATCATATATTGTGTAATAAGAACCAGAAGATGGATTAACTGCGCCCGTCATAAACGAAGTAGAGAAAGAACCTTTCTTTATTTCGTCCTTTGTTAATAAACGAGAAAAGTTAAAGAAAAACAATTCATCATGTTTATCACCACCAGCAGCAATATTACCATCACGATCAAACCTCATAATACTACCAGTTGCATCATAACCAACCAGCATTTGTGCCATTTGATTGTAGATATTTATTTTTTTAGAAGTTTGGGTACTGGATGCTGACAAGGAAGATGTAACAGCAAATCCGAAAGTTATATCAACTATATGATTTGCAGAAGAGCTTAAATAGGGATAGTCGTAAACAGATTGGAACATTCCGTGAGAATAATCTTTAATATTATTATCGGAATAAGTTCCTGAAAATAGAGTTCCCGTCAAAGGTATTGCTTCGTTTAACAAAGTTCTTGTTGAAACAACATCGTTTGTGGAAAGGTTTTTAAATGTAGTTGCCATTGTTATAAATTATCCTTTTATACTGCTTTTGCAAATCTTACTGGAATGTCAACAGAATATCCTGTTGTGACACCAGTTATTCTAATGTTGCTGTCGATTGTGTAACAATTTACGTTGGCACCATCCACATCTGCAACATTTTGTGTGTTTCCAAGCAAATCAAATAAGTAAGTGCTAGAATTTAAATCTAATGAAGCTTGTAGCTTAAATTTTAGATAAGTGCCTCTTGGTCCTGTTATAACCATTCCAGAGGAATTTGTTGTTCTATCTGTTATTTCTCTTACATATCCTATGTCAGAATCAGCAGAGAAATAATAACTTGCTATATTGTCATCGTCTATAAATGAGACAACTGCTCTTGAACTATCCGATGAATCTATTATGCTTCCTAGTCTATTATCTATTTGGATAATATATTGAGTTTCGATTAGATCAGAGTCAATAGCAAATGCTGGCGAGATTTCAGACGTGTCCAAACCTTGATCTATACGGATTGTTCCACCGTTTGCTGGTGTTTCTCCATATAAAATGCCTGTTGCTGTGCCTAATGCGGTTTCAGTGTCAGTATCTACGGCCACAACGTATACACCAGATGTGTGTCTTTCGAAACCAGAAATAACATCGTTTAGTCGAAGTACGGGCAAATAAAGAAGATTGTTTCTAGAAATAGAAAGAAGTTTTGACTTTACAGAAATACTGTTATTGGTGAAAGCTTCAAGAACTGGTGATTGAAGAATTTCTAAATCATAATAAGCAGATCCGCTTGGATGACTCTTATTATATAAGCCATAGTTGATTTCATCATCACCAAAAGCAAATTTTGCGATTCTGAAAGAACCATCGCCTTTGGCTAATCTAAATCTGCCAGTGTCCGTAAGGACTGCATCGAGAATAATATCTCCACTATTATCTAAAAATGCCATTTTTGTACCTCTACACTATAAATAGTGCCTTATAAGTTTTCTTTATCTATTTCTAATTCCATCTGTAAATTCAAATCAAATATTTTTCCCGTTTTTTTAGAAATAAATCTTAATTTAAATTTCTTATCCCAAACCGAACTTGCAGAAATACTAAAAAAGTTTGTTTTTCCTAATCCATAAATGTCAAAAGTGCTGTTGATCCCTGCGGCGTTTAAAACTGTTGCATTAATTAAAGTTTGTGCTATTTCTGGTTTTATGTAAAATAACTTTTTAAATTTCTTTTCGCCTTGTTTGTTGAGTTTTAAATCTTTAATAGTTAAAATATCTGTTCTTAAATATATTGCCCCATCATCATCTACCAATTCAAGTTCATATATATCAGTTGGATTAGAAATATGATTGTGATAGTCAATGGTTCTAAATGTATAATAATATTTTGTATTTGGTAAGAGAGTGTCAACAAAACTGGCAGATGAAGCTTTTGTAAACGTTTGTGTACTATAATCAGTAGTAACTGTAGCGATTAGAGCACCTTGAAAGTCTGAATATTCTTTTGGTTTTGTAGTTATTCGGTATACTTCGAAAGCAGATGCAATATCATCTGATTTAAATTTAACTTCGTTAATAGGCAATTTTGTATACATTGTATTCATAGTTTTCAATGTATTAGTATCATTAGTATTAATAGGAAAAAACAAAGACTTGTCTTCACCAGTAGAATTATTAAAGAAAAACTTAATTTTATTATTTATGTCCTTATAAGGTATAACCAATACTTCTGGACTTATAGGAGGATCATCGATGATTTTGTTTGATATTTTATAAACCATTGTTTCTATTAATGAAAAGTTAGGAGTCATTTCATAACGGAGAGTAGCAATATTACCAAAAGTTGAATCACTATTTATTTGTGTTGCTATGGTTTCCACTTTGCTGTCAATAATCAAGTTATATGCGTATATTCTATACTCATATTCTTGGTTGTATTTTACTTGTGTATCAATAAACTGAAAGTTGTCTACTTCTGTGGTGTTGGGAATCCAAAATGTTTGTATTGGATCATTAACCCCATTCTTATGTTTAGTAATTTTGTAGAACACGGTTTCTGTGTAACAAGGTTCACCACTTATAACTTCATCAAAATTTCTTTGAGTTATTTTAGCGAGTTTTCTTAATTTACCGTAGAATATTACATAACTTAAACTTCTAGCAAATTCATATTGTTTGTTCTTTGCCAGCTTAACATTCTCACCTTCAATCCCCAAGACCAATGTGTTGCTTGTGTTGGTTTGGCTAGGAGTAAAATCTTCTTTTGTTTTACTCCACCATTCAAGAATATCAAAAGATTTAAGTATTTTTTGCTGGATTTCACTCGTAACGGATGCTACTTGTCCGTTTTCCGTAGCTAGATAAGAGCTTCTAGTGAAATCATCTGTTGGTACATTTGTATTATACACAACTGATTGCTCACTATATGTAAAGTTTTTTTGTTTCGCTTGCTCTTGGTTATTGATGATATAATTAATTAACGAAAGAGTAAGGTTTGAATCTCTCAATAGGGTAGAAAAACTTGAAAACTTATCCATTGTTATGTTTATTTCATTATACATCGGGTAAAGCTCTTTATATCCATTCATTTCATTTAGTGTGGATATTTCTTCTGGAGGTATAACGATATTAGTCATTGGTCCGAGAATGGTTTGAAGTCCTGTCTTCTTCCTTCCTTTTTTAAGATCGGATATTGCTTTAGCAAATAAATCGTGGTATTCGCCTTTTTCACTTTTATTAGTCATTACCTTATTTTGAAGAGAATAAGTATTAGTAGCATTTATCGTATTATTTAATGTAATAATATTATTAAAAGTTTTCTCTTGACTTCCAACGTCTTGCTCGGTTTTTGCAAACATAATTGCATACATATTTGGTAATATTTTTTCATTTATATTGGGAGAGGAAATTTGTTCTTCATATTTCTCAATCAAAAAATTATATTCATAATTGACATTTGCAGTATAAGCATTTTCGTTTATATTCGTGTAAAATGCATCGTTTAAATCGTAAAAACCATCGATAATTGAAAAATTATCAGATAGTATGTTTGTTGTTAAATTATCATTTACAAATTTTTTCCAATCTGAAAGGGATTGAGTAGTATCTGAATTGAAAAATTCGTACTCTTCAACTATTGATGGCATAGCTACACTTTCACTCATTAAAGATGAAACTATCTTTTTTGTTAAAAAAGAATTTTCTACCGTCTTAAATGACGAAAGTGTTGTTATACTATTGCTGGAGGTTGTTGGTCCAACGTTGAATAACTTTCTAATTGGAACTTTTAGTAAATCAATCTGTTCAAAATTAGTAATAGTTATTTTTCTACTTATTGACATTGTTAAGCTCTAATGAAGAAAAAGTGTAACTAGAATTTGCATCTAATTCCATAGTATTTAAAATTATTAATTCTTTTGAAAGTTGAAGTTGCATTTCGTCATTCGACTTTCCAATGTTTAAGTTATTTAAAAGCATATTTGTATTTACATTTACATTGTTTATGTTCAGATTGATATTTGGAAGAAGCATATTGGTACTTTTTGAGGGTTGTGTTGTTGCATTTTGTTGCGAGGTTTCTTCTGTATCTAATAAAGAGAATTCATTTAATATGGTATTTTGCAAGCCTGTCTCTGTTCCAATATTAAATAGTTTATTTGAATATTGTTTTGTTCTAACTACAACTATACCAGTCAAAGAATCAAAGTCTTTTTTTATCAATGTTTTCCAGACTGGTTTGTTAATATCATATTTACCGTTTACTATTTTGAATCCTGTTAAATATTCAACTTTACAAATATTTTGAAAGTTTAATCTCATAAAGTTTTTTGTACTTGGATGTGAAAAAAGATCAAAATCAAAAGATGAAAGATTGAATTTGGTCTTAACTACGGAATCAAGCATTAAACTTTTTGTTTGGAGGGGTATTGCGTTCAGACCAGATAGTTCTACATTAGAAATAATGTTCGTATTATCTATCACAATATTATCGGATTTTTCTACAGAAGTTTTAGCATTCATACTTTTTTTCGCTTTGGAAAAACAACTATTTGACGATAAAATATTGAAATTTTTCAACGGAGTGATAGAAACCAAATTTGTAGTTGTGTCTTCTATCGCAGATGGTCTGATTTCATCATCAAGAAGTAAATTAATCAAAGATGAGAAACTTGATACTGTATCTTCATCTTTTTTCTCTATATTAGAAAGTTCACAAATTTCGTCTATTGTGTAGGGACGATCAGTAGTGTTAAACCCACCATTATCAAAGATGTTGCTTGCTAATGGAAACAAATCTGGTTTAGTAATGAATGAAAGTTGTATTGTTGAATTGATATTGGAAGCAATATTCTTTGTAATTGAAAATCCAAGTTTAGTTCTGGAAGAAACTTGACTTGAAAGATTCTTCATTGCTTTTCTATTCCCTGTGGATAATAGAGTAGTATTAACTATATTGTCATACATATCCAGATTAAGATTAGAACTATCAGTTGCTTCAAGTACAATAGGAACTGCTTCCTTGCTGATTATGGCTGATGATGGACTGAAATATGATGTGCTATATGATAGAATGTCTCCCAATGCGGTTTGGTCTTCTATTGAAAATGAACTAGATAAATAACTTAAATTTAAATTAGTAGTTGTTGGAAAGTACTTCTTTATTTCGTTATTAATTCTGTCTTGGAAGTTTTGTTTGCTTATCTTTGGTAATCCAAAGGTGAGAGCAGAAACATCTGGTTCTTGTGGATTTAAATAATCTAAACCAACTTTCCTATCATCTGCATCAATAGTTTTATTAAATGTATTTGAAAGTTTATGTGTTTTTATTTTATTACCACGATTATAATTGTTTGTATTTTTGTTTTGGGTTTCACCACTTATCATATATTGTTTTTCAACTTGTGATGTAATACTATCAATACTTTGAATAACAGAACTTATATTTGCAGGGCTTGTAGTTGTTGGATTCAACAAGGTATAATATTTTTGTATTGTTTTAGAAACATCAGTTGTTGATTTAGAATTAAGACTTAATTCTTTTTCAATCGAGATTAAAGTAGAAGGAGTCTCAATCCAAGGTGCATTTTGAATTGTTAGTTTTTGATTAATAGTTCCTGCATTTATAGCAGAATTAATATTCAATCCGTTATATTTTGTTTTTTGACTATTACTAAATTTTTTGTTTTGTTTGTTTTCAGTTGCGGAAAACATATCTGTACGTTCTGCATCAGAAAGATAATTTAAAAGTTTTGTTTTTAGTGAGTTTAATCTTGAAAGTATGTTTTTATAATATTCAATCGATTGATCTTCAATCTCAAACTCCACTTCATACTGGTATTCTCCGGTAGTTAGTCCTCTCATCTCAAAGTCAGTAAAAGTAAAACATCTAAAAGTTTTAGCGTTTGGTACTTCTATTTGTGAAATAGCAGCAACCTTTCTTAAATCGGTAAAAGTGGTTGTTGTTGGCAATGAAGAATTAAAATTACCGTTCTTTAGTTCATCGAGCGATGTTGTGTACAAATTATTGTACTGATCGTAAAAAGAATATTTTGTAGTTAAATTATTGTAGGAAGTTTCCGACGTTGAAATAATAGTTTTGTTTGGAGTATATTCGTCAAACGTTTGAACAATTGAGTCAACAGTTTTTACTCTTTTTCTAATAAGATTTAGTTTTTTAATTTTTATATAATCATAGATTTTTGTATTATCATAAATGTCGGGAGTTTGTGATTGTTTTTTAAGATAAGAAATAATATCAAATACAAAAAAAGAAGAATATGTATTGCTACTCTGTTTAGAGGTATAAAGCTCCGACAGATAGGAAGTTCTATGTTCGAATTGCTTTCTTCTTATTTCATCAGTTATTTTTTTAGAATTTGGTTTTTCAATATTTGTTTTTGCTTGTCTTTCTAATTCTTCTATATCTCTACCATCAATAATTTTCTTGTTTGTTATTTTTACAACGTTTAATGGTTCGTTGGTTATACCAGAGCCAGATGCTTTTTGTTTTAAGAATTTTCCATTTGCACCTTTTATCGGAGTTCCAATAAAAATATTGCTAGTTTGATCAACAAGAATAAAAGAATCAGTGATTGTTTTCTTCTCGGCAATAACATTCTCTTTTGATACATAACCTTTGATCTCATAATCGCTTTTCATATTTAATTCAAAAGAATTAATAAGTTCATCCATATCAACATAAGAATAAGCAAAAACATCAAGATATTCTTTGATAGGATTCTTGGAAGTAAATCTTACTTGTTTTGTATGTTTATAAAATTTTGTTTTTGCTGTTGTATTTTCAAGAAATAAAACTTTATTATTATAAAAATCACTTAATTTAAATATCTTTTCTGTATAGTCAGATACATTTTTCAATGTGGTATAATCAACGGGAAAGTTATTTGTAGAAAGCTCATCCGTCAGATTTTTACTAAAACTTTGGATTACTTTGACGTAGACATAATCCATATAATTAATTTGATTTAAAATTGAGGATTGACCGGAGTTTTCGACATCAATAATTGATAGTGTTATATCTAGATAAAAGTTTTTATTATATAAATCTTTTGTAGAAGATGCACCATTAGTTTTTTGTATCTTTTTATTTTTAGAAATTCCAGTTGTTGTTACTTCACGACTACTATTGATGTGTGGATTTGATTCTGGTTCTGGATCTTGCGCTATTGATAATTTAATATTATCAATTTTAACATTTGGCAAACTTTTGCCAGCCAAGTTTTCTACACCGTCAAATAAAACTGCCATGTATTAAGTATACCCTATTGTAAGTTCTTTTGTTATAAAACGCATTTTTATTGTTGTTTATATCGAGACTTCACATTTTTCAATATCATCATCAGTAATATTGGACTGATAAATATTGATAGGTGATAGTTTGTTGACAATATCTTCGCAATTGAAATCATTATCAAGCAAATCATCAAGTTTTTTGATTCTTTCAACTGACTCACAAATTAGTTCTTCTGGGATCTCTTCGTCCACTAAAACGGTAAAATAATGTTCTAGAAATTCTGGTGTTTGTAGATTGTTTATTGTTATTGTGCCATCTTCGTTTTGGTACATAGTTTTTTCGAATGGAAGTGGAATAAGCTGTTCGTAGCTGGAAGAAATAGCGTCAGAGACACCATTATTGGAAATGGTTTCAACAAGGTACGGTATTATCTCAAAGTTTTCTTTCTCAAACTCTGCATTTTGTTCAGTTATTTGTAACAACAAGTATTCTTCTGTAACTTGAAATACAGTTTCTGTTTCAGCAAACCCGTTTTGATATTTTGTTTTTGTAGTTGGAACACCTACATCTTCTATATTGATTGGTTTAATCTTAAACTTTATTGTTGCATTCAGTTGTGGAATTTTTTGTCGGGAATAAGAACTAGAATATGCCGTTGTGACTGAACCCGATAATTCTCCATTCAAAAATACAACTGAATAAACTGGTGCTTCTTGATTACCGATTTCTGCATTTCCCAATGGAAGGGTTTGTGTATATGCTGATTCTGCTGGATTTGCAAACGATAATACAGCAGAATCCGGTTCGTTCGCTATTCTTTTTCTATTCGTTTCAATATATGATTTCATAGCTGTTTCTCTGCTAGAAAAAACATATTGAGTTTTACAATATGGTGTCTCATCTTGAATTCTTGATTCAATGGACGTTATATTTTCGTTCGCTACATCAGAATATTTTGTATCATATAGGATGTTATTATCAAAAAAGTTATAGTAAACAGGCTTAAACTTTCCTAACGACAAAAGCTGTTTACCATATTGTGTAAGTTGCAAATCTAAAACTTCTTCTTTTTTATTGAAAAAAGTCATTTTTTATTTAATACCTTTTGATAATGTTGAAGCAAGAGTACTAATGGATTTATTTGTTTCAGTCGCAGAAGTAGATAAAGTTTCAGTAATTTGATTCAACAAATTTGTATTAGTTGCTATATTCGAAGCTTCTGATAAATCAACTTGTTTCATAGATTTTCCATTAGTAGATGTTAGTTTGTTTGAAGTAAATATTTTATCAGATGAAATATCATCTGGTTTTTCAAAATCTATTGTAGCTTTAATTTCTGCTAGTTCTACTAATGAGAAATAATCGTAGGGCCAATTGTAACTATATTCAACATTTTCAAATAAGTTTTGATTTTCATTATTGAATATCGATAAAGCGTTTGAAACACTCTTATTATTACCATTAATATTTTTGCTACTCAAATATTTGCTATAATCATATTTTGCTCTTTGTTTAATCTTAAAAACCATCCATTGAATATTGGAATCAATTGTTTGATTTTTCAAAGCATTCGCATGGCCCATCAATTCGTTATAAAGAAGTTTGTGAGAAATAGATGCTGTTTTCTTTTCAACTTTACGAGAATTTACAGGAGGTAAATTTTGCCAGATGTAAGAAAGATCGTTTTGATCTAAATCATAATCAAATTCGAATACATACATTGAAATTGGTGTAATTGACGAGTTCTTCTTAAAATCGAACATTGGTGGGAAGACATATTTATCAAGGTAAGAAACCATCTGGATTAAAGAATCACCTGGATCTGTTGAAGAATTTGCTGGTTTTACCCCTAACAATACATCTACCACCTCTTTTGGTATTTCAAAGAACTTCTTTATACCACCCTCTTCAATAAATGGGACGGCAACTATTGCTTCGTAAACTTTCTTTGTTTTTTGAATTTTTCCAAGTTTTACTGGTATGTTCGAAAAACCAACAAGTTTTGTCAAATCTTGAATTGAAGTAGAGCCATTGTAATAAGTAGAGGTTGAAGCAAGTGGGTTATATTTTAGCCAATCTTTTGGTATTGATTGCACTTGCATGTAAACACCTTCATTATCTTGTGGTATTTTGCCAAATTGATGCCACATTCCAAGAGGAATAGTTTCCGAACCATCAGTCGCACTTTCATCGCTATTTATAGAAACATTTGCAAAGTTCAACATTGGAGTCTCAAATTTTGTTTCAATATTCCAAATGTAAGTATTTTCTGGTACTCTAT
>Ga0181346_1000951_pt1 | contig 12870 bp, 28 predicted proteins | sample Su13VDMM15DN_FD_130100 | JGI IMG/M metagenome (GOLD analysis project Ga0181346, IMG submission 130100) | Freshwater viral communities from Lake Michigan, USA - Su13.VD.MM15.D.N | ecosystem: Environmental > Aquatic > Freshwater > Lake | place: USA: Michigan | collected 2013-07-15 | reverse complement strand
GTACAATGGTACATTGTTCGTTACAGGATGCACAGCACGAGAGGCAGCGAAGCTGCAAACAGTGTTTGAAAAATGCGGTGTCAGTGTTATTGTGACACCGGGCAATGAATATAGTTTTGACTTCGTTTAATTCCTGAAAGGAAACAAAATGTATACAACAAGACGTGGTGGTTTTGACCGTGAAGATGCACGTTTGCATTATGCTCAGTTGCAAAGCCGCAAAGCAAAGCTTCAACATCATCTCTTCGCTCTTCAGGAAGCAAGGGTTGAGGCGTATAGCATGGGTGATTGGGACAGGGTTGACCTGATTCAATTGGGTATCGATGACACATCCGATGAACTGAAAAAGCTTTCCTGAAAGGAAACAACATGCGAGTTTATGTATACTTTAATCTTCACCGCAAATGCTTTAGCATTAAAGCACTGGAAGGCCCGAACAAGGGTCGTGTCGTGGCACACCGTGACGATGTGTTGCTCTTCGATGGCACATTCAAGGTGTCCGAAGCAGGCCGTCAACGTGTCCTTCGTGAACGTAAAAAGAACGTTCATGCTGGTGTTGTCGGTATATGGGATGAGACAGGCACTGACCTGATCACGATTGACCGTGTCACTACAGTCGGCATACCCATCACCTACAACCCATACAAGTATGACACCTTCGTTCACTTGTACGGTGAGCATCCATGCAAGACAGGTCGTCTTGTGGCACTGACTGTCAGCGAGAACAAACGTTCTCACATTAACGTCTGGAACTAACAGTGCTTTGTAATGCTATTGTATCAGTAGCATTACTGACTCACTGTCGAGTCGTCCTACATAGGAAACAACATGCGATTGATCACAAAGCAATCAGGTATCGAAATCTGGGCACAATTTGACCAGTCTGCACAGGTCTATGAGTTGTTCTTTGACAACGAAGGGCAGACATACACTGGTTGGGCTGTAGACTCCATCAAAGATGCACAGGCTGCATCGGTTTACATCATTCAAGAACAACTGTCCTGAAAGGAACTATCATGCACATCGCAGACTTCATCGCCAACTCAAATGGCAAGTTCATCACCGTCAACTTCATCAAGAAAGATGGCACAGCCCGTACACTCAACGGTCGTATCGGTGTCACCAAGCACTTGAAGGGTGGCACATCCACCATCAACCACAGCAAATATCTGGTGTTGTTTGATATGCACACCGCAGGTTATCGCTGTGTCAACAAAGACACCATCGTGTCGGTGACATGTGAAGGACTCACCATCAATAACAACACAATGGTGACAGCATGACACTCAACAAATTCATTGAAAACCTGCAAAGACTTCAGGCAGAAGGACATGGTGGTAAGGATGTGTACTATCGTCATGGTTCATCTGGTGATTGTGGCAAGTTGAGTAGTGCATTCATTAGCGATGAAGTTGATGATAGCTGTGGGCCGTTTGATCTTGAAGACGGTGAAGAGTATGTTTCAATTTATGCAGGGAACTAACATGAACGAATTAAATGCACGTATTGAATCACTTGAGGAATTATGCAGGAGGGCGTTGTTGGCACTGGATGAAGATTACTTTCCACAACTTCGTCAAAACCTGCGTGATGCTTTAGGCATCGAAGAAAGCAACTAACATGAGCAAGACATTCACCATCACCATCTACAATGACCCCGGTCATGCTTGGGGCAAGGTAAGACGTGACGTGCTGGTCAACCTCGGCATTGCCGACAAGATTAGCCGTTACAGCTATGTCCGTGGCGACTATGCCTACCTCGAAGAAGACTGTGACCTGACCACCCTGTGCATGGCACTGACAGAGCGTGACACTCGGGTCAAGTTTGTTGAGAAGCGCAGCGAGACAGACAGCCGTATCCGTAGCTATGACAGGTATGAATATGGCTTCTGAGACATGGCCGTTTCCGGCATTTCCTAACCCACTCGATGGTAGACCTAAGCCTCCACCATTTAACCCGTCCAACCATGAGGATGCACCGCTATGACTGTGACAACAAAAAGCGCAGCAACAAGGAGCGCAGCGACAATTGCAGAGGCATTACACTTAGCCGCTGACAAATACTTAGCTGCTAACTATAACCAATTTGCAACAGACCCTTTCATGTGCAATTACAGTTGTGGTGCTGTTAGTTACGCTTGTTATGAGTTAGGCATAAACCTTGGAGGGGTTCTTGTTGGCCTTAAAAACATGGGTTGTGACATAACATCATCCACTTTGTTCGATGATTATCATGACGGTTGTGACGGGACGAATGAAGAGGTACAAGGTATACGTTACATATGGCTCAAATGGGCAGCGCTAGTGGCTGAAGAGCAAGGCGTGTGACATGACAGCATTCAAACATATCCCCATCGCTGTATTCTGTAGTGCTTTGTTGCTCTCTACAGCATCATGTGATCATCAACCTGTACCATCCGCTGCTGTGGCATCTGAATGGAAGTGCATGTTGAATAACATCTACCATGAAGCCCGTGGTGAAGGTGTTGTTGGCATGCAAGCTGTTGCTGCTGTGACACTGAACAGGGCAGCACAGACTGGTAAAACCATCTGTGACACAGTGTATGCACCGAAGCAGTTTAGCTGGACAAACACTGCGAAGGGTCGTAACAGACCCATCACAGGTGACATCAACACAGCACACATCATAGCGTCACAGGCTATAGCAGGTGTGTTGGAAGATGTCACCTCTGGTGCAACCCACTACCACACTAAGGCAGTGAAACCAATCTGGCGCAAGTCGCTGGACAAGATAGGTACAATTAACAATCACATCTTTTATAGGAAAAACTAACATGAGCGATAACAATTTGCATGAAACGTCAATGGCTTCTGAGAAGGTGACAAGGTCACGAGGCCGTCCCTCATTCGCTGAGAAGGCTGAACCATCCCTGCGTGACACCTTCTCGCTGGAGGTGATAAAGGGTGTTCTTGCCTCTGGTGTGACAGTGGAAGACCCGTTGGCACTGAGCCGCTATGCATACAAGATTGCTGATGCACTGGTGAAGGTGAGAGATGAATGACACCACCCGTGACATTGCCTACACTGTAGGTAAGATGCATGGATTACGTGGATTGAAACAACACCCCTACCTATTCCCTGCTGACAGTTGGGAAGGTAGGCAATACAAGCAAGGCTACATCGATGGTGGTGTAGCTTTGGAAAACGATATCGTTTGTGAAAAAACATTAGGGAAACAAAATGATCAGTGAAATTGATATTGCAGACTTCGATGTGCTGCCAGTGCGTGAGTTGTACAAGGTGAAGCCACGTAGCTACATCAAGCTGCCGTGGATGGATGGCACAGGCATTGATGAGGTGGTGTTCTTTGACCACATCGATGGCATGTACAGCTACTGTCTGAACATGAAGAACGAAGTGATACATTTGCAAGCATGGGCAGAGGTTGCACCGCTTGTGAAGAAAGCAAAGCCCGACTAAATTGTAGGGTTTTCTGGATGGTTTATTTGACAAGCCATCTGGAAAGCCTTTACACTGAAGGCCCAACTCGGCAGCAATGCCACCTACTTAGGAAACAATCATGGCAAATCACGTCATCTTCTCCCGTAACATCGACAACTCTGCTCTCACACTGGAACAGATTCATCACCGTGCTCCTGCTTCATTCAGCGTCACCAAAGCAGACCGCTTGAGTGATCGTTACATTTCCCTCAACACAAGCGATATGCTGCCCATCATGGCAGACTATGGCTACCTGCCAACACAGGCTGCACAAAAGCGTAGCCGTAAAGCAGACCCAATGCATGCTGCTCACATGTTGGCATTCAGCAAGACCACTGACATCGTCGAATCTGGTGACATTCGTCCCGAGATTATTCTTTACAACTCTCACGATGGCACAGGCTCAGTGAAGCTCTTCGCTGGTGCATTCCGTTTCATCTGCTCCAATGGTATCGTGGCTGGTGAAGGCTTTCAGTCTCGCATCTATCACAACAGAGCATTGAATGGCTTTGAAGAGATGCTGCGTAACACAGTGGCTACGTTGCCTGAGTTGATGGGCCGCATTGACAAGATGCGTGGTGTGTCGTTGTCTGTTGGTGATGTACATGACATGGCAATTGCTGGTGTAGCTACCCGTTGGGACGACTACACAGGGCAAAAGCGTGGTGCTTATGCTGTGGCACAGACAGTCAAGGATGTGATGCAAGTGCGCCGTAATGGTGACGAAGGCTACGATGCCTTCACTGTGTTCAATCGTATCCAAGAGGGTGTGATTCGTGGCAATGCAATGATTCGCTCCATCACTGAACAGCACCCCGAAGGTGTGATGCGTAAGGCTCGACCTGTCAACTCGATCAAGGAACACCAGCGTATCAACACTGCATTGTGGAACATTGCTGACGAATTCGTTACTGCGTAACGTCAATGGCCTTAACCGCTATGGGGTTCTTCTGTTTGGACAATCGGTGACAGCACGGAGAGACGTGCAACATCAACAACACATCTAACATAGCTCATGTTAGACAGCACAGGAAATGTTATGATATACCTATGTCCGATAGCGTTGGTTGCTGATACCCTCTAACGCTACAGTGAAGCCTGTTAAGGCTACCCATGCAGCAATGCGCCATCTTAGTATCAGTAGGATGGGGGTAGGCTTAACAGGCTTTTTTGTTTTCAGAGAAAGAAATATATGTCGCAAAAGAAAGTCTATCCAACCAAAGAACAGATATGTGAAATGTTTGTCTACGATAACGGTAAGTTGGTCAATCGTGTCGCTAGAAACTATAACTCTCCTGTTGGAAAACACACCGCCAGACTTGATAAAAAAGGTTATTTAAATATAAAAATATACAGCTTTTATTTTAAAGAGCATCGTCTTGTGTGGAACATGTTCTATGGTGAGATACCTGATGGTCTACAAATTGATCATATGAACGGGGATAAGACTGACAACCGTATAGAAAATCTTAGACTTGTATCTAACATGGACAACTGTCAAAATAAAAGAAAGTCAACATCGCAGAGTAAAACAGGCGTACTCGGTGTCAGTTGGTACAAAAAATATGGATGCTACATCGCACAAATATGTGTCAATTACAAGAAAATAAATCTTGGATATTACGACACTATTGAAGAGGCGCATCAGGTTTATCTTGATGCAAAAAGAAAATTACACAAAACTTGTACGATATAAAGGAAAGTATGAATCAAAACAACGCTATCGGTATGTTCATGGGCCTCGCTGTAGGTGACGCTCTCGGAGGCAGTGTTGAATTCATGGAACAAGGTACGTTCTCTCATCACACTGAAATGATTGGCGGCGGTGTACACGATCTTGACATTGGTGAAACTACAGATGATACGGCTATGGCAATGGCTATCGCTGATGCCTACCTCACCTACAAACGCTTTGCTCCCGGCATCATTGCACAGAACTTCAAGCAATGGCGCAACAACGGCACCTTCGGTACTCGCAACTATTGCTTTGACATTGGCACCACCACTGCCGAAGCATTGTCAGCAAGCTCCAACAAACGTCCCTACGGTGGCTCATGTTCACTCATGACAGACGGTAATGGTGGCATCATGCGAATGGCTCCACACATCCTGTTCAACCACAACAACAAGACGATGGCGATTGCTGAGTCGGTTGCTGGTGGCTTGCTCACTCACGGTACAGGTAAGTGCATTGCCTACAGTGCTGCACTGGCTGAAGAGTTGTTTGATGGTGCAACTACAGGCAACCAATACCTGTTCGACAAGGGCATCAAGGAAGAGAGCGGCACAGTGATGGGATGTTATGCATCAGCATGGCAATCCGTTGCAGTTACATCGTCCTTTGAAGACGCTCTCATTCATGCAGTCAACAAAGGTGGTGACGCTGACACTGTTGGTGCTGTGACAGGTATGATTGCTGGCCGTATCTATGGCTTTGATGCCATCCCTCAGCGTTGGCTTGATGCGTTGATTGACCACGATAAGTTGTTGGCTACAGCAACTATGCTTTACAACATGGGTGATGTATGACAGTGAGACTTAGCAAAGATGGCACAGCCATTGTTGATACCGAATACTATTGGCAACCCATTGCGACATGCCCAAGGTCTGCGAAGGTGCAGCTATTGAGTGTGCATGGTGTTGCTGTGTATGGTGAGATGCGTAGTGATGATAAGTTTTGGACACATTGGGCACCGTTGCCTAAGAAACCTAAAGAGGAAATGAAATGATTTGTGATGAATGCGAAACCGTAGCGCACTGCACCAAGCACGGATGTATCCCAAAGCAGCCAGCACCTGTGCAGGAGCCTGTGGCGTGGATGCATACCAATGCGATCGGGCACGTTTACTTTAGGAAGAATCCGCAAGACAGGACATTGAATCCTGTACCCCTATACACACAACCACAGCCAGCACCTGTGCAGCCTGTGGCGTCAGTGCCTATCCACCCCAAGACGGGGCCTCTATGGGCGATGACAACCGATAAGCCAGACCCTGAGCGGCTTCCTTCATACCCTTTAATGGCTCTTTACACCACCCCACCCGCAGCACAGCCAGCCGTGCCCGATGCCTTTGGAACGCGAGAGGGTGAGCACCCCGAATACATCCAAGGCTGGAACGACTGCCGGGCAGAGATGCTGAGAGGAATGAAGCCATGAGAGACACCATAGACATGGCCCGTGAGGCTGGCGGACGGGCGCAACAGAACAAGAATTGTGATGTTGAATACCTAATGTCGGCTGATGCACTCAAAGCCTTTGAAGCCCTTGTCCGTGCTGACGCTATCGCTGATGAGCGTAAAGCGTGTGCTAAGGTGTGTGATGACTTACCCGCCCCGGAGCGAATGTCACTAGACAATGAATCCTTGTATGAGTGCGCTACTTTGGACTGCGCTGACGCCATCCGAGCAAGGGGGAACACATGAACCTAGCCCGTTACATGCAAGCCGTTGACCGCAACGGTGTTGTCTCCTACAAATATGCACCACCACCTGATGCTGTCGAAGCAGGTGTTGTCAAGCGTAAGGCACTGGGCACCAGCTTTATTGATGCCATCAACTATTGCAACGAACAGAACGATGTGCTTGATGAGTGGCGTAAGGAACATCGCTACCTCAAACACTTGACAACCAAGAGCACAGTGAATGACCTTGTCAAGAGCTATCGCAACTCCATCGACTACAACAAGTTGTCGGTCAAGAGTAGGTATGATTATAGTTACTACCTTGAATGCTGGAAGGATGACAAAGCTTCACATACTACACTATTCAAAACCCGCTTACAAGACATCACTGCCCCTATGGTGCAACGCATCTACGAAAGCAATGTTGTACACAGTGTTAGCCTAGCCAATCATGTGCTGGCTGTATATCGTTTGCTGTTCAGCTACGCCATACGTAATGGGTTCACTACATTCAATCCCTTCAAGTCTGTGAAGCGTCAGACTGACAAGCCTCGTCGTGTGGTATGGGAGCGTGAACACATCAAAGCTTTCATGACTGTGGCGTTCAGCAACTACGAGACACGCAGCTTAGGACTCATTGTGTACACCGCCTATGTTGCGGCGCAGCGCTTAGGAGATATGCGTATGCTGACATGGAACAACTACAACCTTGAAACAGGAGTGTTGTCGCTGGAGCAGAGCAAGCGTAGGGCAAGGGTGTCAATACCATTGTCACAGGATTTGCAAGACATGCTCAGGCAGCAGCATAAGGAAGTGGGCTGGCAGCAATGGATGATGCCAACATCAAAGATGAAACCATACACCTTGCAGGGGCTAGCGAAGGCTGGTAAACTTGTAATGGATGAGGCAGGCTTACCTGCTGAGTTGCAATTGATGGACCTACGTAGGACAGCCGTGACTGAGATGGTTGGTGCAGGGGTAGCCCTCACTAACATCATGAGTTTGACAGGTCATGCAACACCGGGTTCGTTGACACCGTATGTTCGCCACACATTGAAGAGTGCAACGGTGGCACAGCAAATGCGTGGTATGATATAACTATAGACAGAGATGCTGCAACTCGCACTTGATAGCATCGACAGTGAAGCCTATTAAGGCTACCAATGCAGCAATGCAACGAGCGATGTGCGAGATCGTTCGGGTAGTCTTAGTAGGCTTTTTTGTTTACAGGAGTTATCATGCTAACGAAAGTTTGTACTAAGTGTGGTATTGAGAAGACTTTCAGTGAGTTCCACAAGCACAAGGCATGTAATCAAGGTGTTCGTCCCGAGTGTGCTGAATGTAAAGCTTTGCTTGATAAGGAGTATCGTGAAGCCAACAAAGCGGCTATTGCTGGACAACGGAAGGCTTACTATGAAGTCAACAAAGAATCTGTAGCTGAACGATACAAGGCTTATCGTGAGCAAAACAAAGAATCTGTATCTGAATACAAGAAGTTTCATCGGAAAACCAACCCACACTTGTACAATGCCAACGCTGCAAAACGAAAAGCTACAAAACTCCAAGCAACGCCGTCTTGGGCCAACAAAGAACACATCGAAAGTTTGTATCTCATAGCATCAATCAACAGAGAGGGAGGTAACGACCTGCACGTTGATCACATTGTCCCTCTTCAAAGCAACTTAGTCTGCGGTCTACACTGCGAAGCGAATCTTCAACTGTTGCCATCAAGCGACAACATTTCAAAAGGCAACCGCCACTGGCCTGACATGTGGTAAATTTCAATCATCAACCAACCGAAATAAACTATGAGCACAGTCAAACTTCAATGGGCTACACCCGACATCGACAAGCAAATCATGTACATGGCACGAGTATCTAACCCAGCAGGACAGGACAGCGATAACGTTCGCTTGCTTTACTACTGCATGGAGGAGGGCCACGTTAGCCCGTTCGATATGGCTAATGCTTGCGTCGAGATTAACGCACCCCGTGATATTGTTCGCCAAGCACTACGTCATTCAAGCATCAAGCCACAAGAATTTTCTCAAAGATACCAGACTGTTGATAAACTAGACGACTTCGTCTTGCGTGAGTTCCGTGAGCAACATCCTAAGAATCGTCAGTTATCTGTTGAGGTTCCCGCTGATGACTGGCGACATCTTGAATGGCAGGTGCGCCAACAACGAGTCATCGATCTCGTAAATGAGAACTACAAGTGGTGTCTCGAAAACGGTGGAGCTAAAGAAGTTGCACGTGTGTTGTTGCCTGAAGGCTTGACACCTAGCCGTGCCTACTTCAATGGCTCTATGCGTAGTTGGATTTTTTACTTGAAGTCACGACTACATGAGTCTACACAGAAGGAACACAGGTTGGTGGCACAGAATGTGTTAGTTGTGTTGCGTGGTGTTGCGCCTGTTACTATGTCTGCTTTCTTTGGAGAACAACAATGACCTGCACATGCAACCAACACAGCCCTTTCTTGTGGGCGCAGCATCCTCGACCATCCATCTTCGCCATCGATCCCTTCTTCAGAGCTAAGCAGTCATCGAAGACAGGCTCTCAGTTGGCAAGTGAAGTGGTGGCACGTAAGCGTTCAGAGAACATCCATTACGGCACCATCTATGGCAGCGCACGTGAACGTGAAGACGCTGTCATTCGTAGCAGACTCATGAATATATTTAGCAAGGCAGGTACAAAATGAAAGTGTTTATTGGAAACTATCAAGACGACAACAGCCCTCGCCAAGAGGATGTATTCATTGACGAGTGGGATAGCTGGAATGCTGACCACACCATCGCCCTCATTGCTGCACCGTTGCTTCAACAACTGAAGCTGACGAAGCATGGTTCAGGTATGGTTGATGACGATGATGTGCCTGAAGAGTTGCGTAGCACGTCAGCACCACCAAAGGAACATGAATGGGACACAGACAATAACATTCACAAGCGTTGGGATTGGGTGCTGGATGAAATGATTTGGGCGTTGACAGAACATGCTGACGGTACAGGTGATGACAAGTTCTACGACCACAGTGAGTGTGATGATGGAGCCGACATCATGACACAGGTTGCACAGATGAAGTGTGACTACGAAGGCTTGGATGCCTACAACAAGCGTAAACAACGAGGCTTTGTTCTATTCGGAAAATACTTTCAAAACTTGTGGGACTAATATGAACAACTACGAACAAGCAACACAGGAAGTTCGTGATGCTTTCCAAGCTTTATGTAAAGGACGTGTTGAAGCTGCTGTCAAGGCTGAGCGCGAAGCATGTGCAAAGTTGGCTGCGACAACAGTGTGTGACATCCACATTCCTACAGGTATAAAAGTTTATGGCACTGTGGCAGCAAAAGCCATACGAGAAAGGACCGACAATGAACATTGAACAAGTCATCGTTGCCGCTACAGGCATCGGCTACCTCATCGTTGGTGTGTTGCAATGGAGCAAAGGTGAGATGAGCAACGGTATGATCTGGACAGGTTATGCCTTCGCTCAGATTGGACTGTGGCTCAACATCAAATGATTGAAATAGTTTGAGTAGTTTACTTCTCAGCTTAACTAAAAGAAATATTATGTCATTCATTCGCACACACATAAGCTGTGAACATTGCGGCAGCAGTGATGGTGCATCGCTCAACGAAGACCACTCCACCTATTGCTTTGTATGCAGCACACATACACCCTCTTCCGAAAACATCACCATAGAAAGACAACACATGACTGAAGTAGTCAAACCAAAAGACATGAGCTTCATCAAACGATACAATAACGGAGTGGCTGTTAGTATTAGTGAGCGTAGGCTTACCAAAACTACCGTCGAAAAGTACGGTGTTGTTCGTGATGGTGACAGTTATCTGTTCCCCTACTTCGACGACACTGGATCGTTGGTGGCTGCTAAGATTCGCAATGTCAAGGACAAAATCTTCAGCACTGAGGGTGACTGGAAAGCTGGCACACTGTTCGGTCAACATCTATTCTCCAAAGGCGGTAAGACAATTACTATCGTTGAAGGTGAGGCCGATGCTCTTGCTGCATTTCAAATGATTGGTGCTGGCAAGTACCCAGTTGTTTCGATTCGTAATGGCGCAGGCTCTGCTGTCAAGGATGTCAAAGCACAGTATGAATACCTCGACTCATTTGAAACTATCGTGGTCTGTTTTGACAACGACGAGCCGGGACGCAAGGCAGCTAAAGAAGTTGCTGACATCTTCGGTAGCAAAGCAAAGATTGTAAAACACGATCCAGCTTTTAAAGACGCATGCGACTACCTTGCTGAAAGCAAAGAACAGTTGTTTATTAGTCGTTGGTGGTCCAGTGAACAATATACTCCTGATGGTTTGATCAACGGTGACAGCCTGTGGGATGAGTTAAAGAAGCCACGTCAGAAGCCTGATGCTCACTGGCCCTACACCACCCTAGACGGTATGCTTTGCGGCTTGCGTAAGCGTGAGCTTGTCACTGTCGCAGCAGGTACGGGTCAAGGTAAGAGTACGTTCTTGCGGCAGATCATTCATCACTTGTTGATGACGACCGATGACAAGATTGGTTGCGCCTTCCTTGAAGAATCACCATCACGTACCGCACAAGGTATCATGTCTATTGAAGCAATGAAGGCTTTGCATCTGCCAACAACAGAGTATACAGAGCAAGAGTTGCGTGATGCTTTTGAAAAGACAATGGGAACCGGGCGCGTGACAATGTTCTCTCACTTTGGTAGCCTTGACATTGACAATGTCATTGCTCGACTGCGCTGGATGGCAAAGGGTATGGGGTGTAGCTGGATCATTCTTGATCACTACCAAATGATCTTGTCTGGTATGGATACTGATGAGCGCAAAGGCTTGGATATGCTGTTGACAAAGCTTCGCACATTTGTTGAAGAGACTGGTGTTGGTTTGTTCGGTGTGTCGCATACTCGGCGCGAGTCTGGAAGCAAGGGTGCTGAGAACGGTGCAGAGATGACGTTGTCTTCGTTGCGTGGTACAGCAGGTATTGCTCAGTTGTCTGATGCTGTGATCGGATTGCAACGTGATCAACAACACGATGACGAGCGAGTACGTAACACCACCTGTGTCAGACTACTCAAGTCGAGATTCACAGGTGAGACAGGACCAGCAGGGTTTCTGTTGTTCGACAAGGATGCTCAGCGACTCATTGAGATTGATGATCCAACACCAGACGATCAAGATGTGTTGTAATATTTAGATCATATGTTATACCTACTATGTTCAAATACTAGGAGGTATAATATGAGAACACATAAAGTTTGTAATGAGTGCGGTGACAATAAGGTTGTTGAGGACTACTATGCGAGGCAGTGTAATCACACCAAGAAAGATGGAACTATTTCGTACTACACCTATCTTAAACCAATCTGTAAAAATTGTTGGGATAAGGAATCTAGGCAGTGGTTTAGAAAAAACTGGCTTCAACACTTAGTTCAACAAGCAAAGAATCGTGCGAAACAAAAAGGAGTTCCCTTTGACATCACCGCTGATGACATAGAAGTTGTGAAGTTCTGTCCGTATCTAGGTATTGAACTCAAACAAAACCTAGACGCAAAAGGTCCGTCCCATAACTCACCAACAATCGATAGGATCGTTCCTGAAAAAGGATATGTTAAAGGAAACGTACAACTTATGTCTCATAAAGCAAATGCAATGAAGTACAACGCAAGCATTGATGAGCTTCTGTATTTTGCTAATAAGATAATTGAGTTACACTCCACAGATGAAGAGGTAAAATAAACATGAGTGACGTAGAACAATATTGGGAAGCTATTAAAAAAAAGTGGCCCCATCCTTTACCAAGCTATCACCAGCTTGACCCAATGGAACAACACATGCTGATTCAATCGATCAACATCTTGTTGCAGATACTTAACAACCGGAGAGCGCAATGAAAAAGACCTATGCAGAACTTGAGCGTGATGCTTATATGGCAGGCAACACAGAACTGGCTAAGCTTTATGCTTTGCTTGATGACGCTGAGCAGGAGTTGCT
>Ga0181346_1000950_pt1 | contig 12875 bp, 5 predicted proteins | sample Su13VDMM15DN_FD_130100 | JGI IMG/M metagenome (GOLD analysis project Ga0181346, IMG submission 130100) | Freshwater viral communities from Lake Michigan, USA - Su13.VD.MM15.D.N | ecosystem: Environmental > Aquatic > Freshwater > Lake | place: USA: Michigan | collected 2013-07-15 | reverse complement strand
CTTTGTAGTGATATTCCTTTAGCACACGCTCACGCGCCGCACCTGCGAGTTGTTCTCGTAGATCCTTGCTGCGTGTGAGCTTCTTCATTGCGTCGTACCATTCGCCGCGACCACGGGCAAGCATTCCGTCTACCCCTTCGCGGACCATCTGGTACGGACCATCGCCACGGAATCGCTCGCCAATGAAGGCGGCACCCGTCATGGCGTACTCAAGCCAGTGGAGTTCAGACTTGGCTTGGTCAAAGTCATCGCCCATCAGTGGGGCAATGCCGATGTCTGGGTGGGTATTGGCAAGGGTCTCGCAGAACTTGTTGATGCCCTCAACGTAGCCATACTGCTCTTGGAAGAACTGGGCTACGACTGATTCTGTTCCAGGATTTGTTCCGACAAAGACGGTTTGTAGTTCCTTGCTCAGGTCGGTGACCGCCTTGCCAGCGTATCCACCAGCAATCTTGTTGCGTGGTCCTTCTGGGTACCCAGCGTAGTCGCGCAGTCGAGCGGTGCTGCCGTAGTAGACAACCCGTGGCTTGTCCCCTGCTGGTCGTTCAACCGTCGGTTTGTACAGCTCTGGGTCAATGGCGTTTTTGATGACACGGATGTTGTCATTGAACCGCGCATAGCGCCGAGCGATGGTGTTAGTAGAGGTGGTGAGTAAATCGGCACGCTTGGCCATTGCCTCAATCATCTCGTACTCTGGGATTACATCTTTGATGTAACCGTTCCACGGTCGGATGTTAAAGTGGTCATCGTCCGTCTCGTAGACAATAGCCTTGCCGTGGTTTGCATACTGGAAGGTGGGCCAGAGGAGCCGCGTAATAAGGTCGCGCTCTTTCCAGCCATGCTCATGCTGCATTGCCTCTTGGTAGGAGAAGGTCACGAACGGACACGCTTCATCCTTGCAGGAGATCGTGGTGTTGTAGTAGCGGCGGAAGACGACGACATCTGCCCAGTCCACATCGGAAGTGTCAAAGTCCACAAGGCCCTTAGCCATTGCTTCGGGAAGGAGTAGTTTCTCCCCGCCCTCTTTGATCTTCATTCCGACCTTGTTCAGACCGCGATACTCTACGCCGAGCTTCTTTAGTTCTTCGGTAAACTGGTGACCACGGAAGTAGGCACATGGCCCTTCCTCAACGTGTCCCCAAACTAGGACTTTCAGCATATCGACCCTCTTGTGGCTAAGTGCCACCTTGACCCTTTTTGTGGCTCCTAGTGGCTCCTAGGTGCCTCTCCGTTGATTCTAGTGGGACTCCCCCACCCAGTCTAGGACTGAGTGGGGGTATCGGCGTCCCGACCGATTAGACTCCGACCGTGGCCTGGGTCTTGACGACGCGGTAACGAGCGCCTGCCTCATCGAGGAGGAGCGAACCGAAACGCATCTTGTAACCCAACAGCGCCTTCTGTGCGAGTGGGTCGGTGTGGTCGCCACCAGGGGCTACGAAGTAGCTCTGGAGGGTCTGGCTGTCGCCAATTGCGTAGGCGTCAGGGCCAAGGAACAGAGCGGCGTACACGTTGCCAGCCGAAGCGCCAGCGGTCGTGTAGACCTTGGCGTCCGAAGACACGATGAAACGCACGCCAGCGAACATACCAATCTCGCCCGTGAGCAGGTTGGTGTTGTCCACGTACTTGCGCGACTCAATCCAGCCGTTTACGGCGGTATCGCTGATCAAGTCATACTCCTGTGAAGGATGGATGATTGCGCGATACGTGCCATCAGCGAACTGAGGAACGTTGGAACCCTTGAGTCGAGCAACGATCTGCTTGACGAAGGTGCCGTTAAGAATACCAGCAGCAGCAACTGCGCTGTTGGCGGCGTTCTGGGTCAGTGTACCAGATGCAGTCGCACCAAAGACGGCAGCGGTTGCCGCGTTCGAGTGCAGGTTGTCGCGGACCAGCTGGTCCATCGAGCGAACTGCCTGATACGCCACGCGCTCGGCAGCAATGCTGACGAGATCATGTGGCGAGTCAATGTTGGCAAGGTCCGAAATCGCAATCGTCGAACCGTACTGCGTTGCAGTGAAGTACTCGGATGAAATCGTCAGAGCCTGGTCAACAGGTGGGGCGCCTTCCGTCAGCGGCGTCGTGTTGACCGCGAGGTCAGCATAACGAGCGTAGCGGAGGGTGTTCGTGCCCTTGATAAAGCGAGCTGGGACATACATCCCTGGCATCGCGTGAACAGCACGTGCGCGCAGTTCCTCTAGAGCGCGTGCAGAAACAAGTTCCTGTACGAGATCAGAGAAACCCGACGTGCTGGTAGTTGTGGTAGCCATGAAGCTACTCCTTCCTAATCAGCGAATGGATTACCCAGATTCCTGAGCTTCTCAGAGATGCTCTTGGAATCTGGCTTAGTAATTGGCGCAGCGGTTGCCCGACGCGCATTGTTTGGATCAACGATGGCGGGTGCCGTCTCGACCTGTTCCTTGGATGCGGTGGCATCTCGGATGAACTTCTCTAGCGCAGCAGCGCGAGAGGCCTCATCAAGACCACTAGTATCCTTATTGAACTGGTAAGCGAGAGGGAATTCCCGCGCTAATCGCTCCTCTTTTGCAGACTGCTTGGCAGCAGCGGCCTCTGACTCCAGTTCTCGAATCTTGGCTTGCGCCTTCTCGAACTCCGTCATCTGAGCCTGCTCCTGCTCCGCCTTCCAGCGAGAGAGTTCCTCTGCCTTGGACTTGATATCATCAAGTTCCTTCTTAGCAGCGGTGAGCGCCTGATCCTTGCCTGCTAGACGCTTCTTCCAAGTGGCGACATCACCGTCGTTCTCAGTGGGCACAGTAGCTACCTCTGGGGCAACTACCTCAGCCGACTGGTCCACGACGCTGTTCACGACTTCTTCAGCCACAGCATTTTCTCCTTCTTTACAACCCACCCCGACACAGCGTCAGGGGTTTATTTTCTTAATTACCGCGCAGGCTCAAGACTGTTTCCTGAATATCCTGTGCGCTTGATTGAATAAAATCGCCAATGTTCTGATTGAACTTAGCGGTATCATCCACTGCCTGAAGACCCTCAAGGATTGTGCGACCTTGGCCAAGCACCGTTCCTCGACCCAACTGGGCAACCGTCTCGGTGAGCACTGGCGCCAACTGACCAGGTGTTAGTGCCTGACCACGGAGGGCTGGCTGGATGAATCCGCGACGCAGCCACGATGGACCAGAGAAGCCCATGTTGTCTGGCGTTGCAGGGAGCAACGTCGAGAACACATAAAGAATTGCATCATTTTGAAGCAACTGATCTAGTAGCGTTTCATCGCTGTTTACTCGATTGTTGGCATACTCTAGGAAGTTTTGATATTTTGCGTAGCCAAATCCTGGCATCACGAGCCGCCCCTTGCCGATTGGGTTTGGGGTAAGGAACATTAGGCGCATCATCATTGGGATTGCCTTCTGCGTCATATAGGAATATGGGTAGATGGCTAGGAATGGGTGGTTAAGACTGCGCTCAAGCCAAGTGCGCTGGCTCGCGAAGTATTGAGCCTTATCCGCAGCTCGGCTGCCCTTAAGGATGGCAACCTCATACGCGCCAACAACGGCATCAGCAAGGGCCTGTGCCTCGTCTACGCCCATCTTCTCAACGAGTTCTTTTGACACAAGACCACGAACCTTTGCCCCAGTCTCGGCAACATACTCTGCCAATCGAATTGGGTCGGAGTGGATCATGTACTCTTCTAGGAGAAGTTGAACGGCATCCTTGGCGTTAGTAACGCCGTAGTGGATTGCCAGTTCCTCAAGCTTCCCTGGTGCTGCGCGGTTGAGGAGATCAACGAACTCATCGGCAGCAAACTTGTCAGACATAATGTCTCGTGCAATCTCTTTTTCCCGACGTACACCCTCAACAGAAAACCACTTCTTGATTCGAGATTGAACTCGTTTCTTAAACGTTGTTGCAGTTTCAACAGCAGCAGCAGTATTTCTGTTTGCTTTTGCCGCCATATACAACTGACCATCAGCAATCTCACGGTTGACATTGCGAGGATCAAGGTATGCCCGACGAAGCGTTGAACCAGTGATTTCCTGAGAGAACTCGCTGGCAGCTTCCTTTCGAATGCCGTAGACGAGTTTCTGCGTTGCCGTCTCAATGCGCTCAAGGACCAAGTTGAAGAATAGGTTAAGAGACCCAAAGCGAACCTCTGGGTAAATCTTGTCGGTCAGCAGGGTAATTCCTGGGTACACCGCCTTGACGCGGCCAGTAAACCCGCTGGTAAGACCAGCAGAGGCAAGGTCGCCAGCAGCAGCCTCAAGCACTTCCTTAAAGGCGGTGCTTCCCTTATCCAAGACATCACCATAGGCATCGCCCATTTCTCGTCGGAAGATTTGCTCAAGTTCGTTGCTGTCGGCAAGCAGTGCCTTCACCTGCACGCCCTTACGAGCGGCAAGGTTATTGACCTCAGCCAAGATGCGGCGAGCCTTGTTGACTGAGATGCCGTACTGCCTAACCATTCGCGTAACGAATCGTTCTGCCACAACATTCTTTGTGACTTCTGCGCCGAAAGGTCGAGATACACGATCAAAGATACGACCAAGGCGGCTTGGACGAAGCGCAACCCCAGCGTTGTCAATGGCGTCAATAGCCACGTGGTCAATCGTATCGGCAAAGGGCATCGTCATCTCAATGAACCTCTCATTGCCAAAGTGGTCAGTAGCAAGCGTCGTGACACGGGCAATGTCGTCTTCTGGGGCAACGCCAAGGCGATAGCCCATTGCGACGAGTTCTTCTTCAAGTGCGGCAACCTGGCGAACTGCGTCATCGCTAACGGCCTCAGCAGCAATGCGTGCTCGCTGTGACTTGCTCAATTCACGGACCGTAAGGTTTGGAGCCTTGTTAAGAAATTCAAAAATCTCATCGTAGGTATAAAGTCCGTTGGTGCCAAACTGAGCGGCAAACTCATCGTACCCCTGAACCAATCGGTCAGCCTCTGCCTTGAGTTCAACCTTCACTGACTTCTGCGTGGCAGTGTCGCCATCTTTGGCAGCCTGCTTCAACTGAGCCTTCAAGCCGTCAACGCGCTTGATGGTCGCCTCAGCCTCTGCCCTTGTCAGGCTGCGCTGTGAGGTGATGGTCAACTTGGCAAACGGATCGCCCTCTTTGAAGAGGCTGCGAACAGCGGCCAGCTTGCGTGCTGCCTGACCAAAGTTTGCACCACGAGCCATAGCAAGAATATCTGTCAATGCACGAGTATCGCCAGCGTGCTTGGCAAACTGACGCTGGGCAACGGTAAGAGCCTGCTCTGGGCTAAGACCAAATCCGTTGACTAGGTACTTGGTCAACTCCTGAACGCCGAGGACTGGATCTGCGGCAAGTGCAACCACATCGTTCTTTGCCTCAAAGAGGACGCGAGTCATCTCTTCGGTAGCCAATCGAGAATCTGCCTTGACACGCACATCGGCAACCATCTTTATAGATGCGCCCTTATTGGCAACTGTCCAGTTAGCGTGCCTGCTTGCAAGGGAGTCTACAATGCTGCGAATCTCAGGATCTTTGACCAACTCATCTAGTCGCTTAATTCCAACCTTTTCTTCAACCTTTGCGGCAAGCGTTGCAATGTCTGCATCATCAAGGCCAATGCGCTTGAGCAAGGAGACCATATCTCCATCGCCATAGACTTCAGTGGCAAGCACTTCGTCTACGCTCTTGCCCTTGCCCAGGTCATCCCAGAAGCGGTGGACAATCGTATTGGCAAGGTCCTCTGAGCCAGAACGTCGGATTGCGGTTACGGCACGAACGGCACCAGACTTTACCGCGTTCATTGAGGTTACGGCAAAGTTCCGAAGACCGCGATCTGCAACATCCGCACCGCCAGCAGCAGCAACATCATCCATAAATCCGCCAAGCGTCTTCATATTGTAGACCTTTGGAGTTGCGGCAACGACCTCTTTTGCCAGCGTAGAGGTAAACATCTGTGGTCGCTTGGACAGTACCTTTACCGTAGCATCATGGACCTTCCCAGCCCATCCCCACGTGCTGAGAAATGCGTCTGCCTCTGCTTTGGCAGCAACGCCAACGACGCCTTCAAGTGCAGCTTGCTTTGAAATTCGAGCAAAGACCGAAGCCTGCTTGCCCATTGATGCGACTTTTCCAACACCAGGGGCAATGAGGTTGATTGGGTCTAAGAGCAACGACCATCCAAGATTGGCAAGGCCGTTCTCGCTATAGCCAGCATTGGTTGTGGCGAGATGTTCGGCAGCCTGCTCAAGAGAGGCACCGCCCTGCACCATTGCCATAACTTCCTTTGGAGCTGCGCCAAAGATACCAGAGATAAGATCCTGCCTACCAGTCTGTGTGTTCTGGATGCGCGCCTCGGCAACCTTCTGCTCCACAAATCGACCAGGAGCAGAGATGGCATCAAGTCCCCAACCAAGAGGTTGCCCAGCAAACTCCAACGCATTGACAGCACCTTGCGCCAAGTTAGAGTCGCCAATGCGAATGCTCTCTAGTGCGCTTACGCCCTGACCAATGGTTGCATCAGCGATAGATCCAACAAATCCAATGAGCGGCTTGGCAATGCCGCCGACAAATGGAAAGTTTTCCGCAACGGATACCAAGCCCTTGCCCACTCCAATAAAGCCAGCATTGACATCGCCAATGGACTTCTGGATAGACTTTGACGGATCGGCAATGCTAACCTGGATTCGACCAGCGGACTGAACGGCCTTTGCCGAAGTCCCAGGCTGGGCGATAGACGCTGCTCGCGTCGTCCCAGCTTGTACCGATGGCTTGTCAAAGATACTTGGCATTACAACTTCCTAACGCTGCCGCCGCGTGACGGTGGCAACAGTGGCGGTGGCGCGGCAACAACTGGAGCAGTTGGCATCGTTGGCCCAATAATGTCTGGTTTACGCACAGATGGGGTTGGCGGGATAACAACCGATGGTGCCATTGCCGCTAGTGGAAGCGCAGGTGGCAGCGAGCCATACTGCTGCTGCTTCGTCGTTGGCATATTCCTAAAGAAGTTATCCGAAGGTGCCTGCGTTGACGAAACGCCATATCCAGCAAAGATGCGCTCTGCTGCGGCAACATCCCGCTCCCTATCGCTGTTCTTTACCCGATCTGGTCGAAGGTCAACAGTTGTTGGAAGATCTGCAACTGTTTGATTTCCAGCCTGTCCGCCCATCCTAGAGTAGAAATTCTGCGCTGAGACATTTCTATCCGCACCCATTTGCCCAGCAGGGTTCTTGAGTCGGAATAGACCCTTGGCAACCTCTTCGTACTTGTCCATATTCGGCTTCACAAACGTGTTGTATTGTGCTGCCGCAGGATTGCCACGAAGACCAGCAGCCTCTACGAGTTGGTCTACATTGGTCGCAGATGATTCAAGTGCTGTTGCGCGAATTGTGACTGACTCAGCAGTAAGGGCCTGAGACGCAGCCTCAACTCCTGTCCGTGCTGTTGGGTCAAGTCCCGCTGCCACCGTCAACGCCAGTTGTGCAGCAGCATCAAGGTCAGCGGCATCTACGCCATACTGCGTAAGCGCAGCTCGTCGAGCCTCTCGGTCCTCTGGTTTAAATGCTCCAGCATTAGCACCCTGTCGAATAAGAGGACTTGTGTCAATGATTGGAAGTTTACCATCTGTTGTGGGAGTTCCAAAATCAGCAGGGTCATCAACAACATAATCGGCACCAGAAACTGGAACCGAACCAGTTACCTCATAGGCATCGCCAGAGGTATTGACGGCATAGGTCTTGCCATTCGGCAACTCAAAGATAAATCCAGTTGGCGTTGTTCCATCAGTAGAGGAAACAGTTTTCTTTCCAGTGACGGAAACAACTGACGGAACCTTTGTTCCGTCGGGAAGAACAGTAAAACTGACATACTGGTAAGAACCCTGTGCCGAACCAGCCGCTCGCGGCGGCTCAGTGGTAAATTGAGCAGTCTCCTTATTCCATACCTTAACCAACTGGCCAGAAGTAAGTGCCGCTGCGTTATCGGCGGTCAACTGAACATTTGACCAGGTTGGCTCCCCGCTGTTAAGTGCTCCAGTTAGGGTCAGTGATCCCTCTGCATACGATCCGTACATTGCATTTGCTTCGTTTTGAACAACAGCAAATTGCTGTGGGTACAGACCCTCAAGTGCTGGTCGAGCTCCGTAATATGACTTTTCCCCACTAAGGAACTTCTTATACTCAGTGTCATAGAAGTTAATAAGTGAATCGTCCCCCTTGGCATTGGCAACATCACGAGCGTGCTTGCTGCTGCTAACTGCAAACTCGTCAAATGTTGTGAGTGCGCCGTTGGTAGTTGCAGCAGCGGTCCAATCATCCCAGTTGGCACTACCACCAGCGGCAGTTACTGCTTGGGCATCGGTGATTCCGCTCTTCAGTGTCTGATCAAACCACTGTCGGAAACTTGCTCCATCGGTAATGCCAAGAGCAGTAAGTGTCGGGCTAATAGATCCCCTGTTTGAATCAAGCCACTCAGCATACAGGCCCATAAGGTCTGGGTTTTTAGACAACTTCTTGAGGACATCCTTTGGATCGCCCATGATGTCTTCAACGCCAACCTCTACGCCGCCAATCTGTGCCTGGGCAAGACCAAAGACATCATTGAGGGTTCCTAGCGTTCCATTGAGTCGGGTATTTGTTGGGCTATCGCCAACCGAAAGACTAGCCTGGGAAATGCTTGCCCCAACTGAGGTATACAGATCGCTGTCCTTAGAGATGCCAGACCCAACCATTCGATTCTTGAAGCTGCTTGCCCAAGACCTGAACTGTCCGCTTGTTGCAGTCCCAGCCTTAACGCGGTTCTGCCACTTAGTTGCCTCTGCGTTCCATTCGTACTGGAAGGCATCATATACTGCGTTCTTGTAGGCGGTGCTGTCTGGGTCTAGAACCTTGAGCGACTCAAGCGTAATCTTCTGATACTCAGCAGCCGTCAACTCACCACGAACCAAACGCTGGCCCTGATACTTTAGGTAGGCGTTTGTCGTCGTCTCTACGGAGTTTGCGTAATCGGCGATATCGTCAGGGTCGGTAGAGGTCTGCGCCTGATTCCCAAGGAAGTCAATAATCTCCTGATAGTTTGACCCATCGGTTGTATTGAACGTTGAGATGAGCGCATTGAACTGCTTCTTCAGGTCATAGTTATTGAGGTCAGACTTCTTCTGAAAGATTGCCTGGTACTCAAGCGAACCTGGAGTGTAGCCAGATGCTGACGCCCAGTTGTCATAGAACGACTGAATGTCATCAACCGTTGGGACTACGCCGTTATAGGCAGTTCCAGTTCGATAGGCGTCAAGCAGCGCCTGCTCCTCTGCGGAGTTTCGCTCGCGCAAGAGGCTAGTAATCAGCGCGGTAAGGTTCTGTCCGCCCGAATTTGGGCTGGTGAATCGTCCTCGTCGTGCCATTATGCAGGTACCTCATTGGTGCCAGTCGGCGCTGGGATAAGGTTCTCTTCCCCTGGCGCGGCGGCGTTTTCTGGCAGAGCCTCTGGCGGCAACTGCGCCTGATTCTCTGGCTGGTTTAGCGACTGGCTCCCAGGAACGCCTTGCTGCATCGTGCGCTGGGCATTAGCGGCCTGTTCCTGGGTAATCATTGCCTGCTGCTGGAGCTGGGCTTGATTCTGCATCTGCATCTGCTGCATCTGCTGCATCACCTGCGCCATCGTTGCGACGGACGCAGGGTTCAGCGTGGCATCAGTCTGCTCATCACGGATGAGGTCCTTCTCGCCAATCGGATCTTCCACGCCCACTCGATCCATAGCACGCTCGGCGCTCCACAGTCGGTTCTGGACTAGGTTGATTGCGGTGCTGGCAAGTTCCAGCGTGTCTCGTGGCGTCAGTTCTGGCGCAACAATGTCAATGCGATACTGGCCGCCAACGATTTCGGCAACGGCTGGGTTCTTGATTTCCCAAATACGGGCGCACATCTCCCAGACCTGTCGCATCCACTGGTAGAACACCTTGCGCTTCGGGGCAAGGCGTGCTTCGTAGTTAGCGATGAGCGCGGCGATGGCTCGTGAGGAGCCAAGCACCTGCGCGGGCGCGAGACCAAGGAGCAGGTCGTTCAAGCCCGTTGCGACAGCAAGTTCTCGGTCGATACGACCGATGTACTGCTCAATCTGGAACGATGGGATGAACGGCTGGATGGCACGGAGTTCGTTGCCAGGTCCAGGGGTGGCGACGCGACCTGGCTTTGGTAGCGCGTTTGGCGGTACCTCATCAGGAGCCTCTGGTCCAACGAGCTGCCACATTTGCCCACCGACGATAGACTGAATCATCTGCGCCATGGCAGTGACTCGTTCGTCCTTCTCGCGGAGCAACTGCTCGGCATCGTAGAGTGCTGGCTTACCGTATGGGCTACCAGGGATCTTGCCGTTTGGTAGGTGGACATACGGGATCTGCCCCTGATACTCAGGGTGCGCGTCGTTCTTTACCAGCGAGTTGCCGACAAAGATGGCGTTGTACACAAGCGGAGCCTTACCTGGCTTGGTTGGTACCTTGTACCAGTAGTCGTAGACCTCAACCTGCATCTGCTCGTAGGCAGTCTCGCGGCGGAGTGGATTGCGCTCAAAGGTGTTCGACCACACGTTGCCGATTGGGTCGTCGTGTGTGCCACGGGTGGTGTACGGGAAATACTTGTCGCCCTGCTTGACAGGGATGACATCCACGCCGTAGTCCTCTTGAACTGACTGTGGTGACATACCGTAGCAGTAGAGCGCCCAGTCTAGGCGATTGAAGTCGCTATCCCCGAACCCAAGGTAAAGGTTCTCTGGTCGCTCAATGACGGTAACCTTTGGAAGCTCCGCAACTGGATCCCAGAAGACTTTAGCCGCCGTATGGCCGTAGAGTTCCTTGAGAAGTGCAGCGTGTTCGTGGAGCAAGTCCATCTCGTTGGCGTCCCACCAACGGAAGTAGAGTCGCTCGCGCAGTTGCGCGGCATCGCGCTCTTCGGTCGTTGGCCCAGTGGCAACATAGTTGACAACTGGTCGCACAGCCTGGATAGAGGCTGGGATCTGGACATAGGCGTGGTGGATGTTGACCGAGACGTGTGCTCGACCAGCAAGCCGTGCGCTTGGGTCATCTGCCCAGTGGTCAGCACCGCCAAGGGTGATGGTCTCTGGGTGATAGAGGTTGTCCATGCGGCGGAAGAGCGAGCGGAGTCGGTTCTGCTCTGGCTCAACCAACTGCTTGCGACCAAGGATCTCCTGAAGGAGAAGGTGTGACTCGTCCTGGTTTGGGTCAATGCCCTGTCCGCTAAGTGAGGTCTCGGACATCTTGACGGAAGCCTGTTCGCCAAGGGTGAGCTTCTCAAAGTTCGGTTTGATGCGGGTAGAGGCGCGGTTTCGTGCCGTAATCGATGGGTCGTTGATGCCAATGCCAGCACCGCCAGCGATTGACTGGTTCGCCTGCCCCTTGACCGAACCCTGCTTGTTAATGCTGATGTTCGTAAAGACTGGAGCGGTGGCAATTGGCTTGCCAGCAGCGGCAGCCGCAACGATACGCTGACCCTTGGCTAGTTTGCGTGCCTTCTCGGTCGCAGTGCCAATAGAAGCAATCTGCTCAGGCGTGGCAATATCAGGGTCGGTCGTGTACTGCGCTGGAATCGCCCGCGTTCCTTCGAACGCTGCTGGGATCTTTCGTACCTTGTCGGCCATCAGTCACTCACTCCAAAATATGTGAACACTGGATCGTTCACGGGCTTCTCTGGGTTTCGCAAAGCGTGTCGCACAGCAATGGCCAGTGCCATCACTGCATCTTGCTCCAGCTTCTTATCGTCCAATTTGTAGGTGAGGAGTTGCCTTCGCATCTCATCCCACGCACCGCCAGTTGGCAGTTCGATTTGTCCCTTGTCTAGGACCGCTTTCAAGTCATTGAGGAGTTCCACCTTCTTCGCCTTGGTGCCACCGAAGTCAAACCCTCGGAGCGGACGGATGATGCTGAACTCCTGCTGAAATAGTCGTCCACCAAGTCCTGTGGAGTCGACGATAGTGGTGCAGTACGCACCGTCCTGTTGGTAGAGGAGATGTCCTTCGCGGACCATGTTCACGACGGCAGAGATACTCTGCTTGCCGCCGCGCTTTCTAATCCGCGTGCCGCGAAGGAGTTTTCTGTCAGTAATGTCGAGTGTAATCGCCCACGTTGCGTCATGTGAAATCCCTGGGTCTACACCCTGGACATACTTATGGTGACGTGTCGGGCCTAACTCTGCGACTCCTGATTTGAATACTGCTTGAATGGATTGAGACCAGAAGAATGCGTCTCGTGCCTCAATGAAGAATCCGTCAATGTTCTGGGGGATGAGGTACTCAGCCTGCTGGCGAACAACATCATCAAAGTTCTCTTGGGTCAATCCGTAGCCGATGTTGTCCCGTGTCGACAATCGGAACGAGATGAACTTGGAGTCGCGCTCTGGGTTTTCGGGGTTCCCCTTCTCCCAGAGATCTGCGTATTCGTTGAATCCCTCGGTCGGCGTTCCAATGAAGTGGAGTGGTCCGCCAGTGGAGAGTCGTCGTAGGTTCAGCACCTCTTGGTAGATCATCAGCAAGTGCGGCTCAAACGCCGCTTCGTCAAACGAGATGCCGTTCATGTCCTTACCAAGGAGAGCCTTCGCTCGATCCTGCGTGGTGCGGAAATGGATGCTTGCCCCACCAACGATGGGGTTGAACTTGATCCACGGATACTCACCGCGATACTTCTTGGTGGTCTCTACGATCTTACCAAGTTCTGTGACCATCGGGCAACCACGACCTTTTTGGGCGGGGTGCTGGCCAGTGAGGATGGTTTCAATCTCTCGGAAGACTAGCTCTGCGGTCTCCTGCTGAATACCAATGTGGAACCATTCATAGGGAGAATCTAGCCATTCAAGGTGGGACTTGGAATCACCATATTTCGGGTTTGGAAGTCCCAGTTTGTACAAGGCGTGGTGGAAACAGACCACCGCCAT
>Ga0181346_1000949_pt1 | contig 12875 bp, 15 predicted proteins | sample Su13VDMM15DN_FD_130100 | JGI IMG/M metagenome (GOLD analysis project Ga0181346, IMG submission 130100) | Freshwater viral communities from Lake Michigan, USA - Su13.VD.MM15.D.N | ecosystem: Environmental > Aquatic > Freshwater > Lake | place: USA: Michigan | collected 2013-07-15 | reverse complement strand
GCTATGGTTAGTGCGCAACAGAAGACACAACAGCCTCCTACAAAAAAAACAGCGCCTGCTGTAACTAAACAGGCTGAACCTCCTAAAGAAGAAGATTACTTTACAGGAGGTTTTGGTAATTTTTTAAGAGGCGTTGATGAAATAGTCCCTTTAGGAATCGGAGACTTTGTAGACGATATGGCTCGTAGTGTTTCTGCAGGATATAGACAAGGAAGACTAGATAAAGTTTCTAGTGATTTAATGTTAGCTGGTGCTAAACCAAGTGATGAAGAAACCACGAAATTTATAGAACTATATCAATCAGCAGGAGAATTAAAACCTTCTGCTGAAATGCAAGATTATCAAAAAATTTACGAAGAGGAAGGAAAAGGTTTTTGGGGAGTAGTAAAAGGAATAGCTAACAATCCATCTTTTGTTCCTGAATTAATACTTAATTCTGCTATTAGAATGGCATCAAATACAAATGCCTTAAAAGCAGGAGGTGCTGCTGTTGCTACTGGCGCTGGAATTGGAGCTACAACAGGGGCTTCTGGAGGCACGGCTGTTTTACCAGTTGTTGGTACTGTTGGAGGCGCTGTAGCAGGAGCTATAGCTGGAGCAGAGGCATCTATACCTTATGCTTTAGGTTTAGCAAGCAGCGTTACAGAAATGGGTTCTACTTTTGGAGAATTATTAAATGAAGAATTAGCAGGTAAGGAAATGACTAAAGAAAATGTAAAGTCAATTCTTGAAAGTCCTGAAAAATTACAAAATATAAGAAATAAAGCTATAGCTAGAGGTTTGATTATCGGAACAGTAAATGCTTTTACAGGTAAACTTGCATCTGGTGTGGGTGCTAACATAATGACTAAATCAGCTGCTAAATCAGCAACAGGAGCAGTGACTAAAGGAGCTGTAGTACGTGCAACAGGAGCTGGGGCTGGAGTAGAGGCTATTGGAGGTTCTTTAGGAGAAGCCACAGCTAGAGGTGCAATAGGACAGGAAATGGATACTTCAGAAATTGCTCTTGAAGGACTCGCTGAATTACCAGGTGGTATACGTTCTACTGTTCAAGCAAGGCTTGCTAAGCCTTCATATAGAGTTAACGGAGAGAAGGTTGATGCTAATCAGGTAGATGAGTTAATAAATACGATGACTCCTGAGCAGTTATTCGCTACAGATATTAAAATAAAGAATGACTACACGGGTAAAGAATTTAAAATACAAGATAAGATTGTAACAAATTCAATCAAAGAAGATGTTAAAAAAGCCAACCCTGATTTAAACGAGCCTAGCCTTAATGCTATCACTCAGTTAGAAAAGGAATTGCAAGGCTTAGAAGGGAATAAGACACAGACAGGGAAGGACAAGGCTGCAGCGATTAGAACGCAAATAAAAAATATTCAAGAAAATCAAATTCAGGAGGAAGCCGTTGTTGAAACTGCAAAGGCAGAAGGTATGAGTGTGAAGCCTACTGAGAAGAATGTATTTTACTATTACGAGGCAAAGGGAGAAAAAGCTCCTGCCGAAGTTCCAGCTGGATACACTTCTATGAAGAAGGTAGAGAACAGCGAGGAGGTTAAGCTATGGAATGCTCAGAAGCCTTCTGAGGTTAAGCCTACCGAGGCTAAAGCTGAGGAGGTTACTCCTGCTGAGATTAAGCCAACTGAAGTTAAAGCCGAAGAAGTTAAGCCTATTTTAAATAAAAAAATAAATATAGAAGACGAAACAAACAGAAAAGGATTGGTTCCTATATCTGAATTAGAGGATTTTATAGGAGAAAATAGATTGGGAGAAGCTCGAATGACAACTTCAAGAGAAAAAATAGATAAACTTAAAGAAGACATTTCTAAAAATGGTTTTAAAGAACCTATAGTTTTAGTTTATGATAAGTTTAGTAATGGAGGAGAAGCGTCTATAATTGAAGGAAACCATAGGATAATTGCCGCTAAAGAATTAGGATTAAAAGAAATACCTATTACTTTTGAAAAGGGTACTTTAAAAAGTGACGAGAAAAGAATTTCTGAAGGTATGTTTCCTTTAAATAGAAAAATTGTTGGTAAAATAAATGATACTTTTGGGGTTAAAGCTACAGATTTAGGTTTATCGATAAGACAACCAAACGAAAATGATTTTGTTAAACCTACCGAAGTTAAAGAAGAAGAAGTTAAGCCTGTTAAAGTTAAAGGGATATCACCAGAAACATCTTCAAACTTAGCTAATCTTACTCAAGATAATGAAGGTAATTATGTATTTTATCATACATCACCTACTACACTAGAAACTATTGAACCAAATAAATATGGTACAAATCCTAGAAACGTAACATCAGCTGAAGAAAAAACTGCTATTGGTAGAGTAAATGGAGTATCTATGTATTATCCAGCTGAAAATGTAGCTGAGAGTATAGTATCTGGAAATACTCATATGGTTAAAATTCCAGAGTCTGAAGTTTATGACTTTAATGCAGATCCATTAAATCTTATTGAAGAGGCTAGAGCTAAATTTGAGAAAGAATTTCCAGGACAGGCATTTACGCCTAATGACCAGTTTGCTCAAGTTACAAAAATTGCTGGTGATAAAGGGTTTAAGATGGTTGTAGGTGAATGGAAGGATACAACAAGAGCGCAAACTACAGAGCCGTTAAAACCAGTTGATGTTAAGGAGATGGAAGGTAATAAAATTATTAAACCTTTCAAAGAAGATTTTGTAAGTAATAAAGATAAAGGGTTTAAGTCTATAATACCTGTATCTAAAGATGTTAAATTAAAAGAGGTTTACGATAATATAAATAAAGAGAGAAATACTCAGAATAATTACGACAAACTATACAGTCTTAGAGAAGATTTTCCTAAGTTATCTCAGGACGAGATAACAACAATGATTGAGGAATCTGATATATCTCAAGAATTAAAAGACGCTTACGCTGAGGCAGTTGCATATGAGCCCGAACAAAGAAGAACTGAAGCTCCAACAACAAAAGAAACAAATGTAGAATCTAAAGGGTTAGATGTAATATCTAAAGGCGTTGCTAATATGGATGACTTCTTTAATGAAATGTCTAAAGATAACGATTTTAATTCTTTAACGGAAGAACAAAAGAAAGACCTATACTATAACTCTGTTAGTAAGTACTCAACATCTCAAGCTATTGATCAAGCAGCACAGGCTCCTAAGTTAATAGACCTAAAAGATCAAAACTGGCTTAAGAAATTTGTACAGGCTTTTCAAAATAAGATGATAAGAGTCAAAGACGTTCAAGAACAAATGGAAGGCGCTTTAGGTATAAAAATACTTAAGGAGGCTAATGTTGCCTTGAAGTTTGAGTTGTTAGTTGGAAAGACTATAAATATTATAGAGGATAAACAAAAAGAAATTTTTGATAAAAGTAATAAAGAGTCTTGGGCTAATAGAGCTAAAAAAGATGGTGTAGATATTGACCAGGTAGGTACATATATGTATGCATTACACGCTGAAGAAAGAAACTTAGCTAACGCCACTGAAAGAGAAGAAAACTTCAAAAAAGAAGTAGACGCTTTAAATGAAAAGATAAAGAATGCTGAAACTCAATCCTTAAAAACAAGATACGAGAATGAGTTAAAGAAATTAATATCTGGACAAGGAAAGGTTAAATTACTTAAAGAAGCTGGTAGTGGTATGACAAACCAACAAGCTCAAGAAATTATAGATAATGTAGAGAAGTCTGGTAAAAAAGAATTATTCGATAAGTACGCAAAGGAATTTAGAGACAATGTAATTAAACCTGCGCTTGATGACAAATTAAAGTACGGTCTTATAGATCAAGAGTTGTATGACAAACTACAAACTCAATATAAGAACTATGTTCCACTTCAGGTAGTTGAAAAGGCTATGGCAAAAAGAACTGGAGGCGGAGGAGTAGGAGCAAGTGTTAAAGGTAAGGATATATTTAAGGCTAAAGGTAGTGACTTATATAAGTACACAGACAGATATAATCCTATATTCTCTTCTATGTTTGAGTATCAAAATACAGTAGCAAGAGGTGAAAGAAATCAAGCGGCTCAAGCATTAATTAATCTTGCTGAGCTTGATAAAAATAACGATGTATTTGAGGTACATAAACCTAAATATACAGCTATTTTAGATTCTAATGGTGATATCAAATATATGTTGCCAACCACATCACAAAAACTAATTAATGATTCTGTTGAATTAAAGGTAGAAGGTAAGCCAGTTTATGTAGAGGTTAAAGATAAGGCTATGAGAGATGCTCTTCAAAGTCAAGGTATTCAAAGAGGTATAAGAGGTCTTTATATAGTAAATAGTTGGATAAGATCCACCGCTACTTTAATGAACCCTAACTTTTTAATTACTAACTTTTTAAGAGATTACCAGTCTGCACTTATAAATATACAGTCAGAGATAAAAGACTTAGATATAAAAAATGTTACAGGGCAGATAGCTAATCCTAAAAATTTAAAGTCTGCAGGTCAAGGTATTATACAAGACTCGAAAGGCAAATATGATTCTGAATGGGCTAAATTAGCTAAGGAGTATAGAGACAGTGGCGGTAAAGTTTCCTGGTTTCAAAAAGAAACACTTGAAGAATATGTTGATAGCTTGAGAAAAGACATTAACAAAATAAACAAGGGAGAGAAGATGTATACTGCGGCTCTAAATAAGTTAGGTAACACGCTTATGCTTGCTCAGTCTGTAGTAGAACAATCAGTAAGGCTTAGTACATTTAAGGCATTAAAAGATGCAGGAGTATCTACTGAAGAAGCAGCAAGAGCAGCTAAGAATATAACAGTAAACTTTGAAAATAAAGGTACGTGGGGAGGTTTAATGGATAGTCTATACTTATTTGCTACCGCTGGACTTAGTGGTACGGTAAGAATGGCGACATCATTATCTAAATCTAAAACAGCTAGAACTATAGCTGGAGGTATGTTTGCTTATGGTATTTTAGAGGCAGCACTTAATTCTCATTTAGGAGGAGATGATGATGATGACGAAAAGATAGATGATGGTATAAAAGAAAGAAACTTTGTGTTAGTAAATCCAAAAGATTCAAAACAAGAACCATTACTACTTCCTATGGCTTATGGATTAAACGTATTTAAGTATGCTGGTAATTTAACATATGATGTAGCGACAGGAAGAAAAGATGCTACCGAGGCAACGTCAAAAATGTTTATGACTATATACAATCAGATATCTCCATTGCAAGGTCCTACATTGTCACAGGCAGTAGCTCCAACAGCATTTGATCCTTTTGTTCAACAATCTGAAAACAAAAACTTTTTTGGAGCACCTATTAAACCTGAACAACCTAAGTTTGGGGCTAAGAAAAAAGAAAGTGATTTGTATTTTGAATCAGTTAGACCTGGATCTTTATGGACGGCTAAGAAGTTAAACGAGTGGACTGGCGGAAGTGCTATGGAGAAAGGGTATATAGATATTAGTCCAGAGATATTAGATCACTACTATGATGCGCTTGGAGGAGGAACTGGTAAGTTTATATCAGATGTTGGATATACTGGTAAGATAGCAGCTAAAGAAATAGTAGAATCTGTACACGGTAAAGAAATGAAAGATAAGGATGAGTTTTCATTGAGAAGACTTCCTTTTGTAAAGGCGTTCTTTGGAAGTAAACCAGAAAAACAAAAGCTGCAGTATATATACGAGACTTTTGAAAGAAGTTCTATAGACCAATTAACTAAAGAAGAGATTACTAAATTTACAAAACAATTAAAGGAAGCTGTGAAATCTCAAGCATTAGATACAAAAGATGCTAGGCAAATGTATAAAAATGTTATGGAAGGCCAATATAAAATAAAAAAATATAAAGGAGTTCAAGAAGTTAGACCAGCCGATATGACTAAGAAAGAATATATTAAATTTATTAAGGGAGCTAAATAGCTCCCTTAAATTTTTCTTTTAGTATATTCTTATATACTGAATTTACAGATTCCTTATTTCCGCCCCTAAGGTGCAGGTAGTTCATCACTATCTTTATCCTCTGCATCGGTGTTATTGTTTGCGCCTTTCTACTCATTGTGTTCTTGTTTTAATTTTTCTAGATACAGTATCATATCCATTGCCTCCTGTTGGGCGTGATTCAGCCAATCTAAGAAGCTTAAATCCTTTCTATCTAAGTTGGTGCCATACTTAGCAAATCCTACGTTAGAACGCTCTATAAAGCTTTCTATAACATTGTTTACTATAGAGTCTTCTGTTAGTTTAGGAAACTCTAATACTCTTGCGTCTGTTACTACTATATCTCTGATGTGTTCGTCTAGGTACATAATTAAATTGCATAATAGAAAACGTTAGGTATTCCCTTTCCGTTGTTCTCGGTTATTATAAATCCACTCTCTGATGTGTAGCCAAGGCTCTCGCTGAAGAAGTTCCCAGTGAAGAACGATGGACAGTTTATACGTCTGTGGTCAACTGCGTCATCCTTAATGGTCTGGTAGCTATCCCTCTGGTTCACGTTTAGTTTCTGAATGATGCTGTGAAGGTGTCCCTCACATATCAGGTTGTACATTCCCTGAACACCATAGTCCCAGCATATCTGCTTGGTTGACTTCTTGCTTATGTTGTGGTGTCCGTGAGTAAGTATGTGACATATACCATCTACTACGTGGGTGATTACTAAAGGATTGAACTCAATTCTATGCCCTATAAGTTCTAATCCCCAACACACTAGATTGGCTGCGCCACCTTGAACGTCTTCCTTATTGTCTGACGTGACTCTATCATGATTGCCCGCCACTACCTTAACATCTCCAAGGTTATTAATTCTTGATAAAAAATTATCGTGTAGTATCTTTACAACAAGTTTAACTGCCTCAGCACCAACCATAGCCTTGTCCAATCCCTTCCAGGTGTTTTTGTGAGAAAGTCCAGTGAAAGACTCGATCAAGTCACCTAGGATATGAATATGAACCACGGAGTACTTACGCTTGTTAACCTCAGTAGCTGCGTCATACAGCTTGTTAGCAAGAATATCTATAGAGAAGTTCTTGGTCCTGATTAAATTATCTACATAAGCACCAAGGTGAAGGTCAGCCAGTTTAACTACCCCAACCCTGCTTGTGTTGTCACAATTAGACGTAAGGTACTTAACACTTCTTAATCCTTCCTCTATTAGTGACTTAAGCTCGTCTTCACTTACGTAAGACTCCTGAGATAAAACATTACTAGCGATGTTGTAGTATGGTGTTCCAGTGTGAGTGACTAATTTGTAAGTCCTTGCCTGCTCGAACGGTATGCCGTAGAAGCTACAGTAATCCTCAATGTTCATCAGGGTTCCGTCTGACTTTCTGGCAGATAGCTGAGTATCAGTGCCGTACTGATTAGTATCAGTGTAGGTGATATTCTCTGTGGTCTCGTTCTCCTTGTTTATATGGTTTGAGAAATGTCTCCTGATAGAGTCTTCATAGGGATATCCATACTCCTTGCACGCCTCCCTGGAGGCAGCGGTTATAGATAACCCCTCGGACACAAGAGAGAGAACCCTCTCCTGCATCTCAAGTGGATAGTTGTGTTTCATTATATTTCTTCTTTAAATGTCTGCTGTATCTCTTTAAGCAGAGCTGTTAGTAGGTAAATACTTCTGTTCAATTCATCTCTGTCTCCATCCATAAGGCTCTCATAGATGTTGTCGGTGTACAAGTTGATTGACTTCATAACCGAATTAACGTGGGCTGTATTACTCATTTTGTGTGTTTTTTATTGCAATTTACAGCATAAAAATATTTTATGCTATAAAAAGTTATCAACAGTTCATCTTTATTATTGATTCAAGTCTCTCGTAAACTAGGAACGCCTTGTTCTCTGGAACCTTGTCAAGTAAGGCGTATAGTTCACTTGACAGCTTAGCCTCAAGCTTCTCAATCTTTGTTGACAGTATGATATTCTCGTACCATATCTTTCTAGTATCCTCAACGCTCCCTATCTCCATATCCCTTGAGAATACGCTTAAGATGTTAAGGTACTTTGATTTTAACCTATCATCATACTTACTCCAGGTATCAAAGTTCTTGATGTAGTGATAGATAGTCGCGTGGTTCTTACCAAGCAATCTACCAATTTTTGTATACCCCAGGTGGTGGTGTGAGTAAAGGATCTTTGAAAATATCGCCCGCGCCTCAACGTGGTCCCTCTCCCTACTGCTACTAAAAATGTCTACACCGTACTCACTCAGTATGATGTTTAATAAATTCTCTACTCTATTCTCCATTGTATAATTCTGTTTTAAATCCATAACTCTCTAATTCTTTCATTCTGTACTTCTGTATCTCAGACAGCTTACCTTTAGGTGTCTTAATCTCTGAGAATAATACTTCACCCTCCTTGATAGCTATCAAGTCAGGTATGCCATTTTTCGATGTCTTGATCAACTTCAAGACGTAGTAACCCTCTGCCTCGAGCTGTTTAATTCTCTTGGCTTGTATCTGCTGTTCCTTCATATACCTTTATAAAGTTATTGTTCTTATCGTAAATCCTAGTGAGTCCAAACTTCCTATCAATGTGCTCCAGTATGTTGTCAAGATTAACTGAGTTGAATACCATACCAAACGTATTGATGTCCGTGTTGTCTGTGCTGTTCTGTCTGTAGTGATCGTAGAACCACTGAAGGTCATACTTGCCACTGTTTCGCATTTTGATATACTTTTCTTTCATTTTTCTATTTCGTTTATGTCATAATAAAAAGAGTTCTCGTTAGAACTAACCCACCTGTCGCTTTTAGCCTCGACACACTGAAGCTCAGTATCTACCTTAAAGTCCTTAGGATCTACTGGGAACTCATTAGTGATGAAGTTTGAGTCCTTCCAAAATATTCGATTGTTTGGTTGGCACATTAGGTATCCTTCGTCAGCAAGCAGAACGTGCCCACACTTGTAGTCCGTAGGCTCGTCAGAGTAATGGTTGCTAAACCAGTCCACAGTAAACTTATACGTGGCCCATACTAAAGATTTGTCCTTGAGTATCACCTTACACCTTTTTTCTGTCAGGTACTCGTACTCAATAACACTTACGTTCTCGCTGAAGCAGTCCCACAGCTGCTTAAAGTCTGCAGGTATATCTGTCTCTGTCTCCTTTAGGAACAGCTCAGATATAGGCACTCGACTTCTTAGCATGCCGTAGTCCGTCATTATGTGGAAGGTAAGGATCTTACCTGCTATACTCTGTACCGCAAACGCGTAGCAGTTATCAAAAGTATTTAGGTCCTCGTCCTTCTTTGTCAGCCAACTCCGTCTAACCTTTAACTTAAGGTTAGGTATGTTAGCATTTAAAACATTCTGCTCGTTTGTTATCATAACTCTTTATATATTTGTTTTACTTTACCTGAAATTGGTATTGCATCTCCTCCCTCATCTATCCTTACAAACTTCATATTTGTATCTAGTATTGTATTTTGTTGCCCTGAATAAACACTGTGTGATCGAGCCTCCATATAAATTGTTATGGACGTGTTTCCTATCTTAGAAACTCTGCCGTAAATCTTAATTAGTTGCCCCTCCTTTGCAGGTTTTTTAAATGAACACTTATCAATCATCACGGTGACCATTCTTGGTGTGTCACAGACCTGCATCGCAAAAGCAGCGGCTGAAGCATCCATCCATGCTAGTAACTTTCCTCCAAATAAGTTACCGTGAAAACCTAGGTCTGATATTTTAATAGGATGAGTTGATATCAACTCCATAGATTCTTCTTGTTGTGTCATAAGTAATCCTTTTTAAAGTGGTTAGTTGTGTACGATTTCTTTTTAATTACTGACTTATAGATCTTCTCTTCTATACCTCCTTCGGAGAATATCCAGTAGACCTTGTTGAATTTACGATCAATAGTCGTCTGGCGATCACGAGCCTGCCAGTAGCTTGTAGCAGAGAAGTCTATGTTGTAGAACACTAAGAAATCAGCGTTCTTCAGAGAGATTCCCTCACGTCCACTAACAATCTGAAGTGCTATTGACTTATTGGAATCGTTAAACTCATCTAAATTAATCGTTAACTTGTCGCCAAAGATAGTCTTTAATGCGTTAAGTTCCTCCACAAACTTGTAGAATATACCAATTTTTTTATCTTTAAAATAAGAATATATGAACTCAGCCTTGCTGTAGTCTATAACCATAGAGTCACCACTCTCAAACTTAATGGTGCCTGAGTACATCTGGTGTAGCTTCTGCTGTAGTTTTACCGACGTGTCTGCTAGTATGACCTGGTTCTTACCCTCTATCACAAGGTCCTTACGTAATCTTTCACACATTTCGTACGTAGAGTTCTTCATCTTCACCTTAAGCACCTCCTCCTCAATTTCAGACGTGAAGCCAGCCTGCTCCTGCGTGAACGTTATGATGTACGGCTTTATCACACTCATAATCTTGTTGATGTCAGCATCTGTGTAGTCCTTAACCTGAGCGTAACCTAGGTGCTTAATTTTGATATTCACGTAGTTAGCAGCCCACTTGTAGAAGTTTATCTCCTTGAACGGAGAGAATAGACTGCACCAGAACTGATGATAGAACTGAGAATAGTTCTCAGGGCTAGGTGTACCTGACAAGAATATAGCAGGCAGGTGACCGAACATTTTCTTGAAGGTCTTAGCTCCAAGGCTTGGCTTAGGAAATGATCCGAAGCGGTGGTGCTCGTCGTGGACCACCAGATCAAACTTACCGTCTATCTTGTGCATAGACTCGTCATTGTGCACAAACAACTCGAAGTGCTTATCGTAACCGAAGTTAATGTAGTCAGACTCGATAGAGGATATAGCCTTTTTCTTGGTAAGGAATAAGACTCTCTTAGCACCGAACAGTCTGGCAGTCTCTAAGGACGTAAGCGTCTTACCAGTTCTTACGGACATACAGAGGTACACCATACCCTTGCTTGTAAGGATATGGTTTGCCTTCTTTGATATGTCCTCTTGATAGTCTCTTAACATATTTACTCGTTTAAGTTACTCCTATTCTGGTGCACCTCCTTCTCCATCTGTTCGTAGAATACAGTCACCTTACGTGTCTCGCAACCCATTTTATGATTATCATTTTCTAAATTACAATATTTACATTTACCATTTGCCCAAAACATATCACAATTATCTGCATCATCTTCTCTACTGAATCCTCCATAGGATTGCCATACTTCTGATGCTGGTGCTGTAAACCTGTAACAGTATTCTTTTGAAGGGCAATGTACATCATTGCATTTTGCTATATCTGCCATAACTTTATAGTTTATTTAAATTTATTATTATTATTAACTCGCATAGTAATCCACCGACAACAGTCCAGAAAAAATCAAAAATATCTGCGTTGTTTTTTTTTGAATAGTGATCGTAAACTTCCTTTAAGGCTCCTATAATTATAACTGGAATCATAGCATAGAACCTATCTAAAAAAATATAGGACAGTATGTATATAACTACTCCGTAAATTAAATGATTTGCCTTGTCTTCTACTAGTAATGGTAGTGTCATCTGACGTATGTTCTTTAAATTAGTCATCTGTCTTAAAATATTCGTTAATAGTGTCTATATGAAACCCATAATTCATAAGCATTCCATTGAAAGAATTTACAATCTGCTCCATATACACGTCTATATTAGTAAACTCGGTAGAGTATATCTCGAATTTATCTTCAATTATTATTTTCATAGCCTCTCTCTTTTAGTTACTACCTCGTAAACATATTTCCTGTTGATCAACTTAAGCAGTATAAGTAACTTTTCTGCTGTATCATAGTCTAGATAGACTAACTTCTCATCTTCCGTGGTAACTGCTAATCCATTACCATCATCCGTTATTCTTAACGCTAACTCTCCTGGGTACGACCACTCACCATTGTCTGAGTAGTATAACTCGTGGTGGTTTTTATCTAAATTGTAATCGTACTCATACTTTTTATCTACTAGTATCTGTTCCATATCTTAAATATTTATATACCTTTGGCAATACCTCCATCGCCAGTTCTATTTTTTTATAATACACATTACCTAAATTCTCCTTGGAGTAGTACTCCAGTCCTGTCTCCCTGTCGTAGTGGTAGTCCTTACCACACGCAGTTATACCTCCCTTCCTGACGGCTATGTACGCCCCACCTCCGTAGGGCTTGACGTACACCTGCCAGTCATTCTGTATCGCCCACCTGAAGTCGTCTGGATCTATCAAAACTTAAACTCTTCAGTGTTGTGCGTGTCTCCATCCTTAGTGATGAACTTTATCCACCTGCCGTTGGCATCCCTACCCTCAAGAGGAGTAACACCAGTCACATACAGTCCGTAAGAGACTAACCACTTGTAAAACAGCGTCCTACTGATGGTCATCTTAGCCTTTGGTGCAAAGTCTGGGTTGTCCATAATGAAGTCCAGGTACAGATCTTGCTTGTACAACAGCTCATCAAGCCTCATCTTATCGTTGTGCGAGTTGCCGTCTATCATACCACACCAGTCGATGAACTCGTGGCAGGTCTCAGCAGACAGCTTACGAACCTTAAGGTTTACAAATGTACTCTTTATTAGTCCAGTATTTAGATATGACTTCAAATTATTTATCATATAGTTGTCGAACTTGCACCACTCCTCCTCGTCCCAGTCGTTGAACAGCATACGTCCAAACTCCACGAATGGTGTGAACTCCTTGCTGTAGAACTGCCTGAACTCTAGCTCCCACTTCCGTCTCTCGAACGAGTTGCCCTTGCCCTTGATGGCGTAGTTGGTGGTGATCATAATCTTAGGTGAGCGGTTGAACGGCAACTTGATCGCGTCCTTGTTCTTCTTCTCAACCGTAAGCCCCTCGGTAACAACGCTGAACAGACGCTCGAAGTCGAAGTGCTTCTTAACGTCATCGAAGCATAGCACCTGAGTCCCAACGTTAACTGTCTGGTACGCGAACGACTTGTCAAAGTTAAACG
>Ga0181346_1000948_pt1 | contig 12879 bp, 12 predicted proteins | sample Su13VDMM15DN_FD_130100 | JGI IMG/M metagenome (GOLD analysis project Ga0181346, IMG submission 130100) | Freshwater viral communities from Lake Michigan, USA - Su13.VD.MM15.D.N | ecosystem: Environmental > Aquatic > Freshwater > Lake | place: USA: Michigan | collected 2013-07-15 | reverse complement strand
TTCCGTTGATATGTGAAGCTAGAGTAGGGGGTACCGGTCAACCGCCTCCGTGTGTGCAAACACAATCTCTTTAGAATAGATGACTGCGGTCACTCAGATGATGCATTCAATTCACCGTGCATACGGTGAATTATGACCACAGTATCTAGATGATACTAATTCAAAGAAACAGTTAGTTGTTGAGCGATAGCGAAAACAACAGACTTGCTAGGCAAGTCTTGAATATATGTCTAGAACTGGATGTATATTAGGTTCTAAAAGTTTATGTAGGTCTTGTGTGTTACTAGGAAACTTTTCAAGTTGCCAAGTTTTTAAATTTAGACCGTGTTGATAAATTAAACAATGCTGTATGATTACTTCTTGTTTGAATGTTAGATTAATTTCGTAATATAAGTTATTCACAATGGCATCAACAACATGTGGTTGGTTATAACAAAATTCTATTATGTCCAATTGGTATTGTTGCCATTGCCGACAAATAGGCATCCACGACTCCAATCTAGTACTATCTATTGTGAGTTCTAGATATTTCATTAAATTGGTGATTGTTTTTACTGTATGTGTCCAAAGCACCGAACAGTTGATCCAATAATGTGGATATTTTTTTTCAAATTTGAAATTATTATATAATACCTGAAAGGGGCGAGTGTCTAGAGCTAATCTTTCTCTTATATCCCACACATCAGTTAAGTTTAGTTCTTTCCAATATGTCTGGCTTGTCTTAAAGAATATTTCTTGTGACTCATCTTCTAATTCTTTGATTGAGTTTGGTTTGCCTAATTTAGTGAAAAATCTATCTAAAGTTCTAAATTCTGTGTGGTATAGAGCTTTGGTAGGGTCTAGATCAACATACACTATTTTTGTTTGAGTATTGTGACAGATGTCAAATATTTTGTTGTAATCGTTTATTACATGCTGTTTGATATGATCAAATGCAACAGGATCGCTGCCAATTTGATTGACATCAAGGTTTAACTGTTTGGCAGCAATATCTATTGGTAGTGTAGCTGGATATAGAGAATAAATTGCATGGTCCGGCATGGAATTAATTTTATTTAAATATTGCTCTGTATTAATATATCCTTCTGGATGATTTTTTCTATGACCATGGGCATTAATAAGATTTAATGGATTTGAGCTCAATTCAATCCATTTGTTTTCTAATACATTAAAATATTGTGATTGCCCAGATAAAAAATGAATACTCCAGTCAACAAACGTACACCCTGCAGATTGCGAGCTAGTTACACATATTTTTTTGTTCATATAAATTTTATAGTAAGTTTAACTCTTTGAGCTTGTTGACATAATGCAATTGCCCGTGAGCAACTGATTCACGCCAATCAGTATCAGCTGTGGCATTGGCTTGATCACTAACATACTTGAAACAAAGAAATTCTACATGATGTTTCTCGCATGCTTTGGCTATGGCATAGGCTTCCATGTCTACTAGATCTGCTGGAATGAGCAGTTGTGGATCCATCACAAAGTTATCGCCTGTGCTGCATGTCAATCCGGGTGTGCCAATTGCTGCGTCAGTTTCAAATGGTGTTTGTCCTGGCTCACAACCAAGTCCTATACAGTTCATGTCTCTTTGTACAAATTGACTGCATTCATGCAGTCCAGTACCTACTGTGATTCCTCCAGCTGTGCCAAAGTTAATGATGCGTTTAGGTTGATATTTTATAATAACTTCTGCGGCAGTAATTGCAGCATTGACTTTGCCTGCTCCGGTGTAGAACACATTCATCATGTGACTGAGGTCAGGTGCTTCTTCCTGGATGGCAATTAGTATAAGATCATTCATCTGTGTGAACCAGTCCTTCCCACATGATATTGTGTTGAGCCAATGTTGAACCTCCAGATAAATTTTGTAGATTTATGATTACAGCAGCAGAAATTTTAGTGTCAGTCCAGTGACTGCGAATTAGATCTGCTGTGGCTATTATGGTGCCGCCTGTGGCCAACAAGTCATCTACAATTAAGGGATTTGATCCAATAGCTGCATGCGGATGCATTTCAATGGTGTCAGTGCTGTATTCCGTTTGATATGTGTGTTGTATGGTAGCACCTGGTAACTTGCCACGTTTGCGTACCAACACAAGTGGCAAATTCAGTTGCCTTGCTACAGGTGCTGCAAACACAAAGCCACGACTTTCCACAGCTACCAAGCTGGAAGCATTGTACCAGTGTGCTTGATGCTCTAACCATCCACAACAATAATCAAATGCTTCGGGATTGGCAAGAATGCCAGTTATGTCAAAAAAGTTAATGCCGGGCTTGGGCCAGTCAGGCACTATAGGTATGTGTTTCAATATGTTCATGTTTACTCCATGGGTCCTAGTATTTCAAATCCGTCTAATGCGTGTTTGTACAAGTGTGCTTGATCCACATACAAGTAATCAAAGTTTCGTGTCTTGTAAATAGCACACTCTGTTTGCAAGGTAGCAATACCCAGTCGTTTTTTTGGATTGTGATAATTCCACGCAAACTGATAGCATAAGGCATTACGTTGATCGTACAATTTGATAATGCTAAACGCAACCAGTTCTTGATTGTCATAGTATCCAATTACGTCTGACTTTAGATCAGTGTACTGGCTGTCAAATATGGGCATGACACTGGCAAACTTCTTGTGTATGCAGTAGTCTCTGTAGATTTTGTTCAATGCTGTGGTGTCTGGATTGCGAATGTATTTCCAACTGACAGATTCCTGATAGTTGGTCTCACTCAAGCGTATTCTGGCAAACTGATGTGTCATCGTGGATCTTGTCGATGTTGAAACAGCGCAGTCAAGTATTCTTCTGGCCAGTTGTGATAATAATTTTGTCTGGCTAGCGTTTCAGATTTGGCATTTAACTCACTGAGACTTTGCACCATGGCCAATGCATAAGTGCCTTGGTTCATACAAACACCGTTCACCATCTCAACGTCTAAGGGATGATCTTCCAGTGCAAGAAGATCTTTGTGCAGTAAAAATTCTTTGTTGGCAATTTTTATACTGTCACTGAACAACTGGAATGGCCATTCTACAGGATCATACGCATAGATTACAACTTCCCATTTGCCCATGCCCCAACGTGCTTGATTTTTCAAATCAAAGTAAGGATGCACACCTACTCGAACATCATAACTTTTCTTCATTCGTGCGGCTCTTGCATACGGACAAGGTGCCCAGCCTCCTAACGCAAGATGCGGAACTTCCACAAAGTTCACAATCCATTGCTCTATATCTTGTGTGACTGTTTCTATATCCATTAGAAAAATGGCAACCCCGATTTCTTAGTAGTCTCTAAATTTTCTTTGATAAGATTGCTAATCATTTGCCTATCGCTGTGACTCAATGCCAGTGCTTGATCATAAGTTAGGCCGCCTCGCATGTACCAACTGAATTTGATGGCTTCAGTTTTTATCTGTTGGCATTCTGTTTCCATAGACTCAACCAACTGATTGATATCATCAGAATTAGAGATTAAGAGGCGTTCCCGAAAAAACTTGTCATGTCCAATGTGAATGGTTGTTTGTAAGTGTGGGTGCATTCAGCACAGGCAATGTCTACAGGTTTTATTTCACTGGATTGTTTGAGATCAATCACGTAGTCACGCAATCTGTTAAAAATCTTGCTCTCACAATTGGTAAGGAATTCCAAAATGTAGTGAAATTCTGTAACTATAGCATCACTGGTTTGAATTGTGTGTATGCTTTGTGCAATAGTGCGAATGGTAAGTTCATTGATAATTTTCATGCTGGCTGTGAGTTGCTTGATTTTCACAGCATCTTCGGCAGAATCATCATTTACAATTCTCAATGCTTGCTGTTGATCAAACTGCACTTGATTGTTTGAGTTGATTTCTTTGTAGCTCATTGGCTTGAAGTGAAACTTTAAATCTCCAAGTTCTAAATTTTTATTGTAATCACCTGGATGAATCATGTCATTGACTGCTCGCAAGTCCAGTGTGACTTCGTCATTGTGGTTGCATGCTGGACATTGGGTGTTAATATCCATTCCGTGCCCAAAACTAGCAATTCTTATGGCAATCATCACTGCATCAATGTCTTGACTGGGCATTTGCCATGCATCTTTGATGCTGGGAACACAGCTTTGAATAACCGAAACTACGGCGCTGCCGTTGAACAATGCATCTGGTGTGCGATAGGTAATTTCGTCAACCGCAGTCATGGGCAACACAGGCAATTCACCGTTTGGAGGCATGTTTATTGACCCTACCGGATAGAATTTGCCCCCGCTGGGCAATCTTATGTGAATTGCAGGTTGTCTAAAAAACTGACTCAAAGGGTTTGATTGTAACATGTTTGTCTCCGGTAAATATAATTATGGCTGAATCACTATCCCCTGAAGAAATCCGACAAGCGTTTGATGCCTTCAACAAAGAATTTCTGGAAACTGGCAGAGTGTCTCGTGGAACAACACTGGCGTTTGAAGAAGCACAAAAAAGCATAAGAAATTACACATTTGAACTGAATAAAAGTTTAAAATCGTTAGGCAATGCTACTCTCGGAATGGGAGAGGCCTTACTCAAAGGCGAAAAAGGTGCGTCGGTATACAATAACAGTATCAACGCCACAGCAGATGCATTAGACGCCTTTTTGTCCAAATTTGGATTTTGGGGCAAAATGCTTGGTGGAGTATTATTTGCCACATCTCGGGCTTTTGCAGCAGTCAACAAACAAAGTGATCAACTTTTCTTAACTTACCAGAAACTCAGCCAAGCAGGTGCAGCCAATGCCAGTGGAATGATTGGTGTTGCAGAAAGTGTACACAAGTTTGGATTGAATCTAAATGATGCTGATATTGAAAAGTTTACCAGTTTAATTTCAAACAATTCCGAATCGCTATCACGATTAGGGGGCACTGTAAATCAAGGAGTCAAAGCATTTAGTGGTATAGCAAACGAAATTCAGAACGGGCCACTACAGACTGAATTCCTGCGTATGGGGTTGACAGTAACTAATATCAATACTGGCATGGCACAGTATCTCAAGATACAGACGTTAACTGGCAATCAAAGTAGAATGAATCAACAACAGCTTACACAAGGCGCTGCTGATTATATCAAACAATTAGATCTATTAACCAAGCTAACTGGTGTAAGTGCTGAAGCACAAATGAAGGAAAAAGAGCTTGCACTTGCCAATGAACGATTTGCAATAAAACTAAGAGAAATGGAAAAGAAAGCAGCAGCTGGTGATCCAGCTGCTGTGGCACAATTAAAAGAATATGATAAACTCATAGTTCAGATTAAAGATCTTAGTGCTTCTACTAAAACTGCTATTTTGAACACTGTTGCTGGATATGGTGCCGCAAGTGAAGATGGTGCAAGACTGCTGAGATCTGCGCCAGAAGCATTTGCTATGTTTTCAAAAGGATTTTTTAACACACAAGAAGGGCTCGCCACGTTCAGGCAAGAAGTATCAACTACTGCTGATAGATTTGGTGAATATGGCAAAGCCACTGGTGACTATGCCAAAACTTTCATTTCTATCCAAGATACCATGATACTTGAAGGAAGCAAGTTTTCAAAAGAAAGAGTAGCAGCAGCAGAAGCCCAACAGACAGCACAAATAAAATCATTAGATGCAGCCACGGCCAACCAAGTGGCAATACGACAATCACAGCAAGCAACTACAACAGCAGCGGAAAATCTCATATCTAAAGGATTAAACCCAGTCACAGCATCCATGGAAAAATTGGCCGGAGTTACAGAAAAAGTTGCTACTTCATTGCCAGGTACAGGCAACACAGGACTAACAGGAACTGGCCGAGGAACTGAACAAGCACCAGGATTTTTTGGAAAAACTAAACCAGTTACTGGGTCAGCTCCGGGTGCAGCATCTACTCCGTCTGCACCTGAACCCTCGGCCCCACCCCCTGCACCGCCGCCCGCATCTGCACCTGCACCATCTGCACCTTCTGGTACACCTGTTTCGTCAACACAACCGCCTACAGGTGATCTAGCGCAGTTGTTGAAATTTACTGGTAATACTGGAAGTCGAAGTAATTTCAACGGACTAGATGAACAATTAAAACAAGCTGTGATACAAGCTGGTGCAGAATACAACAGCGTAACTGGTAAAAATCTCATCATTAACAGCGCAAAACGTGACTCTGCAGATCAAAAAAGATTGTATGACGAAACTGTGGCAGCAGGCCGTCCAGGAATAGGCCCCAGTGGTATGGCAGTGGGTCGCCCAGGAAATAGCTTGCACGAACGTGGCTTGGCAGTTGATATACAACAAGGCAAGGGTGATCAAATAGCAATTGGCATGTTGAACAAACAAAACTTGTTTCAAAAAGTTGCAAACGATCCTGTGCATTTCTCTGCTAGAGAAGGTGGAATATTGTCTGGACCCAAGTCAGGATATTCTGCTCAATTGCATGGTGACGAAGCAGTGATTCCACTATCAGGTGGTCGAAGCATTCCAGTAGAAATGCCAGCACTCACAGCCAGCATGAATGGACAACTCAGCATGATGCAATTGCAAAGTGAACAAATGGAAGAGCTGATTGAGTTGATGCGCAACAACAATGGAATCAGTTCAAAGATACTTCAAGCATCCAAGGCCTAACGGTAAATAGTACACTATGGCAGAAGCAAACAAATTCTATGTTTACAAGTATGTAACTAATGACGGGATACCTTATTACATTGGTAAAGGTAGCGGAAAAAGAATAAATCAATATCATACTAAAACACAGTTACCACCTCCAGATCGTAGAATTATAATAGAAGACAATCTTACAAATGAGCAGGCAAAAATACTTGAAGGCCAATTGATATCAGAATACAAAAGAAAACTTGATGGCGGACTATTAGATAATATTAAAATTAATCAATGGGCTTGTTTTACAGGATGGAAGCATTCAGATAATGCTAAAGAAAAAATAAGCATAGGTAATCGAGGAAAAATTCGTACTCCTGAACAACGAGAAAACTATAAAAAACCAAAAAGTCCTGAACATATTGAAAAAATTAGACAAGCAAATATTGGAAGACCATATGATCCAGTCAGGTCTGCAAAAATATCAAATACGTTAAAAATTAAAAATCAACTTAAACGACAGCAGGGACAATCAAATGGATAAAGACAAAAAGGGATGGCGTAAATATTTCAAAGTCGCAGACCTATCTGGACAGATGAGTCCAATTTCTGGCGGAAGAGATTCTGGCTTACCTGGGTATGGACGCAACGATGGCAGAACCAATTCTGCCGAAACTGATTTCAGTTTCCGCAACTATGCCAGCCGACTGCCAGAAGTCTACTCTGGTCATCCCAATCGTATTGAACGTTACAACCAGTATGAGAGCATGGATACAGACTCCGAAATCAATGCATGTTTAGACATTATTTCAGAATTTTCCACACAGTTGAACGAGCAAAATCAAACGCCATTTGAAGTCAAATACAACGATGATCCCACTGATCACGAAGTAGAAATCATTCGCAAGCAGATGCAACAGTGGGTCAAGTTAAACAAGCTGGATCAGCGTATATTTAAACTGTTCCGCAACACCATCAAGTACGGCGATCAAGTGTTTGTGCGTGATCCAGAAACGTTTGAAATGTTCTGGGTAGACATGAGTAAAGTGTCTCGAGTGATTGTGAACGAGTCAGAAGGCAAGCGTCCTGAACAGTACATTATTCGCGACATCAACCCCAACTTTCAAAATTTAACTGTAGCAGCAAAAACTACCACAGACTTCATGGTAAATCCGCCTACTGGCAGCAGTTATCAGCAGGGTGGCGGATACAATGCGCCCAACACATCCATGACTGGCACCAGTCGTTTCAGCCGTGCTGTGAACGAAACTTGCATTGATGCCAAGCATGTGGTGCACCTGAGTTTGAACGAAGGATTGGATTCTTTCTGGCCGTTTGGTAAAAGCATTTTGGAAAACATTTTTAAAGTGTTCAAACAAAAAGAACTGTTAGAAGATGCGCTGTTGATCTATCGAGTGCAACGTGCTCCTGAGCGCAGAGTGTTTAAAATTGACGTGGGCAACATGCCGTCACACTTGGCCATGCAGTTTGTGGAACGTGTGAAGAACGAAATGCACCAGCGTAGAATTCCCAGCTTTGGCGGCGGTGGACAAAACATCATGGACAGTTCATACAATCCACTCAGTATTAACGAAGACTTCTTCTTTCCCACAGGTGCAGACGGGCGTGGCTCATCAGTTGATGTATTGCCAGGTGGACAGAATCTAGGCGAAATTGACGATCTAAAGTATTTTAACAACAAAATGGCCCGTGGTTTGCGTGTACCATCCAGCTATTTGCCCACAGGCCCAGACGATTCAGACCGTGTGTCAAGCGATGGTAGAGTAGGCACAGCCCTTATTCAAGAGTATCGTTTCAACCAGTATTGTGAACGTTTGCAAGCATTGATCATGCAGAAACTTGATGATGAATTCAAGATGTTTTTGAAATGGCGCGGGTTTAACATTGACTCTGGCTTGTTTGCACTGAAGTTTAACCCTCCGCAAAACTTTGCCAGCTATCGTCAAAGTGAACTGGACAACACTAGAATTACTGCTTTCCAAGCTATGGAACAAATTCCTTACATGAGCAAGCGTTTTATGTTGGAACGATTCCTGGGCCTAAGCGAAGACGAAATACAAAAGAACGAAAAAATGTGGAGAGAAGAGCGTGACACTCCAGATTTGCAAACTACACAAGGGCAAGATTTACGTTCCATTGGTGTTACTCCTGCTGGCATAGAGTCAGACATTGCTACCGGCGAAGAAATGATGGATCTTGGTGCGCCAGGACAAGACATTGCACCGCCGGGTGGAGCAATGCCGCAGCCTGCAACCGGAGGCCTGCCTGCACCGTCGGGCGTATAAATAATATCATGATACTGAACGAGCTCTACGAAAGATCCCCATCAGCGTTTCAAGACCTAAGTCAAGATAATACGCAGCCAAAACTTGGCGATCTTCGCAAGACAAAAATTACACTAAAACAGTTAAACAAATTGCGTAAAATGCAAGACACAAGATCATATGAGTACAACGACAAGCTCAAATTGATCCGCAAACAATATGCGCCCCCAGCTCAGCCTGTGGCGTAATATTACTCATTTATTGCAAAAACACACCATAAACCGCTGAGTTTTTGCCTTCTAAGTAAATATAGGTATAGATTTGCCAGATTAGCAAATCTACCCAACATACTTATAGGAGCTATTAAATGAGCAACAATCGTTTTGAACAACTGATCGAATACGTCATCAATGACGAAACCGCAAAAGCAAAAGAATTATTCCATCAGATAGTGGTGGAAAAAAGTCGTGCTATCTATGAAGACCTCATGGAAAAAGAAGAAGTAGACGAAGACAATGCTATGGGCGAAGAACCCACAGAAGTTGACACAGACATGAGTGAAGGCCTTGGTGGAAGCCAAGCCCAGGACATGATCGACGATGTCGAAACTGAAGAAACTGGTATGGCCGAAGACGACGAGGCAGACGCTGAGTTTGACGACGGTGCAGAAGAAATGGGCCAGGACATGACCAGTGATATTGAAGGCGAACATGATGGCGATGGCGACATTGAAAACCGCGTGGTTGATCTTGAAGACAAACTAGACGAACTCATGGCCGAATTTGAAGCCATGATGGGTGGCGATGACGGCATGGGCGGCGAAATGGGCGGTATGGATGACACTCCTGACATGTCTGACATGGAAGTTCAAGACGACGAGTTTGAAACAGAAAGTCAAATGATGCCAATGGAAGAAGCCATCAGCTTAAAAGCAGCCCCAAAGCCAGTGACTTCTGAAGAAGGCGGCGTCAACAAGAAGTCTACAGTGGCCGCTAACAGTGGTGCAGCCGGTATGGCCAGCAAGCCAGTTCACACAACTGGTGACACAGCACACGGTCGTCCAGCACCATCCACAAAAGAATTGATTGGTAGAGTAGGTAATACACCTGCTCAATCAACACAAGGTCTGAAGCCTGCTACCAAGCCAACTAATGGTCAAGCTGCTGGCGTAAACACAAAGAGTCCATTGCCAGGCGGCCGTAAAGGCTAATTTACCATGGTAACGTATTTACAGGAACATCTTAATTTTAATCAGGCCAAGATTCGCATCTTGTCTGAAGATAGTCCTGACGGCAAAGGAAAAACACTGTTCATGGAAGGTATATGTATTGAAGGCGGAGTAAAAAACGCTAACGAACGTGTATACCCTGTGAATGAAATTTCTCGAGCAGTAGATACTGTCAATAAGCAGATTGTTGAAGGCTACAGTGTAATGGGTGAAGTAGATCATCCAGATGATCTCAAAATCAATTTAGACCGTGTGAGCCACATTATTGAAAAAATGTGGATGGACGGACACTGTGGCTACGGAAAATTAAGAATATTACCCACCCCAATGGGACAATTGGTCAAGACCATGTTGGACTCGGGTGTAAAACTAGGGGTTTCAAGCCGTGGTTCGGGCAACGTGAACGACGGCAACGGACATGTCAGTGACTTTGAAATAGTCACTGTTGATGTTGTTGCTCAACCCAGTGCTCCTCATGCATATCCTAGAGCCATATATGAAGGACTTCTTAACATGAAGTATGGTCATAAAGTTTTAGAAATAGCCAAGGATGCTGGCAAAGACAACAAGGTACAAAGATACTTGAGCAGCGAGATAACTCGTTTGATCAAAGATCTTAAAATATAAGGAGAGACTATGTTAGATAGTTTAAAACCATTTCTAGATAGCGAACTGATCAACGAGGAAACTCGCAGTGCTATTAGTGAAGCTTGGGAAACCCAAATCACTGAAGCACGTGAACAGGTTCGTGTAGAGCTCCGTGAGGAATTTGCACAACGCTATGAACACGACAAGACAGTGATGGTAGAAGCCTTAGACAAAATGGTAACAGAAGGTCTTGCAGGAGAATTGGCTCAAGTTGTTGCTGAAAAGCAATCACTGGCCGAAGACCGTGTCAAATTCCAAACTAGCATGAAAGAATCAGCCACAAAGTTCAACAACTTTATGGTTACCAAACTTGCTGAAGAAATTGGCGAACTGCGTAAAGACCGCAGAATGCACACCGAAGGAATCAATAAACTTGAGAACTTTGTGGTGCATGCATTGGCACGTGAAATTCAAGAATTCTCACAAGACAAACGTGACGTGGTGGAAACCAAAGTGCGTTTGGTACGTGAAGCACGTGGCAAACTTGAACAACTCAAATCACGATTTGTAAAAGAATCCGCTGAAAAGATGAGTCAAGCTGTTAGCAAGCATCTCAAGGCCGAACTCACACAATTGCACGAAGACATCAAAGTTGCTCGCGAGAACAATTTTGGTCGTCGTATCTTTGAAGCATACGCAGCAGAATTTGGAGCAACTCACTTAAATGAGAACGCTGAAGTTCGTAAACTGCAAACTATGGTTGCTAATAAGAATCGTCAATTGGGCGAAGCCATTAAACTCAGCCAGAAAGCAAAAGTTCTAGTTGAGTCAAAAGAACGCGAAATACGAATGATTCGTGAAACCAATGAGCGTGACAGCACATTGGATGAATTGCTACGTCCCTTAAACAAGGAAAAGCAAGAAGTCATGCGTAATTTGCTCGAAAGTGTCCAAACTACCCGTTTGAAAAACGCATTCGAAAAGTATCTACCAGCTGTACTAGCTGATAACAAACCAACAAGTAGCCGTAAAGTGATTGTTGAAAGTGTGTCTGAAGTAACTGGTGATAAATCTGCCCGTAACCCTGACGAAGACCGTTCCAACGTGATCGACATCAAGCGCCTGGCAGGGCTCTAAAAACATAATAAGGAGACTTAAATGTCACAAAATCTATTAGAATCTCGTTGGGACGATACCAAAGAAGCCCTTCTTGAAGGACTCAAAGGTAGCAAGCGTAACAACATGAGTGTGATCTTAGAAAACACTCGTAAGTACTTGAAAGAGAATGCATCAGCAGGTTCGACCGGCAGTGGTAACATTGCTACACTGAATCGCGTTATTCTTCCAGTTATCCGTCGCGTGATGCCAACTGTTATTGCTAACGAGTTGGTTGGTGTTCAGCCTATGACTGGCCCAGTTGGTCAAATTCACACTCTGCGTGTGCGTTACGCCAACACTATGACAGACAACTCAGCAGCCGCTAGTAGCACTGCTGCTGGCCAAGAAGCATTGAGCCCATTCTTGATTGCTCAGGCTTATTCTTCAGCAAGTTCAACAAGTGCTGGTGTGGTTAGCCCAACTCAGAACATCTATACTGGTGCTAACACAGCAGTGTTGGAAGGCTCCGGCGGTCGTCAGATCTCTGTGCAAATCCTGAAACAAGCTGTTGAAGCTAAGACACGTAAATTGCAAGCTCGTTGGACATTTGAAGCTGCTCAAGACGCACAAGCCATGCATGGCATTGACGTTGAAGCAGAGATCATGGCTGCTCTTGCACAAGAGATTACAGCTGAGATTGACCAAGAGATTCTTTTGAGTCTGCGTTCATTGGCCACAACTGAATTCACATACAACCAAGCTACCGTTTCAGGTACAGCTACATTCGTTGGTGACGAACATGCCGCATTGGCTGTTTTGATCAACCGTGTTGCTAACTTGATCGCCCAACGCACACGTCGTGGCGCCGGTAACTACGCTGTTGTTAGTTCAGCTTCGTTGACAGTGTTGCAATCTGCAACAACTTCAGCTTTTGCTCGTACCACAGAAGGCACCTTCGAAGCACCTACAAACACCAAGTTTGTTGGTACATTGAACGGCGCTATGAGAGTGTTCGTTGACAGTTATGCCAGCGATACAACTCCAGTTCTGGTTGGCTACAAAGGCTCTTCAGAAGCTGATGCTCCTGCATTCTACTGCCCATACATTCCGTTGATGAGC
>Ga0181346_1000946_pt1 | contig 12881 bp, 28 predicted proteins | sample Su13VDMM15DN_FD_130100 | JGI IMG/M metagenome (GOLD analysis project Ga0181346, IMG submission 130100) | Freshwater viral communities from Lake Michigan, USA - Su13.VD.MM15.D.N | ecosystem: Environmental > Aquatic > Freshwater > Lake | place: USA: Michigan | collected 2013-07-15 | reverse complement strand
TATATTATCACTCCTGAGAAGTTGGACAAAATTATGAAACCTTATTTTGATAAGGTGTTTGAAGATACCAAGTGGAGTGAAGAATATGTTAGTGGATACGGTGAAACGTGGTCCGGTTTATTTAATCAGGATGGTGAGATGTTGGTTGGTTATCCAGAACATAATAATACCACTTATTTTACTGACGGAAGATATTTTAATAATATGTGGGATTTATTTAGTATTGACTCAAAAGAATTTACTGACGCGATGGGGAGATATCTTAAAAAAACATATGGGTGTGAGTTTGATTATATTTGGTAATCTTGTATTTATTGTAATATGAAATACCGAATCACAAAGGAACAATATTCTAAACTTGTCTATACGTTAATTGAAGCATTTTTTAAGGATGCTAAATTTACCAAATCAAAAAGTAGAGATAGGAATGGGAATTATGTGTCTTATGATATTATTGTTAATGGTGAGGACGTTGCTTGGATTAATTCAAGCGAAATCAAATCTAAATCAAATAGATGTAAACATGAACTTATAATATATGATGCAACTATATCAATGATAACAAACTTTGTTCCGATTTTTAGGAAGAAGATATTCTCAAAAATACTTATTAAATATTTTTCTAATATTATCGGTGAAGATATTGATTGTATTGATTTTGATATGAAACCTCATGGGAAAGAAGATACAATTACATATAGAAAAAAATTCAAAAAGAAAAAATAATTTTTCTCCGTCGTTCAATTCCCCCTACCCCCTTTTTTTATTTTGATTGGTATTTATAGTAAAACATTATTATGAAAAAGGTTTTAAGATTAACCGAGTCTGATTTGATTAAATTTGTTAAAAAAATCATCAAAGAAAATGATAGTTGGGAAGATAAGATAAAAGACACTTTTTATAGTGGATTTAGTTCTAAACCATCTGATAAAGATATTGAAACACAACCTGTGTTTAACGATATGGTACCGTATCTTAAGGCGGGATGTATCACATTCAAGTATTTAGCTGATTATTTGATGTTTGATGTTGGAGCACCATTGGATTTTGAAGATTGTGGATTTTCAAGAAGTGAAGCAAACAAAGCTAAAGATAAATTAAGAAAACATGGTTTTAATAGTTGGGGTGCCGGACAATATGTAAAAAAAATTAGAACAAGCGAATATTAATTAATATGAAAAAAGTTGTAAGATTAACTGAATCGGAATTGATTAAATTTGTTAAGAAGGTTGTTAAATTATCTGAGGCTGAAAAAAAACGTCCAGCTAAACGTATTGTTCCTGATAACAACACTAAACAATATGATTATGGAAAATTGGTTGACACGTTAAAAAAAACCAAGCTTTATAATTTATTAGATAGTATTACCAAAGTAAGATATCTTGAAGGTAATATTTGGGCTGAAAATTCTGGTGGAGGATTAAGATTACTCATTTATAATAATGATGGAAGTCTTAAATATAACTTATCAATTAATGGATATAATATAAATAGAGCCATTGATTTATTGTTAGATTTAACTAAAGAAAAATATCTTAGTGATGATATCCTCAAAGAATTAAAATCTATCCAAATAAAATCATCGGAAAGTATCAGTTTATTAATTCGTCGTATTATTTCATTAATTATGGAAAGGGAATCTATTGATGACACTATGGAAGAGATGGTTGATAGATGGTTTGATAATGATTATAGTAATGAATGTAGATTAATAAAACAAGCATCTGAAGAAGTGATTGAGGAAATGAAAAAAAAATATTCAAATGAAATTGCGTCATATTATAATATAAGTTTTTATAGACTTAATGAACTTGAAGATGTGATATCAAAAATATTTAACAATTGTAAAAATAATTAACATAACCCCTCCAAGTGAGGGGTTTTTTATTTTATAATATATTTATATTAAAATACTATTATTATGAAAAAGGTTTTAAGATTAACAGAATCAGATTTGATTAAACTTGTTAAGAGGGTTGTTAAAGAGGAGAAGTCTTCTAAAGATTTATATACACTATTACATTCGTTGAGAAATTCAATTAACGATGAGAATAAGAGAGAGTCATTGTCCAAACTTGAAGATATTTTATCTATTGTTAGGGACATGGAAGATAAACCTAAATCAAAACGTAATATTAAAGAAAATTATGAAGAAATGATTCATATCCCAAAAGAATTTAGTGGTGTAAGAAGAGTATGCGGAGCAAATATAGACCCTAACGAACTTATATCTGATTATAATAAATGGGTTGTGGAGGAAGTTCCACTTGTTAGTTATTCTGATAATGAGGGGGTATTCTACAATGAGAATGAATATGAAATAGAGGTATCTGAGGTTTTGGATAATTTGAATTATGCGATTCATCAGAATTCCTCAGAAGGTGAAGATAATATGTGGAGAGTCTAACTACGTTTAAACGATATTAAATCTTATTTTAACCCCTCCAAGTGAGGGGTTTTTTATTTGTAATATATTTATTGTAATATGAAATATATTATTAGCGAGAGTAAGTTAAATGATGTTGTCAAGAAGTATATGGAAATCATATATGGTGATATTGAAATGAACATTGACGAAGATGAAGAAGGGTTTATTCATTTCTTTAGTCGTAAAGATTTTGATGATGATGGTTACCCTGTAAGAATTGCCTACAGAAATAAAAATGGAACATTATGGATTAGTTATTCTTTTCTTGAAAGGATGGTTACTTTATTTGGAACTTCGGTAAATGAAGCTATTGAGAAATATTTTGAAGATAAGTTTGGAATAGTTATTTTGAGAATTAACGTGGAGTTTTAATCTTCTGTTTCTTCTAAATCACCTAATAAAGGTTGGAAATAACTATCAATCATTGATTCTGCTTTTAGACCTGAATTCTTTTCAAACCAATCTTTAAAAACAGGAGCCCAATGTTTTCCAAATAAACCATTAAGTTGGTCGGTTACAAATTCACGAACAACCAGCTCAGACCCCGCTCCCCAATCCTTGTGAAAGTCATATGCTCTCTCCTCATCAATGGTGAAATTATATGAACCGTATTTATCTATTTCATTTCTGTAAAAATCATGTAACTCAGGACCCCAATCATAATCGGGATGAAAATTCTGATTTATATAATTTAGAATTAAATCATTTAGTTTGGATTCGTTGACAATATAATTCATATATGATATAAATATGGGAAAAATTTCTTTTTGTTTAATAAGGTATTTATAAGATATGGACGAATCTTCATTTAAAATATTAAAACGTGTTATGAAATCATTGGTAAACCCATTGAACGTTGAGGGGTTGGAAATTTACATGACAAATCATACTAAAAAAATTGTAATTGATGACAATTATTATGACGTTCCACTTTTAACAATTCGTAATCCTAAAAATATTCCATTTTCATATAACTCATTAGTTGAATTAGTTATAAATGAATTTGGTTATATTAGTAAATTATCAGGTTTGGATTTAAATAATTATACATTGTATAAGTTAGTAATCTTTGATGACTTTACTAAAGGTGATTATTATATACCTGATGAAATTTATAGTAAACTTAATAATTGTTTGAATACCAACGATAAAGAAATCAAACATAGGATGGGTAATACTATCTACACAATAACTGGTAGATATATTGTTGATGGTGATTTTGAAATGTTTTGGGATTCATCCGAATCTTTTGTTGTTAATATTACTTTTAAGATTAAAAGTGTTTTTGAAGATAATTTGGGTAATAATACGCATAGAATTATTACAGATAGAGATGAAATGATTGAGTTGGTTTATACCGTATCTTCTGATGATTCATATGTGTTTGAATCCCCTATTTATGAATGTTTTTCTGAAAGTGTATCAGAATATATAACATTTTTGGATAGTGAATGGCAATATTGTGATATTCATATTATTGCCATTTAAAAATTATCACTTATATTTATTTAAAACAATTATTATGAATAGAGAAAACATGGCGGAAAGGTATAGTCAATTATTAAATGAACATACCATATTGTTTAATCAAATCTCGGCAATCAAAGCTGAAAATCTTGAGTTAACACAATCACAAATTAACGAAGTAAGAAGATTTGAACATAGACAAAATCAAATTGAATCTGAAATTAAACAAATGATGTCTCATCTATAATTTTAAACCCCTTTTAAAGGGGTTTTTTATTGTACGATATATTTATATATAAACTACAATTATGAAATTTAAAAATCTTTGGTTAAAACTACAGGAAATTGATGAAATCAATATTACAGTAAAAATTTTGGCGTTCACATTTTTGGCGATTGAACTTGATTGGTCGGCAAAGAAAGCATCATTTACAATATTAAACTTTAATTTTTCAAACAAATGAAAAAAGTAATAAAACTAACTGAATCCGATTTAACAAACCTTATTAAAAGGATTGTTAATGAAAATAAAAACGAAACTAGAGAAATTAATAGAATTCTTGACGATATCATATCAAGTTTTGAATTTTCAGAAAAAGGTAATGACGAAATGATTACGTTGGCTCAATATATTCTTGATAGACCTGAAGACGTAGCAAATATGATTATGAGTAAACTTAAAAAAGGTTTTGGGGCTAATGATGATGGTGATTCTTTTGGTGTTTACACAAGCAGACGAGATAACTTAAGTAATTTAGAAAATAAATTGGGGTCAAAAAGAAGATAAAGATATTAAAAATTAATTAGACATGAAACACATTTTAAACAATTTAACAGAGGAAGAAAAAAATTCTATCCGTGAACAACATACAGGCGGAAAAAAAATAATGATTGAAAACTTTAACAAGTTAATTAACTCTAAACTTGGTGACTCAAAACCATTGATGGAACAGAGTAATGTAGGAATCGCAAAACTTCAAATTGGTAAAGAGTATTTTTTTGATGTTATACTTGGTGGTAGAAAGGTTGCTGGTGTTGCAATGTCATTACAAGGGACAAACAGTCCTGAGACAAATACAATGTCACAAAAATATCTAACATCAAATAATCAATATTACTTTGAACCAACAGATGACTATGATTATTCCCCAGGGATAAAAAAAGGTGTATATTACTATACTCCGAATAATGAAGGACCAGGTTATGGTAAATACACACCAAGTGAAAGTCTTAATGTTGGATATTATTTAGAAAGAAAACTTAAAACAACTAAAGATTCGGTGTCTAATAAAATAGGAAAGGCTCAACTTGTAATAGGTAAAGAGTATCTTTTTGATGTGTTTAATGATTATGAAAAAAAATTGGGTCAGGTTAGTATGATTTATGATTCAATGATGCATGATGAGGAAGGGTATGTACTAAAAGCTAAAAACAAATCTCAATATCCTAAAGTAAAAGATGGTGAATACACTTATCTTACTAATTTATTTAATTATAGTAATGGACCTACTGATTATTATTTAAAATTATCAAAATAATTAAAAATAAATTTTAACTAAACCCACCTTTGTGTGGGTTTTTTTATTTAATTAATTTAATACTATTTGATAACCACGTGACATCATTTACATTTCCGTCATAACTATCAGTATAAACAAGTTTACCATCATAAATTGATAGATTACCATCACCCTCAATTTTTTTACTTATTGGTATAACATTATCTGGTGAATATGAGTCAACACGATGACTATAAGTATTAGTTTGATAAACCGTTTCATCAACCTCAACCTCAAATTCATAAGTCCCTACTTTTGGGATAATAATATCCCCCTCAACTTTACCGTCAACGATTAGATGATAATTCATTTTATATAAACTAAATGCAAAATCTAAATCAATATATTCTCCTTCCCCCTGTCCCATTAATTTAAGGGTGTATTCAATAGATTTAATAACTCTATTGTCCTCTAAGCTATAATATTTTGGGTTTATACTAACATTTAACTCAGAAAATGAGTTGTATAAAATTGAAATTAAATTTTTTAAAATTTTAGGATTTAAATTTTCTAACTTTGAAGTTTCCATGACGTATTTTTTAAATAAATATCGTATATTGTTTTAATTAATTATACTATTTATATGTGATGAAGTGTATTGTAACTGAAAATCAATTAAATTATATTGAATCTTACAAAAAGGTAAAAAAACTATTTTTCAAGTTCTGGGATAAGAATGGTCCTTTGTTAAATGATAGTATTTTTAAAATGTTTGGTTTTAATGGAACGGGTTCGGAAATTTCAGGTGTAAGATTGATTCGTGATGATATTTTTAAATTTTTTAGAGAGTGGTATGGGATAGAGGGAATGAATAAAGCTAAAGAACTTTTCAGTCAAAATAATCACCATGTTGACTGTGGTGGATATGATTTTAATTTTACTATAAAAAATTTTGATTTTAATAGACATGGTACTGTTGAGATTAATGTGGTGATAGATTTAAATGGAGCTACGGTTGACCTTATAATGGTTGGTGGTGATGTACAAGATTTGGAAGACGCTTTAAATAGCAACGACTATGGGTGGGAAATAGAGGGTGAGGTCCAAGAGTGTATCTTTGATTATTTTTATGAAAATTTAACACTTAAAACAGGTTATGAGTTCGTATTAAATTCCCTATCAACAAAAAAATAGTATATTTATTAATATGAGTAAAAAATTTATAATAACTGAAAACGAAAGAAGAGAGATTAGAAAACTTTACAGATTAAGTGAAGAGGATAGTTTGACTGATTTTGAAAAAAGTATCGCCGCTAAATTTTTTGGTTTAGATAAACCCGATGATGAAGATGTTACTACTGATGTACCATCAGAATCAGGGAAAACTGATAGTGAAGAGGTTGAAACATCTTCAGGAGATACACAAGATGTAAGAATAGAAAACGGTAAAGTTAAAATTACCGGTAATTTTAATAATGACCAACTTAGTAATATTAATTTTTTAATTGACGAAATGAATAAAGAAGGTATTACCGACCCTTACGCTCAAGTTGGAATATTATCTGTTATTAAAAAAGAGTCGGGGTTCATACCAAAAAGTGAAGTATCTTATAGTAAAACAAGTAATGAAAGATTAAGAAAGTTATTTGGTAAAAGATTAAGAGAATATAGTGAATCCGAGTTAGACGAATTAAAGAAAGATGATAAGAAATTCTATAATGTGATTTATGCTAAGACAGTTGGTAATCAAGGTGGTGATGATGGATATAACTACAGAGGTAGAGGATTCAACCAATTGACTGGGATAAAGAATTATGAGAAGTATGGTAATTTAATCGGTATGGGTAATCAATTGGTAGAAAACCCTGATTTGGTTAACGACCCTAAAATTGCTGCAAAAATTGCACTTAAATTTTTCACAAAGGGCAAATCACCATCAGAGTTTCCTAAATTTAATACAAAAGAAGAGGCGGCTATTAAGTTTGCGGATATTAATGCTGGCGGTGGAGTAAGTTCTCACAGAGATAGTGCGTTAAAAGCTTCTGAAAATTTTGAAGTTGTTGCGTAAAAATTAACTTTATAAAAGTTTAGATATTTATTAATAAAAAGTATTATGTTAAAAAATGTTACAGAAGAATTAGGTAGAATGTTTTATTTATTAGAACATCAAAGAGGTGTGGTTGTATCAGAACAAGTAACACCTACAACAGAGGCACCTGCAACTGCGGCTGCCAATCCTGATACCGCAGCCAATACTATAAATTACCCTAATGGTGATATATATACAGGAGCGTTTACTGCTCGTGGAAAAGATAAAATAAGAAATGGTCAGGGTACTTTAATATATGACGGTGGAAGAATAAAATATGTCGGGAATTTTAAGGACAATAATTTCAATGGTCAGGGAACTATAACATATACTGATATACCTGGACTTGAATATACCGGAAATTATATTAATAATCAACTTAATGGTCAAGGAACTTTAAAGAACTCGGATGGAACATATTATGTTGGAAATTTCAAAAATAGTATGCCTGACGGTAATGGAATTAAATATAATGCTGACGGTTCTATACTTGAACAAGGGAATTTTGTTGCCGGTACTTACCAAGGAAATTCTAATACTACAACACCTGCTGGAGGTACTGCAACAACTACTACAAGTACCCCTCAAGAATATGTTGTACAAAAAGGAGATACTTTAGGTAAAATAGGTCAAAAATTTGGTGTACAATGGAAAGAGATTGCAACTTTAAATCAAATTAAAAATGTTAATTTAATTCGTGTTGGTCAAAAATTAAAAATACCTGGAAAAACTCAAACTGCTGCAACTACGACAACTACGGCAACACAAACCAATGCAACAACAGTACCGACAGATATTGTTAGTGCTGCGGGTACTGACGTTGAGAATCTTATAACACAATTATTTGCTAAAATGCCATCATTTAAAACATTCGGAAAATATAAAGATGCGGGTGGAATGTTAAAAGGTATTGCGTCAAACCTTACTGAAGCTGAGATAAAACAAAAAAACCCAACTACATTAATAAATTTACCAATTACAGGTTTCAAATTTTATACAGCAACCGAAGGTCGCCCATTTACTAAAGAAACTTATAATGTTCTAACGGCAGATGGACGTGTTTATGTTCAATATTTAAACGATGTGAAAATTGAAACCGCAAATCCTGAAGAAGTTCCTAAAGAAGATGTAACAGACCCAGAGGTAAAAAAAGATATTAAAGTTTCTAATCAAACAAAAAGAGCTGACAGAAAAATCTGTAGAATTGTTAGAAAAGGTATTAAAAATAACACAGATATGAGTAGTATGTTAGGTGATGTTTGTCAAGTTTTAGAACTGTGTAAGACAGGTGGATTTATTGACAAATCTGTTACACTTGAGGCTTGTAAAAAAGTATCTACTGAGACAGAAAATACTCCAGAACAACCAGTTGTTGGCCCAAAAATTCCTATCCTACCTGAATCAGTTATTAATACACGAATCTTGTATTAAACCAATATGGAATTGGAATATAGGACATTAATCAAGAAAATTCTTAATTGTAATTCAATGGACGAGTTGATAGATGTTATTGAGGATTCCAATAAGTTTTTAAAAAAGTATGAAATTCCTAAAAATTCCAAAATTTTTGAGAAATTGGATACTTTAATAGGTATCATTAAATTGAATTTAAGAAAAAAACGTAATTATCGTTCAGAATCTATAAAAAATGAGAATTTACATAGTTTAAGTGAAAGTGAGGTTGATTTAATTGTAAAAAAAATATTAGAAAATGAGAATTTTAGTAAGTGAAGAACAGTATAAGATACTTAAAGAGTATCAAGATGTTTTGGATAATATATTAGATAAAATATCTGCAGAAGGTCTTGATTCTTTAACCCATAAAGAGAAAACTTACTTAAAACAATTAGAAAAAACAGGACAATTAGGTGATTTAGAGCTCCCATCCGAGAATAAGAAGGGGTTTGTTATTAAATCTGATATAGAATTATTACCTGATATGAAATTTACGTTCTATGAGGCGAATGATACTGATATTGAGACCGAATATTACGGTGAGATTGAATTTATGGACAGAACTTTTGTTGGTTCCGTTGTAACTGACCCTGATGGTAACATAACTTCAGTTGAATTTTACGATTTTAAAGATAATACCGATTTAATGGTCTTTTTGGAAGGAATGGAACCTGAATTAATGTATTTTCTAAATGATGTAGTTGAAAAACTAAATCAATAAAATAAAAAACCCCCAAATAGGGGGTTTTTCTTTAACTAATCAATTACAAACTATAAACTTCTTTATATTTTGTACCTAACAACTCAACTGCTTTCTCAATTGCTGAATTTTTGGTTTTATTACCCTTACTAACCAATTTCTTTGAGTGATAAACAACATAATCTGTTGAAACTAATTCACCAACTCCCCATTTTTGTTTTGAGTCTTGTTTTGCTTTATGAGTGTCTTTAGCGTAGATGTCATAAAACCCAATTTTACACATGTACCGACCTTTTTGATTTGCTTCTGCCATTTTTTTGTATTTTATTTGTTTAACTGATTTCTTTTACAAATATAAAATAAATTTTTTACTCTGTCAAAATTATTTTTTTTTATTTATCTTTGTCCTATGAAAATATTATACATAGTAAGAGGAATACCTGGCTCGGGTAAGAGTACATTTGCTAATTCATTGGGTTGTCCTGTATTTGAGGCGGATATGTACTTTATGAATGACGGTGAATATAAATTTGATGTGTCAAAAATAAAACTAGCCCATAATTGGTGTAAATTACGTGTTGAGCATAGTATGGAAGATGATTTCCAAAAGATTGCTGTTTCAAACACATTTACTCAAGAATGGGAAATGGAAGCTTACTATGAGATGGCCAAACAATACGGATATACAGTATTTTCTGTTATAATTGAGAACAGGCACGGTGGTGTTAACGAACATGGTGTACCTGAAGATAAACTTAAGATGATGAAAGATAGGTTTGAGGTTAAATTATGAGTAAAGGAAAATTTAAATTTAAAGAAGTACATTTTTGGATATTATATTGGTTATTTCTAATTGTTTTTATGATGGCCCATAGTAATAATTAATTTGATGGTAAAAAAATATTTAAAATCCGATTGAAAAGTCGGATTTTTTATTATATCTTTGTCTTATGGAAAAACAAAACGATAAAAAATGGTTAGGTCCTGTAATATGGTTAGTATTCGGACTTATTACTTCTGTAATATTGTATGGGGTTTATTATATAGACATACAAAAAAATAAAAAACAAGATATAAATACCCCAATTATAAAGGAAAATATTGAGGAAGAGGTTCCACCACAGATGGACATCACGTATACTGACTTGGTAGAAGGTCTATACCCTATTACAGTTTACGAAGTTAATAAGAGTACTTATGGTGGTTATAAATGGGAAGTTGTTGCCGAAAATGGTATTATGTTTTACACTAATAACAAACCTAAAATCGGTGACGTTGTTTTTTATATGGATGAAACGACTGATAAAGTTTATTATATAAATAAGTAATATGAAAAAATCAAATTTTTATGTGGTATTGTTATTTACGGTACTAACAATTATGGCAACAATGGTATCTTGTACAGATGCTGAAAAGAGTAAATTAGGTGGATATGGTGACACTTTCACAGTTAAGGTCTTGGGGCCTGATACAATTATCACCTATCATTCAACGGGTAAGGTTATTAGTGAACAAAATTCTGATGGATATTATTTCACAAATCGTGAGAATGGAAAGTTAATTGAGGTAAGTGGTAACATTATAATTGAAGAAGAATAATATGATTGAAAAAATAATTGAAAATACAACTCCATATCTCGGTAAGATGATATTGAAGTTTGAGAAAAATCCATACTACACAAGTGGTAAAGATGGTAAATTAAATAAGGTTCACCTTAATTTAGGGTTTACCAAATTGGTGACTAGGTTCAAACCAAAACAGGTTATGGAAGGTTACTCAAATATTGACTCCAAGAAGATTGAACTGATTGAGAATGATAATATTGAAAGTTACCACGGATATACTCATCGTGGAGGTTCAACATTCAAGATTGGGGACAGATTGTTTGAGGCGGATTATAATCCAATTGTTGATGATTACGATAGAAAAGAGTTTGAGAAGTATTGGGAAAAATATGGTAAGTCATACTCAAATGCTGACGACTTTGATAAAAAATCTATTTATGGTGATGGAATCAAGGCGGTAATACCGTTTAACCGTAGAGGTAAACAAGTCATTAAAGATTGGGACCAAGCAAGACAAGCCGCGATTAACATATCAAAAGATTTATCGTAATGACAGGTAAAGTATATAAAACAACAAAGGGTTGGTTCGTTGAAGCTAAAAACAATGAAATTATACCAGTACACCCAAATAGTGAATTGGATAAAATGAATAGTGGTAATAAAGTTGACTTTGATATTGTTGAGGAAGACAATAATGGAATGAGTTATACTGAGACATATGAACTAATTAAATACGCAAAAATACTATGAAGGTAATACCATTTTTTGATATGACTTGGGGGAGTGACTTCAAGCAAGTTGGATTAATCCCGACAATCTTCGTAACTAAAAGTTATGGAACTAGATATAATCTATGTATAAACTTTTTATGTTTTGATTTTGGATTATGGATACTAATAAAAAAATAAACGTCATTGAAAATTTAAAGGGTAACTACGAATATTACCTTACCATTGGTAAACTCAAAAAGTTTTTGGAAGAACATCCTGAACTACCTGATGATGCGAATGTTTTAATCCAAAGGGTTGAAGATGTTTATTATGAAAAGAATGGTTGGGGTGTTGTATTGAAAGAAAGTGGTTGGTATGAAACAGAACAAGAACAATATCATCCGGCTTTCTGTTGTGTGAAATATAACGATGATGAAAATCTTTACATAGATTTACACTATTGATATGAAAAAATATATCCACGTCAATCAACACAAGATAAGGTCCAACAAGAAGAATAACGAGTTAGAACCTGTTATAACCATTAAAGAAGGTAGAAATAATACTTACTGTTCTGAAGTGGAAATCTTGGGGCCTAGTCGTGTTGTGTATGGTGGTAATGAAAAGACATTGTTGTCCTGTGGGGCACGTGTGATAATTGAAACTGAATCGGAAATTAATATTATAAGATGAATAGAAAAACTAATGAAACTAATTTGACTGGTTTAGTAATAATGATTATTATTTTCACAATTACACTTTTTGTAACTTTATTCTCAGTTTAATATGGCAACACTTGAATCACAATATTGGAAGTTTTTGGAAGACAACCCTGGCTCAACTTTAACCTTTGAGCAGTGGAATGTTGAGTTTTCTAAACAACTTGGGGCATCAATAAAAAAATATAATGAGGCAGAAATAGAAAAATTGGATAATCAATTAGAAGAACTTGAAATGGTCCGTTATA